>OJAM01000825.1_pt1 | contig 12423 bp, 5 predicted proteins | sample 1589071 | NCBI WGS metagenome assembly OJAM01 (sample SAMN03283243) | human gut metagenome | biome: human-associated habitat; material: feces | host: Homo sapiens | place: Peru | collected 2012
GCGGTTTTCGCCGTGGATGGAATAGTCTCAGTCACAGCGGAAAATACCACGCTGAAGGTCAACAAATCGACGACAGTCAGCGTCAAAGACGCAAACGGAACTGCTGTGCCGAACGTGACGCTCAGCAGTAACCATGACGATATCGTCAGCGTTATTGACAGCTCGACGATCAAGGCACTGAAGGTCGGCTCCGCCACCATTACGGCGACGGTGACAGAGGACGGAGAAACGCAGACGCTCGGCAGCGTCACAATCACCGTGCAGTCGGGCGTGAGCGCGATCACGCCCGATACTTCTTCCATTGAGATCGATGCTGACAACGCGAAGACCGCTTCCCTGTCCGTGAAGCTCACGGGCGCTGCGAGCGGCGACGTGCTGGCGGTCCGGTCGTCCGACGAGAGCGTCGTGACGGCGCAGGCTGGCGATATCACACTTACGACCGGCATCTGCTCTGTCACGCTGACGGCGGTGAAGACCGGCACGGCTGCGGTCACGCTCAGCTGCGGCCAGGCCACACCGGCGCAGGTCGCTGTGACCGTCAAGGCGACGAAAGACCATACCGTGACCTTTGAAAAGCAGAAGCTGACGGTCAAAAAAGGCGAAACTGCCGTGAATACTGCCAAGGCCACGGATGGCGATAAGCTCACCTATGCCAGCAGCAGCACGGCCGTCGCCACGGTCGACGCTTCGCGCGGCACCGTGACCGGCGTCGACGCCGGGACGGCCACGATCACCGCGACGGTCAAGAACGCCTCCGACGTTATCGTCGAGACGGCGAGCTACACCGTCGAGGTCGCGGACGCGTATAAGATCGAGCTGAGCGCCGCGCCGTCGAGCCTGACGGCCGGCAGCGCCTCCACTGTCTCCGCGACGGTCTATCAGTACAAAACGGAACGGGGCTACGTGCCCTATCAGCAGTCCGTGGAGCTGACGTGGAACGCCTACAAGGAGAGCGTTGCTGATCTTGGCGGCAGCGATCCGAGCAAGGACGTGAAGACCACGACGAGCAGCGGCTCTTCGAGCGTCACGCTCTATACCTACGCGACCGGCACGTCCAAAACTGCCGTGCAGGTACCGGTGACAGTCTCCGTCACGATCAGCGGCACGACCTATCAGGCTTCTCCGCTCTCCGTGAGCGTGAGCCCGGCCTCCGCACCCTCGTTTGCGGTGCATGAGGAGGATTATTTCGATCCCGACGACTTCTCCGAGGCCGTCGACGGCGCGACGGGCCGCTACGCGGGCAAGCTCTCCGCCATCACCATCGAGGGCTCGAACGGCGGTTCGGTCTATGAAAACGGCAGCCGCGTGAGTTCGTCGACAAAATACTATGTCTCCGGTGCGCGCAACAAGCTGATCTCCAGCCTGTATTTCCGGACCTCCTCCACCAGCACGACGAACGCCTATTTCACCTACATCGGCTATGACGCCGACGGCGATGTGATCGCCGCGGGCAAGGTGACGCTCGGCGATGAGAGCGTCGACATGGAATACTCCGCCAGCTTCGGCGGCAGCGTGACCTTCCTGGAATCCGATTTCAGCAAGGCATTCTCCGGCAAGGCGGGTGAAAAGCTCGACTATGTCACGTTCGCGATGAACCGCGCGACGGTCGTCATGAACAACAAGACCTACAGTCTGAACGACGGCAGCAACGCCGCCATCTTCGGCTGGGCCTACACGACCTCCAAGGCCACGACGAAGCTGAGCTCCACCGACAAGTGCTACTATCAGGCGAGCTACACGCAGCTCGACCTCGACGAGATCACCTATGTGACCGGCAGCTACCGGACCAAGTACACGGTCTACCTCCCCTACACCGCCGTCGGCACCTCCGGCTCGCGGTATGAGGGCTACACCGCCATCACCGTCTCCGGCGACGACTCCATCACGGCCTCCGGCGCGTCGATGAAGACGCTGGGCGCGGCGGATGCGGTCCTGCGGGCCTACCCGAACGCCGCTTATGTGATGTTCAAGCAGCCCGCGGTGAGCGAAGGCCGTCTGCTCTACAACTTCCGCTCCGTCGCCGCGCAGAACTACACGGCGGTCGACTACAGCAAGGACCAGTTCTATCTCAGCGGCACGAGCGCGAAGAACCTGTATCTCGACAGCGTCTTCTTCCTCCCCGCGGCGGACTGCAGCACGCAGATCCGGCTCGCCTTCACGGTCTACGGCACGTCCGGCACGCAGCTGGGCAGCGGCGAGCTGACCGTGCGCGTGGCCTCGAAGACGGCCTCCTCCGTCTTCTCGGACGTCAACGCGCGGACCTGCTCGTGGGCGGCGAACGCGGTCGACTTCATGAATGAATACGGCCTCGTCAAGGGCACAGGCACCTCCACCTTCGGCTGGAAGGGCAGCATGACCCGCGGCGACTTCGTCCTCATCCTCTACCGCAACGCCGGTTCCCCGTCGGTCTACGGTGTGTCGAACCCGTTCACGGATGTGAAGAGCACGGATTACTACTACGAGGCCGTCCTCTGGGCGTACCGCAACAACGTCGTCAACGGCACCAGCACCACGACGTTCGGCCCGAAGGGCAAGATCACGCGCGAGCAGATCGCCTCCATCCTCTGGCGGCTCGCGGGCAAGCCGGTCTACTCGGCCAGCCTGCGCAGCTACACGGACTATGCCTCCGTCAGCGATTACGCCTATGACGCGATGAGCTGGGCGGTCGGCAGCGGCTATGTCAAGGGCAGCGGCGCCAAGCTCAGCCCCAAGAACAACGCCACCCGCGCCGAGGTCGCGGTCATGCTCCACCGGTATCTGACCAAGTAAAAAGCAGAAAAAAATGCCCCGCCGGCAGGCGGGGCATTTTTCTGTTTATTTCTCGCGTTCTTTCAGGTCCTGCAGGATCTGGTCGTAGAATTCCTTGCTGATCTTGTATTTGCGCAGGTAGATGATGTAGCCGGCGGCGATGAGGATGAGGGGGATGGCCAGCATGGCGAGCTTGATGGTGAGCTTGCCGGAGGCGTCGATGGCGGCCGCGGCCGCGTCGCTGCCCCTGGTCTTGATGCCGGCGAGCATGATGCTGATGCTGATGAGACCGGTCGAGAGCGCGCCGCCGATCTTGTTGACGAGCGGCTGGATGGAGAAGGTGATCGATTCGTTGCGCTTGTGGAGCTTCCACTGGCCGTATTCGATCGTGTCCGTCAGGAACATGAGCATGAGCAGCTGGATGAAGGCCTGACCGATGAAGAGCAGCAGAGCGGCGGCTGTCACGAGGATGATGGAGTGCTCTGCAAAGAAGAAAACCAGATAGCCTGCGACGACAAGAGCGGTCGCGGCGGTGTAAAGCTGCTTGCGGTTCATGCGCTTGGAAAACAGCGGGAAGATAATCAGCGCGAGGAGCTGCGCCACGCCGCAGACCGCCGCGAGGATCGCATACATGCTCTGGTCGCCGAAGAGATATTCCATATAATAGATGGCGAAGCCTGTCGTGGTGCAGTAGCCGACCATAAACAGCCCCATGGCGAGCGCCGTCCACATGAGCTGATCGTTCTTGACCAGCGCGCGCACCATCTGGCGCAGGGTCGTTTTTTCCTCGGCCTGCTTTTCCGAGACGAGGCGCGGCTCCTTCACGCCGAAGAGCGGGAAGCAGAGGAAGGCGAGGAAGATCACGCTGAGCACGACGGCCACCCAGAACCATGCGCGGGGCGTGTTGCCCAGGGCTCTGGTGATCGGCTCCCAGCCGACCATGATGATGTACATGCCGAGGCTGGCACAGATGCGGGCGAAGGCGCCGTTGCGTTCGCGCTGCTTCTGGTCGGTCGAGAGCGCGGGCAGCAGCGTCCAATAGGCGATGTCGTTGATGCCGTAGCTGATGTCCCAGAACAGATAGGCCAAGGCGAACAGGATCACGAAGCCGACACCCGAGCCGATGTTGCCGAAGAGCATAAGATAGAAGATCACGCTGGCGACGCCGCCGACGAGGATCGAGGGCTTGAATTTGCCCCAGCGGGTGTGGACGTTGTCGATCACGAAGCCGGTGATCGGGTCGTTCAACGCGTCAAAAATGCGCATCACGGAGAGCACCATACTGACTGCGACGAAGACACCCTTGGACAGAGACAGAACGTGCGAAAGGAAAAAAATTATGGCGTTCGCCTCAAAGGAATAGAACATGTCGCGGCCGATCGTGCCCAGACCAAAGAAATATCGGTTGCGGCGGTCCAATCGGTTCATAGATGAAAAATCCCCCTCATTTTTTAAAAGTCCTTTGTTCAAAGAGCTTTTTCTGCTTTTTATTTTACCGTTCCGAAATGGGTATGTCAACCAAATTTATGATGACAAGGAGAAAAAGATGTGGTATACTGACGAAAAAGGGGGAATTCCATTGCAAAGAAAAAGATGGTACAAGGATAAAGTATTTTACCAAATCTGGCCGCGCAGCTTCTGCGACGGCAACGGCGACGGCATGGGCGACCTGCTCGGCGTCTATGAAAAGCTTGATTATATCCGCTCGCTCGGCGTGGACGGCATCTGGTTCTCGCCGCTGTACCCGTCTTCCGGCGTCGACTGCGGCTATGATATTTCGGACTATATGGACATTGCGGCCGAATTCGGCGGCATGGAGGCCTTCAAAAGGGTGCTCGACGGCGCGCACGCGCGCGGAATGAAGGTCATTATGGACTTGGTCGTCAACCATACGAGCGACGAGCACGAGTGGTTCCAGAAGAGCCGCCGCCGCATCGAGCCTTACACCGACTATTACATCTGGCGCCCGGCCGGGAAGAACGGCAAGCTTCCCAATAACTGGGACAGTTCGTTTGAGGGCAAGGCGTGGCAGTTCGACGAGCTGCGGCAGGAATACTATCTGCACCTTTACGCCGTCAAGCAGCCCGACCTGAACATGGACAACCCGCTCGTGCGCGAGGAGGTCAAGAAGATCCTGAAATTCTGGCTCGACCTCGGCGTCGACGGCTTCCGCGAGGACGTCATCACGCTGATCTCCAAAAAGGAGGGACTGCCGAGCGACCATCTCTTCCCGATCTATAAGGGCATCCGCTTTTACAACCACGGGCCGCATATCCACGAGTATCTTTCGGAGTTCCGGCGCGACGTGCTGTCGCATTACGACTGCATGACGATCGCCGAGGCGCCGCTGATCTGGCCGAAGCGCGCGCTGGAATACATCTCCGAGAAAGAGGACAGCGATTTCGATATGATGATCCAGTTTGAGTGCATGTGCGGCGACTGCTTCTTCACGGACTATATGCCGACGAAGTTCCACCTGCGCAAGCTCAAGCGCGCGTGGTCGAGCTGGCAGAGCAAGCTCGAGGGCAAGGCGTGGAACATGCTCTATCTGGAGAATCACGATCATCCGCGCGTGATCTCGCGCTATGGCAGCGAAAAATTCCGCGTCGAGAGCGGCAAAATGCTGGCCGTGGCCTATCTGTTCCAGAAGGGAACGCCCTTCCTCTATCAAGGACAGGAGATCGGCATGACGAACTGGCGGCCGGACGATCCGGCACTGTACGAGGACGTGCAGACGCGCTGGCAGTACGAGCATGCGGCGCTCAAAAAGACGCCCGAGGAGCGTCTCAAGCGCCTCTGGCGCAGCTCGCGCGATTCCGCGCGGACGCCGATGCAGTGGTCGGACGCAGAGCACGCCGGGTTCTCGACGGCCGAGCCGTGGTTCAGCGTGAACCCGAACTACCGCGAGATCAACGTCGCCCGGCAGGAAAAGGATCCGGATTCGCTGCTGAATTTCTATCGCAGGGCGATCGAGCTGCGCAAATCCCTGCCGGTCGTGCGCCACGGGAGCTATAAGGAGCTGCTGCACCGCTCCAAGAAGCTCTACGCCTATGAGCGTGAGAGCAAGGGCACGAGGCTGCTCGTGATCTGCTCGTTCAGCGAGCAGCCGATGAAGCTGCCGAAGCGCCTGCATCCGGGCAAGGCCTCGCTGATCCTCTGCAACTACACCGCCAAGCCGGACACCGACACGCTGCGCCCGTATGAGGCGCGGGTCTATCTGACGGTCTGACGCCATATTTCCGAATAATCTCCGCCCTCTGCACATACGGTTGCAGGGGGCGGTTTTTTATGTGCAGAAAATATGAACTTCTCGGTCTGGCGCTGATCGGCTGCGGCATCGGTGTGCTGCTGTCGCTGCTGTTTCGGTCGGATTTTGCGCAGGCGATGCTCGGCATCTGCATCACGCTCGTCGGATGCCTCTGTATGCGCAGATTCCCGTGATTTTTTCGGGATAAACCTGTCCGACGCATCATATATATGGCATAGGACAAGGAAGGAGCGTGGCTTATGGAGCTTGTTTTTCAGGAAAAAAGAATGGTGTTCCCGTCGTGCGTCCTGCGGCAGTGCGTCTCGCAGGAGCAGACGGCGGACTTGATCGTTCCGGATCGGCTTCCGGATTGCGAGCGTGTGCTCGAGGCCTTCGGCACGGTCACGGTGCGTTCGGCCGAGGCCGGGGCGGACAGCGCGTCCGTTGTGGGGACGGTGCAGGCGGGCGTCCTGTTCGCCGACGCGGACGGCGTGCCGCACAGCCTGCAAACCCAGCTGCCGTTCAGCGTGCGCCGGGAGCTGACGCCCTCGGACGGCGCGCTGACGCTGCAATGCAGCGTGCGCCTGACGGCGATCGACGCGCGGATGCTCAATTCGCGCAAGCTGCTCGTACGGGCGACGGTGCTCTGCTGCATCGAGGTGTTCAGTGCGGCGGAAAAATGTCTCTATGACATCGAAGAGCCGTCCGAGCGGCTTCAGCTGCGGCGCGTGGAGCTGCCGGCGCGCATGGCGCTGGCACTCGGCGAGAAGCGCTTTCCCGTGCAGGAGGAGCTGGAGCTGCCTGAGGAATATCCGGCGGCTGCGGAGGTGCTGAAATGCACCGCGCTCCCCGAGATCACGGAGCAGAAGATCGTCGGGGCGAAGGCCGTCTTCAAGGGCTGCCTGCGCATCCATGTGCTCTATGCCGACGCGGAGCAGACGCTGCGCGTCTACGATTGGACGCTGCCATTCTCGCAGTATGCCGAGCTGGAGCGCGACTGCGAGGACTGCCGCCCGGAGGCGCTGGCGTGGCTCACGGCCTTTGAGCTGGAGCCGGAAAGCCACGGAGAGAGCCGCCGGTTGTTCCTCAATGCGGGCGTCGCGGTGCAGTGCCGCGCGATCGGGGAGGAAAGACTGCATCTGATCACCGACGCGTTCTGCACGGATGCCGAGCTGGAGCCGAGAATGCAGGAATGGACGCTCGACACGCAGCTCGATCGGCAGAGCTTCAGCCTGACGGCGCAGGCAAGCGGCGAATGCGCAGCGGGCAAGCTCGTGGATGTCTCGACCCTGCCGGGCGAGACGCATCCGCGCCGGGAGGGCGGCTCGGTCGTGCTGGAGGTGCCGCTGTCGTGCAGCGTGCTCTATCAGGACGCCGAGGGACGGCTTCAGAGCACGCTGCTGCGCACGAGTGTTTCGGCCGAGACGGCCGCTGCCGGGAACGTGGACTGCGCCGTGGCCGAGCTGCGGTGCGGAGAGGCCTTCTGCACGGCCGCAGCGGGCGCGCTCGAGCTGCGTCCGCCGATCGCGCTCGAAGTCTCCGCCACGGCGCAGGAGCGGCTGCAGCTGGTCTGCGGAGGGACGGTCAGCGAGCTGCCGCCGCAGGAGCAGCGCAAGCCGGCGGTCATTCTGCGCAGAACCGTCGGAGACGAGGAGGTCTGGTCGGTCGCGAAGGGACTGCGCGCCTCCGTCGAGGCCATCACGAGAGCCAACGCGATCGACGGCGACGTCATCCCGGACGGAACGATGCTGCTGATCCCGATCTGACCCGGCGAGCCGGTCATGGGGTGTGCCCCGTGACCGGCCTTTTGCTATGCGGCAAGAATACCACCGGGGCGGTGCAGATGGTTGAGGGAGAATAAACGATCATAACGGAACGTGTCGTGGGACTTCCCGGCACGATTTTTATATTGTGCAGGCCGTGACTGGAGAACCCTGAAGATGTTATGGCTTGATCGTGCTTACGCTAATTCTGCCGCTTGATGTGCAAATCGGCACCTGACCGGCAGAGTGAGGGGTGTCCCGGCTGCCTGAGGCTTACATTGACATGCGCCAAGTGATTTTGTGTTGAAAGATGGCGCAGAATGTGATATACTAATAAAGTATGTCCGGTTTTCTTTTCCACTGGGAAAGGAATTGAAACATGACATGGAAACGTAACAATGCAGGAGGGCGGGCGCTCCGAGACGGCGAAGTCGGCGGAGCGGCGATAAGGCTGCGCTTCGCGATACAGACGCGGGGGCAAAAGGCATCCGGCTTACAGCCGAAAGCCTGCTGAGCCAGATAAGAATCTCCCATGCTGACCGCTCATGCGATTGAATCAGAGCTTCCTTAGAAGTTCTTAGAACCGTTGAAGCAACAAGATATAAGAGCTTTTAAGAAGGAGTGAGACAAGCGTGTACCTAAAAGAACTGATCGTTCAGGGCTTCAAATCCTTTGCCGATAAAACCGTCGTCACCTTCGGCCATGACATCACCGCGATCGTCGGACCGAACGGCAGCGGTAAGTCCAATATCTCCGACGCGATCCGCTGGGTCATGGGCGAGCAGAACAGCCGCAGCCTGCGCGGGCAGAAGATGGAGGATGTGATCTTCGGCGGAACGGAAAAGCGCGCGCAGGTCGGCTTTGCCGAGGCAACGCTGGTTCTGGATAACAGTGACCGCTCCCTCCGCTATGATGCCGACGAGCTGCAGATCACCCGGCGTTATTACCGCAGCGGCGAGAGTGAATATTATATAAACCGGCAGTCCGTGCGCCTGCGCGACATCAACGAGATGTTCATGGACACCGGACTCGGCCGCGAGGGCTATTCCAACATTTCGCAGGGGCGCATCGACGAGATTCTCTCCGTGAAGAGCACGGATCGCCGCGACATTTTCGAGGAGGCGGCCGGTATTTCCAAATATCGCCACCGCAAGGAGGAGACGGAGCGCCGTCTGGCGAACACCGAGGATAACCTTTTGCGCATCGGCGACAAAATTTCCGAGCTGGAGCTTCAGGTCGAGCCGCTGCGGCATCAGGCCGAGAAGGCAAAGGCCTTTCTGACCTACCGGGAGGAGCTGAAGGGGCTTGAGGTCGCGCTCTGGCTGCATACGCTCGAAAAGCTCAGCGCCACGGCGCGCAAGGCCGAGGAGGATTACCATTCCGCCGCCTTTATTTTGCAGCAGGAGCACGACAATCTCGATCAGCTCTATGTGACCGGCGAGACGCTGACCTTTGCGCTGCATAATCACGATATGAAAACCGATCAGCTCCGCGAGGAGCTGTCCAAGATCGACGCGCAGGGACAGAGCATCGCCTCGGACATTGCCGTCCTGCGCACGAACAGCGACAACTGCATGGAGAATCTCCTGCGCGTGCGCAACGAGATGACCGAGCAGGAGAGCCGCAGCGGCAGCATCGGCGGGCAGATTGAGACGCTTCGGGCGCAGGTTGCCGAGCTGGACGGGCAGGTCGCGCAGCTGACCGAGGCGCTGAAGGCCGCCGAGGAGGAGGGACGGCATCTGGCTGAATCCTCCGAGGGCATGACGAAGCAATATCTGACCATCCGCAACGAGCAGGAGCGTCTGCGCACCGCGCTCTCCGGCAGGAGCGCCGACCGCAGCGCCGTGCAGGAGGCGCTCGCGCAGAGCGCAGAACGCCTGAAACAGCTCGATTCCGATCGGGAGACGGCGCAGAGCCGCCGCACCGAGGCCAAGGAAAAGCTCGACGCCGCGAAGCGCAAGCTCGATCAGGCCAAGGAGGACAGCACCGCCGCGCAGAACACGCTCGAGGGCTACCGCATCCGCAGCGCGTCGCGCGGACAGCGCCGCGACGACCTGCGCAAGCAGGTGAGCGATGCGTCCGTCAAGCTGCAAACGCTGATTTCCCGCTGCAAGCTGTTTGAAGAGATGGAGCGCGACTACGAGGGCTTTTCCAAGGCGGCGAAGGCCGTCATGCAGGAGAAAAACCGCGCGCTCAAGGGCATCCATGCGCCTGTCTCGCGCCTGATCCGCACGGACGACGCCTACACCGTCGCCATCGAGATCGCGCTCGGCGCGGCCATGCAGAACATCGTCGTGGACGATGAGGCCGCCGGTAAGGCTGCCATTCAATTCCTGAAACGCACGAACAGCGGCCGCACGACCTTCCTGCCGCTGAGCGTCATGCGCGGCAAGGCGCTCAATGAGACCGGCGTGGAGCAGTGCCGCGGCTTCGTCGGCATCGCCTCTGAGCTGGTGCGCTGCGACGAGCTTTACCGCGGCGTGATCCGCAATCTGCTCGGCAAGACTGTGATCACCGAGGATATGGATGCTGCAATTGCAATTGCGAATCGCTATTCTCACCGATTCCGCATCGTGACGCTGGACGGGCAGGTTCTGAACGCCGGCGGCTCGATGACAGGCGGTTCGGTGAATAAAAACGCCGGCATCCTCTCCCGCGCGAACGAGCTGGAGCGGCTGCACCGGCAGCAGCGCGAGGCGCAGGCCGGTCTGGAAAAGCTGAAAACCGACCTGAGCGAGGCCGAACGCCTTGCGCAGGAGGTGGAATACGAGCGCTCCGTGGAGGAGGCGCGTCTGCGCACCGCGCAGGACGAGGCGCTGCGTCTCGAGGGCGAATGGAAGCAGTATTCCGTGCTCTATTCGGCCATCGACGAGGCCATCGGGAGCGCCGACCGCGATCGCACGGCGCTGCAGCAGCGCGTCGCGTCCGACGAAAACCGCGAAAGGACGCTCACGGCGCAGCTTGAGGAGCTGCAAGAAAAAATCGCACACTCTGAGCAGGAGCTGAGCGCCGTCTCCGACGGGCAGAGCGCCGCCGCCGAGCAGAGCAACCGGCTCGGTCAGCGCATGACCGGGCTGCGTGCGGAGCTTTCGGCCGCCGAGGCCGAGCGTGCCTCCGCGACGGCGTCCGTTGCGCACCTGACGCAGCTCGCCGCGTCCATGCAGGGCGACCGGGAGCAGAAGCAGGCGCTCATCGCGTCATATGAGGCCGAAAATAAGCGCATTGTCGGCCAGATCACAGAGCGCGAGCAGGCCATGGCCGATTGCGCGGCGCGGGGCGAGGCGCAGCGCGAGGCGCTGAAGAACGAGCTGGCCGAGCGCGCTTCCGTTGAGGCGCGCCGCACGCAGAACGAGAAGGAGGCGCAGAACAAGAGCCGCGAGATCCTTAACATGGAGCGCGAGAGCGCCCGCCTCGACGCGCGGAAGAACGCCGCCGAGATGGAGGAAAAGCAGATCATCGACAAGCTCTGGGAGAGCTACGAGCTGACGCGCTCGACCGCACCGGAGGCCGCCGCCGAGATTGAAAACGTCGGCGCGGCGCAGAAGCGCGCGGCGGAGCTGAAGCGAAAGATCTCTGCGCTCGGCACGCCGAACCTCGGCGCGATCGACGAGTTCGCGCGTGTCAACGAGCGCTATACCTATCTGACCGAGCAGCGCGACGACGTTCTGACCTCGAAAAAGGAGCTGGAACACATCGTTGCGGATATCGTCACACAGATGACGGAAATTTTTACGACGGAATTCGCCAAGATCAACACCTACTTCGGCCAGACCTTCACGGAGATGTTCCGCGGCGGCAAGGCCTCGCTCGAGCTGGAGGATCCCACGGCGCCGCTGACCTGCGGCATCGAGATCCGGGTCCAGCCGCCCGGCAAGCAGCTCAAAACGATCACGCTGCTCTCCGGCGGCGAGAAGGCGTTCGTGGCCATTGCGCTGTATTTTGCAATTTTGAAGGTTCGCCCGACGCCGTTCTGTATGCTCGACGAGATCGACGCCGCGCTGGACGACGGCAACGTCGAGCGCTTCGCCGGTTATATTCGCGGGTTCTGCGGCAAGACGCAGTTCATCGTCATCACGCACCGCCGCGGCACGATGGAGGCGGCGGACATGCTCTATGGCGTGACCATGCAGGAGCAGGGCATTTCCAAAATTCTTCAGTTGGATCTGAACCGTATGGAAGAAAATCTGGGACTCATTTCGGAGGCAAAGTAACATGGGCTTTTTTGAAAAAATCAAAAACGGACTGAAAAAGACAAAGGAAGCAATTTCCTCGACGCTTGGCGGCGTTTTCTCCGGCTTTTCGGGCGTAAACGACGAGTTTTACGACGAGCTGGAGGAGAGCATGATCCTCGCCGACCTCGGCGTGGAGACGTCGGTCAAGGCCGTCGAACTGCTGCGTCAGCGCGTCAGGGAGCAGAAGCTCAAGGAGGCGCAGGAGGTGCAGGACGCGCTCAAGGACATCCTCGTTGAGATGCTCAACGTCGGCGACACCGAGCTGAAAATGACCACCAGACCGACCGTTGTGCTCGTCATCGGCGTCAACGGCGTCGGCAAGACCACGACCATCGGCAAGCTCGCGACGAACTACGTCCGGCAGGGCAAGAAGGTGCTGCTGTGCGCGGGCGATACCTTCCGCGCGGCGGCTGCCGACCAGCTTGAGATCTGG
>OJAM01000828.1_pt1 | contig 12413 bp, 8 predicted proteins | sample 1589071 | NCBI WGS metagenome assembly OJAM01 (sample SAMN03283243) | human gut metagenome | biome: human-associated habitat; material: feces | host: Homo sapiens | place: Peru | collected 2012
CTCTTCAGCACTTTTGCAGCCGCCTCGATGAAATATTCAGGTCCTTTCTGGAATGTTATACGTCCGAGGAAAGTGACGACCTTGTCCTTCACTCCCCTCTCGACATTGACATTGCTCCTGCCGCTGAAATCCACCGCATTATGAACAGTCACGACCTTTGACGGGTCAATGCCGTATTTCGTTATGACTATGTTCCTGGTCAAATCGCTCACCGTAATCACTTTGTCGGCAGCTTCCATTCCGCGTTTCTCGATATCATAGACGCGGGTGTCAATGTTGTTGTCACTGCTGCGGTCAAATGACGTGGCATGAACGTGAACCACAAGAGGCTTGCCCGACAGACGCTTGGCAGCGATACCGGCCATATATGTAAGCCAGTCGTGCGCGTGGATAACATCGAACTCGTCCTTATGTGTCATCGCAATCGTACCGCCGACCATGGCGTACCTGGCAACCTCTTCCATAAGGTTGGAACCGTATTTTCCGGAGAACTTGTAGGTGTGTCCGTAATGTACGGAGAAATCACGCACCTGACGCCTCCTGTCCTCTTCCACCAAGGTGTGGAACTCTGCAGGGTCCAGATACGGAACCATATTGGTACCGATATGCACGAACTGTACCTTGTCCAGAAAATCATCGACATTCATAGTATCAGTTATCTGCACAGGCACGTCGCTGGCATTGATGATCTGCGCAGCGCTCTGGTCCTCGTCACCCGAAGCGGAAGGCATCACGAACATCGTGCTTACTCCGCTGTTCGCCAGACCTTTAACTATTCCATAACAAGCAGTTCCAAGACCGCCGGCAATATGTGGAGGGAATTCCCATCCGAACATCAGCACTCTCATTATCGTTCCTCCTTGTATTTGTTGATCAGACTTTCCATGTACAGAAGCGCCGCCGTACTCATTGCAGAAGAGATGGCGCCATGCGGCTCATGAGGTGGGTCTCCGTCATAAAGTTCCGAGAACGCACCCACGCCATGCTTGTTCAAATCGGCATAGAAGCCTTCCATAAGCCATTCAGCACGCTTGCAGAACGCTGCCCCATGCATCTTGAACTTGATTATCGCATATGGCATCAGCAATGCAGGCCATGCGCAGCCCTGATGGTAGGCCAAGTCCCTCTCACGCTGAGTTCCCTCATAGACGCCCTTATATTTCTCATCACGCGGAGACAATGTCCTGATTCCCCGAGCCGTCACAAGTTCCCTGTCCACTATGTTCATCATGCTGCCGACGACAGAATCGTCCACCGGCTGATGGAATACGGCCAATGCGAAGAGCTGGTTAGGGCGGACGTCGGTATTCTGTCCGTTATTGTCCACATAATCAGCAAGATAACCCTTGTCAGGCATCCAGAACGTCTTCTGATAATTCTCAGCCACGAGGTCTCTTATCGGTGTCCACCTCGTGATGAAATCATCTGACTTCTTGCCGTATTTCCCTTCCATTTCCAGTGCGAAGGAAAGCATATCATACCAGAAGGCATTGGTCTCCACCTGATATCCGGCCCTTTCCGTAACAGGATTGCCGTCGATATAGGCATTCATCCATGTCAATGCTGTCTTGTCTTTCTGAGCCCACAGCAGTCCGTTAGGCTGAAGGGACACTTCCTTTCTCACGCCCGGAGCATAACTGCAGATCACCTTCTTGACAAAGTCGCCGTATTTGGTCCATACCTTCTTTGCGGAAGCACCTGCATTGATATATTCCTGAAGAACGAGTCCGAGCATCAGCGGAGCCTCGATCTGGGTGGTCCTTGTGAGGAAACGCTCCTGATTGTCAGCGATGAGATTGTCCAGAATCTCCTCAAATTCGGATTTTCTGCCGGTGCAGAGCGTAAGACCTGTCAATGTATATAATGTCTCTCTGAGCAGTCCGGTGTAAAGCCATGAGAATCCGGCTGTTACGCGTTTGTGGCCGTTGCGGTCACGCACCAGAAGGTCAGCGCAGTGCAGAAGCTGGTCGTGATAACTTCCGATATCACGCATCTTGGAAAGAGTGGAATTGTACTTTCGCGTAAGCATTCTCGGATTCTCCTCCTCCACGGATGCGGACAATATCACAGAATCGCCCTGTTTCATCTTCAGAATGAAGGCTCCCGGCACGAAGAGGTCTTCCTTACATTCAAATCCACGGCGCGACTCGTCAGAATAAGTGATGCCATTGTACCAATCAGGTCTGTATCTGAACTCAAAAGCAGAATTGCTGAGCTGGAGATTCAGGTCAGGAAAGCCCTGATACATATTAAATGACACACCGTTGCCTATTTCCTCATAGTCTGTCCGCGCTTCAGAATTGCGTTTCGTCAGACTGTGGATATTCCTGAATGCGAGGAAAGGCTTGAGAATCAGAGACACATCGGCCGGTGATTTGCGCAACTCATATTTGAGCATAACCTGGTCCTTGTCCGGAACAAGCAGAATGCTCTTCACGAACTCCATCTCGCCTACCCTGTAAACCACGGTCGGAACCGGGTCGGCAGTAAAGTCAATGATATATTTGTGGCCCCTCGGCTCATAGATGTCACCATAGCAGTGGATACCGAGATTGAACAGCTTGCCGTTCGCCAGCAGGCTCTCGTCCACCGAGGACAGCAACATATATTTATTCCCGCCGAAAGCATCGACAGGCACGCCCAGGAGGCCGTGATAACGCCTCGTATTGCACGTAACAATGGAGGTGTTGCAATACGCCCCCGTCTTGTTCGCGCAGATAATCTCCCGCTTCAATGAATACGAGAGGTTTACGAGCTCGGCCTTGTTAAATTTCAAAAATGCCATATCCTATTTATTAGTTTTCTTAAACACAAGCGCACAACGACAAGGCAGATATACTCTCAATTCAGTACCTGCAATGTGTTTTTCTCCGGCTATTAGTCTCGAGAAACCGTCATAGCGCTTCTCGTCAGTGTCAAGTTCCAATTCCCACTCTCCTTCAGGTGCCTCAAATGCGTAGCCCTCAAAAGATTTCGTGGAATTGAAATCAACTGCAAAGATATAATTTCCACGCCGGAAAACCAACACTTTACCCTGTTCGTCAGCCTTTATCAGCTCTGGCTTGAAGGATAAAAGGTTTTCTTTTCTGAACAGATGGATCATATCCTCGTCAAAGTTCATCAGATACTTGTACCTGAGGTAATCCGGTTTGCACAGCGACCACTGCCGGCGTGCATATTTATAAGACCAGCCGTTTCCCGCGCGCGGAAAATCTATCCACTCGGGATGACCGAATTCATTGCCCATGAAAGTCAGATATCCGTCACCGGCCGTCGCCAACGTCAGAAGCCTTATCATCTTGTGGAGAGCCATGCCCCTGTCCACGACAAGATTCTTGGAGTCAATGTTCATCGACGTGTACATCTCCTTGTCCATCAGCCTGAATATCAGCGTCTTGTCCCCTACCAAAGCCTGGTCGTGGCACTCCGCGTAACTGATGGTCTTCTCGTCCGAGCGCTTGTTCGTCAGCTCCCACCAGATTTCACCCATGCTCCACTGCTCGTCGCTCTTCTCCTTAAGCCACTTTATCCAGTGGTCTGCTACGCCCATAGCCATCCGGAAATCGAAGCCCAGGCCGCCCGAGGCGAACGGGGCAGCCAGTCCCGGCATTCCGCTCATGTCCTCCGCGATGGTTATCGCATCCGGATTCAGTTCCTTTGTCAACATCGCCGCCAATGCAAGATAGGTTACGGCATTTTCGTCCACCCCTGCATTGAAATAATTGTCATAACCGACGAAGTCGCGGCCTAGACCGTGGTCCCAGTACAGCATACTGGTCACGCCGTCGAACCTGAAGCCGTCCAGATGATATTCCTCCATCCAGAATTTGCAGTTGGACAGAAGGAAGTATTTGGTTTCTGATTTTCCGTAGTCGAAACAGCGTGAGCCCCAGGCCGGATGATGTCCCTGGCTGCCGCTGTAGAAATACAGGTCTTCACGTCCGTCGAAAAGGCTGAGACCTTCCGCCTCATTGTCCACGCTGTGGGAATGGACTATATCCATCACCACTGCGATACCTCGCCCGTGCGCGTCGTCCACCAGATGCTTGAACTCTTCCGGAGTCCCGAACCTGGAGGACAATGCATAGAAATTGGATACCTGATAGCCGAAAGACCCGTAGTAAGGATGCTCCTGCAGGGCCATTATCTGCAACGTGTCATAGCCCAGTTTCTCCACGTGAGGAAGGACATTGGTACGGAACTCCTCGAACGAAGCCACCTTCTCATCCTCGGAACTCATTCCGATATGACATTCATATATAAGAGGATGCGGCCTCGCTCCCGGTCCCTTATGTTTCCACTTATATGGCTTTTCAGGCTGCCAGACCTGTGCGCTGAACACCTTGGTCACAGGGTCCTGCACCACACGGTGCACGTAGGAAGGCAACCTCTCACCTCCGCCGCCCGGCCACTCGATGAAGAGTTTGTACAGTTCCCCGTGATGGAGGAACATGCCCGGAATCTTTATCTCCCAGTTTCCTCCTCCTGTCGGGGTCAATGCATAGGCCGACGTGCGTTTCCAGTTGTTGAATTCACCGATGAGATAGATCCTGTTGGCATTCGGAGCCCATTCCCTGAACACCCAGCCTCCGTCAGCATCCCGGTGAAGACCGTAATAAAGATGATTGTTCAAGCCTTTGGACAATGAACCGTCCACGGCGATCTTTTCCTTCTCCGCTTCGATTCTGGCACTACGCGCGTCAATCGCTTCTTTGTAGGGAGCCAGATACGGATCCGAATCATATATGAACGTGTTTTTTGCCATAAAATTTATAAGTTTTGCACCCTCCGTCCTCAGATGGTGTCCAGTTTGTCAACCTTGTCACGTACAGTGCGCAGATAAGCCCTGCACGCGGCAATCAGTTCCTTTGAACGCTTGACATACTTGTCAATGTCGTCCAACCCCGTGGAAGGGTCTTCCACCTTGGCCGCAATGCTTTCCAACTCACGCACCGCTTCTTTGTAATCGAATTTTTCCATAATCTTCATCCACCAATTTAGACATTTTCCATTTGGAAACCAATAAGAAAATGTAAAGAATACTTTTCAGCCTTTCACCTCACAGTCCAGAGAACCGTCAGAGAACACTACTCTGATACCGTCGCCGGGCTTTTTTCCTTTCGCTGCTTTCAGCACCACGCCTCTATCATCAGTAACAAGCGCATATCCGCGCGACAGAATCCGCCTCGGATCCGCGCCCAGGATACTCGCCTCGAGCACATCCACCTTCGCCGACAAGGCATTGATCTTATTCTGCAATGCCATCTTCAGCTTGGATTCCATCAGGTCCACATTTGACGACATAGTGGCGATTTTCCCGAGAAATGCCAGTTTCAAACGGGAACTGTACGACAGAATCTCCTGGTCTTCAGCAGCATATATATCCAGAAAAACATCGGCGAGCGCGGTAGGGGTTTTCACATACTGCCACGCGACCATATCACATATATGATAGTCCTGGTCATGTCCGACTGCCGTAAGTACCGGTATCGGACATCTTGCAATCGCTGCTGCCACTTCATAATCATCGAAACATGCGAGATCCAGTTTCGCCCCGCCGCCTCTCAGCACCACCACGGCATCGTAAGCGGGTTCCGCAGATGCAGCAGCTGAAATTGCCGCCGAAATGGATGAAGGCGCAGACGCACCCTGCATGACAGCCTCGAACAGCTCAGCATGAAAGACAAATGCCGATTCATTCTCGTGAAGATGGCGCATAAAGTCCCTGTAGCCGGCCGCATCGGGAGCCGAAACCACAGCAATCCTATAAGGCAATGCCGTCATTTCCAGCTCTTTCTGTCTGTCCAGCAGGCCTTCCCGCTTCAGTCGTTCGATGGTCGCCTGGCGCTCGCGCTCCTTGTCTCCGAGGGTAAATTCCGGATCAATGTCGTCTATTATCAATGAAAAACCGTAAAGCTGGCTGTAATTCACCTGCACGCGGACGAGGACATTGATTCCCTCCTGAAGAGGAACGCCTGCAACTGACTGGAAATAAGGCGAAAGCATCCTGAACTTGGAGCTCCATATTATCGCCGAAGACTTGGCGACCAGGCCGCTGTCTCCGCTCTGGGACAATTCCAGATAACAATGTCCGCCGCTTCTTGATTTGATGGCGCTGATTTCCGCCTTAACCCATAATTTGTCGGGGAAATTGCCCTCAAGCGCAGAACGGATACTTGTCTGAAGTGTGTATAAATCTATAATTTCCCTTTCCATAATGTGTCAGAATTTGTACGAGTCTCAAAATTCCCGTATCCGGGAGGCCACCGACTCAAGCAGCCATTTCGGCGTGGACGTGGCGCCGCACACCCCCACACGGTCGTCCGGGCGGAACCATTCCGTGCGGACCTCTCCGGCCCCGCTCACATTGTACGTCCTTATGTTCACAGAGCGGCACAAGTCACAGAGGACCTTGCCGTTGGAGCTGTCCTTTCCGGACACGAATATGATGATGTCATGGGACAATGCAAACTCAGACAGGCGTTTATGGCGCCCTGCAACCTGCTGGCATATGGTGTCGTGCACCACCAGAAGTTCAGTTCCCTTGAAAAGGACCGGAGACATTTCGTGCTCCTTCGCCATCGCCTCTTCCAGGGCGCAGCAGATGGCAGCATATTCAGCGGGACTCTTGGTTGTCTGCGAGAAGATTTCCACAGGAGCGTCCAGATTTATCTTTCCGGAACTGATGGCCTCGTCGAGCATCTGCATATTTTCTATTACCAAGGCATCGCCGTCCACCTGGCCGAGAAGGCCGAGGACCTCAGCATGACCGACTTTACCGAAAATGAGAATCCTGCCGCCAGCGGCATTGACCCTGACATAGGCTTCCCTTATGCTTTTCTGGAGTTTCAGCACCACCGGACAGGTGCAGTCCATAACATCAAGGCCCAACCTGTCCGCAGCACGATATGTGGCAGGCGGCTCGCCGTGCGCCCTTATAAGCACTCTGGAGCCACGTGGAAGTGTCTCCAGGTCTTCCGCCGACACCGTAACGAGACCGAGAGAGCGGAGCCGTTCGAGCTCAGATTCATTGTGGACAATGGAGCCCAACGAATACAATTTCTTTCCCCCGCTTTCAGACAACACATCCTCCGCTTTGCTTACGGCACGGATAACGCCACCGCAAAAACCTGAACCAGGGTCTATTTCCACGGATATTGCCATAACTTACTTGCCGAATCTTTCCTCAACCAGTTTTTTTATCCAGACCATCTGGTCCTGCAACGTCATATCAGAATTGTCCAGAACCACCGCATCTTCAGCCTGCCTCAATGGAGAAGTCTCCCTGTGGGAGTCTATGTAGTCGCGGCTTTTCAGATTCTCGAGGACCTCCTGGAAATCAGGATGCTGTCCACCCGCAACCATCTCATTCAGACGTCTTTGCGCACGGACCTTGTCATCCGCCACCATGAAGATCTTCAGGTCCGCATTCGGGAAAACAGACGTGCCGATGTCGCGACCGTCCATGACAATGCGTCCGTTCTTTCCGTAGGAGACGAGAAGTTTATCCACGAAATCCCTCACCTGGGGAATCACCGCCACCGGACTCACATGAGAAGACACAGCCAAGGTCCTGATCTGCGAATCCACACATTGGTCGCCGATAAAAGTATGGCTGCCTTCGGGCGAATACTCGAAATGAATGTCAATGCCTGGGAGCGCGGCGACAAGCGCGTCCTTGTCAATGCTGCCGTCTTCCCGTACCATGCCATGTTCCATCGCATACAGGGTCACAGCCCTGTACAACGCCCCCGAGTCGAGATACAGGAACGAAAATTCTTTGGCTATCAGTTTCGCGAAGGAACTTTTGCCTGTTGATGAGTAGCCGTCTATGGCAATGATTATATCTGGTATATTATGCATTTTTACTGTTGGTTTCGGACAAATGTAATAAATATTTCTGTCAATCAGCGTTTGCCTTTAGGGAATCGGACGGTAAAGCATGCTCCGCCGAGCACAAACGACTTGCTGTAGAAGATCTCGCCGCCGCATCTTTCGAGGATATTCTTGCAGATGGCGAGTCCCAAGCCGGTTCCGATGTAGAGCTTGCCCTTGGATTCCACATACGCCGTCCTGCGGATGGTATCGGGGAAGTGGGAATTGCCGCCGTCAATGAGGATATCGCCGTCGTCGAGAAGCGGCAGAAGCTGCTCGATCATGTCGTCTACGGCCTGACCGGCTTTTACCATCATAAACACCTTGCGGGGCTTTTCCAGATTGTCCACCAGTTCTTGAAGGCTGTGGCAGCCGATGATGTTTTTCCCAGCGGCTCTGCCGTTTACAAATTTGTCCACTTTCTCCGTCGTGCGGTTGAACACGGCCACGGTGAAGCCCTTGGACTCCATGTTCATAACCAGATTCTCGCCCATGACGGCAAGGCCGATGAGACCAATATCTGCTTTTTTCATCTTTGAACCCTCGCGTTTCCCTTGTAAATATCCCATACCTGCTTCTCACCCGCAGGCTCTGCATAGTCGTTGAGGCTTGAAGCTGCCATCACACCGGACGCCCAGCCGAATTGCAGGCATTTTTCCGGCTCCCAGCCGTTCAGCACACCGTACAGGAGGCCACCGGAGAAGCCGTCACCGCCGCCGATGCGGTCGAGCACCTGAATCTCGCGGGGTTCTTCGACGTACCATTTCCCGTCCGCCAGCAGAATTGCGCCCCAGAGGTGCTCGTTGGCCGAAAGGACCTGACGGAGCGTGGTTGCAAACATCCTCGCGTTCGGGTATTTTTCCTGTACCTGTGAGATCATGGCCTTGAAGGACTTAATTTTGGAAGCAAGATCTTTACCGCCCGCTTCGGGGCCTTCGAAGCCGAGGCAGAGCTGGAAGTCCTCCTCGTTGCCGATGAGCACATCGGCCAGCGACGCGATCTCGCCGAATGCCTCGGAAAGCGCATCCTCGCGGCCTTTCCAGAACGTCGCGCGGTAATTGAGATCGAACGAAACGAGCGTGCCGTACTGCTTCGCGGCCTTTGCCAGCGCAAGGCTGCATTCCGTCGTCTCATGGCTCATGGCTGCAATCAGGCCGGACAGATGCAGAATGCCGACACCCTCCTGCCCGAAGATACGCTCGATATCAAAATCTTCGATAGAAAGCGTTCTGCCGACCTCGCCCGCGCGGTCATTCCAGAGACGCGGCGCGCGGAGCCCGAAGCCGGAGTCCGCGATGTTGAACTGATGGCGATAGCCCCACGGCCCGCCCTGCTCCACGTCCAGCCCCTCAAAGCGGATGTTCCGCGCGCGAAGCTGCCGCTTGATGAAATCCGCAACGGGGCTGCCCTTGACGAATTTCGTAAGTGCAAGGCACTCCCGCCCAAGGCTCGACGCGACGTTCAGCACGTTCGTCTCCGCGCTGGTCGCCTGCATATAAAACAGGTTGCTGTTCTGTACCGCCATCCGCTCCGGCGGCGTGATGCGCACGCCCATGCTCGTCGGGCACGCAATGGCATATTGATAGGTTTTCTTCATAGAGTCCTTTCTTTGATTCGGTTGAACCATCAAAGGCCGGGTGCACGCATCCGGCCTTTGTGTATGTTGGGTGTTCGGACTTATTTAGCGTCCGGTTTGCTGATAGTGGCTTTCGATTTAACTGCGATAATACCGAAATAGAATTCCTCGCCCACAAAATCACTGTTTGTGAGTTCTTTCTCAAAATAGGTCTTGTCATTGATTTTCAGAAGTACCTTGACGGTGCTCTCATTCACATCAATGATGCCAAATTCGATATTGTATGACTGTCCATCGTTCAGACTTGGTACTTCGGACGTTACAAAAACCGCCTGTTTATCCTTGCCGATGCAGCGCAGAACGGCACTGTCTTTGTTGAAATCCACATAAATGCCTCCGGCACCCCAATACACATTGTCCGGCCCGGAACCAAGCGTGAATCCGTCATAACCATCGTCAGCATAGCGCGTCCGCGTATATTTGAAGCGGAAAATCGTGTTTTTGTAGGTCTTTCCGTTGTAGCCGCCGACAGAGTAGGTAGAGCTTAGATCACCATCTGCTGTGACACTGCCATTCTCAAATGTAAGCGCCTTATTCCAGCCAGTTGTCCAGTTATCCTTATCCGCCAGCAGTTCCGTCACATCGACCACGTCGTATGTGGGTTCGGGTTCGGGATCCGGAACGACGGCCTTGCCGGTCTTTTCAATGGTCACGGACGCGGTGTTGACGCCGCCGAAGCAGAAGTAGCCCGCAGTATTCGCCAGCTTGGAGTCGGTGTAGACCTCATTGAACCATTCCGCGCCGTCTACCTTGACGATAACGCGAAGCTGGTTTGCCGCGATCTGGCAGACGCTGAGCGAAATGTCATACGTTTTGCCATTGTCCAGCGTCAGACCGCTTTTTGTCTTTGCAATCAATCCCGCATCGCCGCGCGCATAAAGCGTAGCTTTTCCATTTTCAAAGGCAATCATCACGCCGCCGCTGTTCCATGGAAGATTTGTGACACTGTTTTCAAAGCTCCAAATGATCGCGCCGTAGTCGTTGCCCTCGCCCGTCGTTTGGGTGTATTTGAGTTGGAATTCCGTGTTGCGGTATTTTTCCTTCTTGTATCCGGCCAGCGCATAGGCCGTCTCGGTCGTACCGGCAATGGAGACTGTGCCGTCGCCGAACGTCGGAGCAGTCTTAAACCCGGCCCACGAGAAGTCCGTCCAGTTTGCCGTGTCTGCGATCAGCGTGTCCAGCGGAAGCTCCGTTGTCTTGTTATAGTGCTTGTCGTTGCCGGACAGGTCGTTCAGCGTGACCTGCACACCACCGGGGCAGGCAATCGCGCCAAAATATCCGCCTGCACCGCGGAGCGTTGCGTCGATGATTGTCTCGTCAAACAGCGTCTTGCCGTCCACGGTCACAAAAATGCGCACATCGGTGGAGTTCACGGCCACAATGCCGAAGCTCACGTCATAGATCATGTCGGAGCGGAAAATTTCGCCAGAGGCAATTACACTTTCATAGTTCTTGTCGCCGCGAATCTGAAGCTCCACCTGCTTTTCCTTGATAACGACCAGAACGCCCTTGTCTGCCCACGGCATTGCGACCGGATCGTTCAGATTGAAGTAGAAGCCGCCCCATTTGCCAGCCGTTTCGGGAAGCACCTGCTTATACTTGAAGTTGAACACCTTGCCGGAGAATTTTTCTCCGGTGTAAGCGGCCAGCTCATAGCTTGCTTCGCTGCTCGTGATGGAAAGGCTCCCGTCCTTGAATTCCGGAGCATTTCCCGTGTAGGTCTTCCAGCTGCCTTCGCTGCGGACGAGCGTTGCTACGTTAATCTTGTTGCCGAGGCTGCCGAGCTCCACATGGACGCCCTCACCGCTGGCAACCGCGCCGTAATAGCCCTGCATACCAAGAAGCTTGGCGTTCGTGACCGTCTCATCGAACAGCGTCACATCGCCTGCCGTCAGGATGATCCGCACATCCGAGGTATTCAAAGCGTACATACCGAACGTCATGCGATAGGTCTTGCCGTTTTCGATCAGGTTTGTCTTGTTCTCCAGAACCGTTGTACTGCTGCCGTCGCGGATCTGCAATTCGATCACGTTCGACTTGATGCAGACCAGCAGGCTGGGATTTTGCCATGGAATCGTGCCCGCGCTCTGGGTATTGAAGTACAGGCCGCCCCATTTATCCGACTCGCCAACCGTTGCGGAGAGCTCCTGCTTGTAGTTAAAGTGCAGCACACGGTTGGTATATGCTTCACCTGCGTATCCTGCCTGCGTGTGGCTGCTGCCTTCAAGGATCATCTTGCCCGCGATGAACTTCGGCGCGGCGGAGCCGTTGGAGGTCTGCCAGTGTTCTTCGTCTTCAATCAGACTGTCGATTACAAGCTTTGTACCGACGCTGCCGAGCACCAGACTGTACCCGCTTATCGGCGCAGTCAGTACGCCGAAGTGACCCTCGGCAGTGTGCAGATATTGATTGTCCATCTCGTGGCTGAATACCGCAGTCCCATCCACGGTCAGGATAAAGCGCACATCGGTGCTGTTGAGATCGTATACGCCGAAGTCAACGCGATACGTTTTGCCGCTCTCAAATACAAAGTTGCTGTCCAGTTGAAGCGCCTCGTTGACGCCGTCGCGGATCTGAAGTTCCGTACCGGTCGTCTTAGTCACGACAAGAACACCCTTTGTTGTCTGATTGAACGGCAGTGCCTCTGCGTCGCCCATGTTGAAGTAGAAGCCGCCCCAGCCACTGCCGGACTGCTGATAGGTAAAGCGGAAGGTCTTATTGGTATACGCCTTGCCGGTGTAGCAGGCCGTCTGGTAGGCGGAAGCCGCGGTCAGAGTCAGCTTGCCTCCGGTAAAGGTAGGCTTTCCTGCCTTATTTTCTGCATGCGGCGTCCAGTTTTCCGTATCCTCGATCAATGCGTCGATCTCGATCACATCGGTCGCGGTACCGGCGTTCTGGTTGT
>OJAM01000829.1_pt1 | contig 12378 bp, 12 predicted proteins | sample 1589071 | NCBI WGS metagenome assembly OJAM01 (sample SAMN03283243) | human gut metagenome | biome: human-associated habitat; material: feces | host: Homo sapiens | place: Peru | collected 2012
AACATGGAGTCGATGGACAGGATGCCGGTCTGCATGGGGGTGTTCACCGGCTGGCGGTCGATGATGCCGGGGGCGGGACTCTCCACTGCGCGGTAGCCGTCGGCGCGGATGTCTCCCCCGCCGTCGATGGGCACGCCGAGCGCGTTGACCACGCGGCCGAGGAACCCCTCGCCCACGGGAACGCCCGCCGTGCGTCCGGTGCGGCGGACCGTGCTGCCCGCGCAGACGCTCGCGTCGTCGTCAAAGAGGATGCAGCCGACGCTGTCCTCGGATAAGTCCTGCACCATGCCGCGCACGCCGCCGTCGAAAAGCAGCACCTCGCCATAGGCGGCGCCCTCCAGCCCGTCCACGCGGGCAATGCCGTCGCCGACGGTCAGAACGGTGCCGACCTCCTGTGCCATGGCCTGCGGCGTCCACGAGAGCACCGTCTCCTTCAGCAGCGGGATGACGTCGCCCTGCGTGGCAGCGAGCTTTTCGAGCGCGTCCTTGAACTGGCTCAGGCGTCCGCCCGCGCTCCAGTCGTAGACCTCCGCGCCCACCTCGAGGCGGAAACCGTCGGGGTAGTCATCACTCTTTTGCCAGGTAAGCGTCGTGCCCTCGCCGTACTTTTCGGCGAGGAAGGCCAGAAATCGCTTCTCCTGCTCCTGCGACGGACGCACGGCAGAGAGCAGTACGGCCTCTAAATGCTCCGTGCGCTCAGCCATTGTCCTTGCGCTCCTCCGCCGTGTCCAGGAACTTGTCGTAAGCGTCCGACGTGCTGGAGAGCACCAGCTTTTCCGCCGCGGCGCTCATCAGCTCGGAAATTTCGCCCTTGGCCTGCTCCATCACGCGCTCATGCTCGCGCGCGGCATCTTCCCGCGCCTTGCGCACGATCTCGCCCGCCTGCTGCTCGGCCTGCGCGCGGCGCTCGTCCACCGCGTGCTGCAAGGCTTCGTTCGCCTCGCGCTGGCGGCGCGCGATCTCCTCGTCGGCGCTCTTGAGCTGCGCTTCATAGCCGGCCTTCGTCTTCTCGGCCTCGGCAAGCACGGCCTTGGCGTCCTCGTCCATCTTCTCATAGTGCGCCTTGCGGCTGTCCATAAAGCTCTTCACAGGCTTGTAGAGCAGAAAATACATCGCGCCGAACAGGATAACAAAGTTCAGCGCATGCAGCAGGATCTGCTGCAAATTGATATTAAGCGGCATTCAAAGCCCCTCCTTTTTGGGAGTGTTCTTCATCAAAGGACGAAGATAATGAGGATCGCCACGATCAGGGCGTAAATGATGACCGTCTCGATAAACACAAGGCCCATCATCATCGTGGTTCTGATCTGACTTGTGGCCTCGGGCTGGCGGGCCATGGCCTCGCTCGACTTGCCGACCGCAATGCCCATGGCCAGCGCGCCGCCAAGGCACGCAATGCCGATCATCACGCCCGAGCCCATCGCCTTGGCAGAGGTCACGTCGTTGTCGTTGCTGCCGGCCGTGACGTTCACGGTCTCGGTCACATCACTGTCGCTGCCGCTCTCGTTTGCGGCGAGGGCGGGGATGGTGCAGATCATCAGCGCGCACAGCAGCATCATCAGCGCTGCGAATTTCTTCATCGTTTTCATGGCAATTTTACCTCTTTCTTCAGGCAGCCGTTTCGCTGCGGGATTTTTTTACCTTTTTTGCCTTGGGCTTTTTCTCGTGCTTTTCGGTCGATTCGCCGTAGAACGTCGACACCAGCATCGTTAAAACATACGCCTGGATCAGCGCGTGCAGCAGCGTGAACATCACGCCCACGATGACCGGCAGCACATAGGAAAGCGCCGCGTAGTAATACACAAGCTCCGTCACGAGCGCGCCGGAAAGCAGCGCGCCGAAGAGTCGAAAGCTCATCGAGATCGGCAGCGAGAAATCCTTGAGCGCGTGCAGAAATCCGCCCACGCCCGCGGCGATTAGTCCGCCGAAGAGGATCACGCCGTAGCTCATCACGCCCAGCGCGATCGCCCCGTTGATATCGGACAGCGGCGCGGGCAGGCTGACGGCGTGGCCTGATGTGGTCACCACCTGAATGCCGAGCAGCTCAAAGAGCGTGCTGACAAAGATGTAAACACCGGCGGTGAAGATGTACGCCCGCAGGAATTTATTGCGGTGCGGGCTGCTGCCCTCGGCCAGGCCGTCGAACATGCCGACGATCTGCTCTAAAACGAGCTGGAACCTGCCGGGCACATATTTGAATTTTGGGATCACAAAAAGCCGGCACACAAGGGCGAATACTATTAAAATACCCGTCACGATGTAGGCGGAGATGAGCCCCGGGTTCACCTCGATCAGGCCAAACAGGCTCACCTTGTTCTGCTCGTGCAGCACCGCGTCACGCATGACCTCCTGGATCGGTTCGCTCTCGCCGCCTGACGGCGTGAGCAAACATCCGGCCAGCAGCGCCAGCACGATCACGGCGAACACGATCAGCTCGCGCGTTCGCTTTTTCTTATCCACGCGCCCTACCCCCTTTTGTTTCTATCATCCAATTTCTGCTTGGGATGCAGCACTTATTTATACCACCTGCACGCAGGAAATGCAAGTCTTCCTTCATGATTAACCGCCGCTTTACAGCATCTTTTCGTCTTCTTAACAGAGCCCTGACCCCTCCCCTTTTTCTTCAATAAATAGAGCAGCGGAAGGAGACAGTGCTGCCCCCTTCCGCCGCTCTATTCCACTTTTCTCGTTATCGTCACAATACGAAGATGATCAGGATGGCCACGATCAGCGCATAGATGATGACCGTCTCGATAAACACAAGACCCATCATCATCGACGTGCGGATCTGCCCCGCCGCCTCGGGCTGTTCGGCCATGTTGTTCGCCGCCTTTGCAACGGAATGCGCCATGCCCAGCGCGCCGCCAAAGCACGCCACACCGATAAGCGCCGCCACCGCCCAGATCTTGCGCACCTTGGTGGTGTTCTCCTCCGAGCGCGCGAGCTCTTCCTCGCTCACCGTCTGGGCGGCGGGTTCCGCGTCCGCCGTACCGCCCGCGGCGGCCAGCGCCGGAATCGTCAGCGCGCACAGCAGCGCCAGCACGGCAAACAGCGACCAAATTCGTTTCATCATTCGACTCCTTAACGCAAAAATGCAGTTTCTTTGCGAAATCTTTATAAAGACTATATACCACCCGTGCGCCGATGGCAAGTCTTTTTATAAAAAGCACAAAAAGTAGGATCCTCTCCCTTAATTTTTCGTTTTTTCTTTCTCTTGAGAGTAGCATTTTCCGCGCGTTTCTGCTATCGTGTAGAAAAACAAATCACGTTGAGAGGAAAATACTCATGTTCTGGGACAACGTCGCGGGGGTCTATGACCTCTTCGCCGACATCTTTAATAAAGAAACGCACAAGGCGCTCATTGCCGCCGTCAGTTCCCGTATCACACCAGACGACGCGGTGCTCGAATGCGCCTGCGGCACGGGACTGCTCACCGGCGCCATCGCCGAGCGCTGCCGGACGCTTCTCGCGACGGACTTCTCCGCCAACATGCTCAAGCGGGCGAAGAAGAAATACGGCGCGCTGCCGAACGTCACGTTCCGCCAGGCCGACATCCTGCATTTAGACGATCCGGACGGGCAGTTCGACGTGGTCATCGCCGCGAATGTCATCCACCTGCTCGACGAGCCGTACAAGGCCCTTGCCGAGCTCGACCGCGTCTGCCGCAGCGGCGGCACGATCATCGTCCCGACCTATATGAACCGCAGCGAGCAGGGCAAGACGAGCGGCTTTGCCTCGACCGTCGGCAAGGCGGGCGCGGACTTCAAGCGTCAGTTCACGTTCGACACGTATAAGCAGTTTATCGCCGCGGCGGGCTACGACGATGTCGACTACGCCTACTGTCCCGGCCGCGTGCCCTGCGCCGTCGCCGTGATCCACAAGCCGTAAAAAGCAAGAAAAAAGGCTCCGCAGAGTATTCTGCGGAGCCTTTTTTACATTTTGTATTCATTTTCTCTTCTGCCGGCGGATGTCTTCGCCGAAAAAGAGCAACATTTGATACTCTCCCTGCAATCTTGACAGCACCGGCGCGCCGTAGCGCCGCCCGAGCTCGTCGGGGCTCAGGTTCGTGGAGATGACGGTCTTCTTCCCCGTGATGAGGCGCGTGTTGACGATCTGATACATCGCGCTGTGGACAAAGCTCGTCATCAGTTCGGTGCCGAGGTCGTCTAAAATCAGCAGGTCGCAGCCGAGCGCGCGGCTCACGGCGGTGTCGGCGTTCTCGCCGTCGTCGCGGCCGAACTTCTGCGCCTCGAAGCGGGCGAAGATGTGCCCCGCCGTGTCGTAGACCACGCTGTGGCCGCTCGCGCTCACGACGCGTGCGATGGACGCGGAGAGGAACGTTTTCCCCAGTCCCGTGCCGCCGGTCAGCAGCAGGTTGCCGCTCTTGGGCGAAAACTCGTGCGCGTAGTCCTGGCAGATGTCGTACACGCGCTCCATGTTCGTGCGCGGCGACACGCCGAGGTCGCTGTCCGGCACGGACGAATAGTAGTCGAAGTTGAAATTTTCGAAGCACTGCGAGCCGAGGTCCAAAAGGCCCGAGAGCTCCTTGTTCTGCTCCTTGGCGTAATAGCCGCGCAGGCACGAGCAGACCTCGCTGCCGAGAAAGCCCGTGTCGTTGCAGCGCGAGCACTTGGGCTTTTCCTCGAGATAGTCGCCCGGCAGTCCCAGGCGCGTCAGGAGAAGGCGCTTTTCCTGCTGCAAGTTGAGGTTTTCCTCCCGCAGCGCCTCAATGGCCGGGCGCGGGTCCGTCCCGCGGCGCAGGCCGGAGGCGATGATCTTCGCCATCGTGTGCGACAGCTCGCGGTCGATCTCCTCAATGCGCGGGCACTTGGTATACACCGCGCGCTCACGCGCGCGGAAATTCTCCGCGCGGCGCTGCTTGTCCTCGTCGAAGCGCGCCAGCGCTTGGCGCATCAGCCGCCCATCGTAAGACATCCTTCTCCCCCGCTTTCGTTACTGATTCAAATATTCCTTCATCCAGGCGTTGCCGCCGGTGGTGTTCTTCTTCGGCTTGCTCTGCTCCCTGGCGTTCTCGGCCCTGACCTCGGCGAGCGTGTGCAGGCCCTTTTCGTGCCAGCGCTTCAAAATGCCGTTGCAGTACGGCCAGCGGAATTCGTGGCAGTGCAGGATCGTCCGGTCGTAAGCCTCGCTGACCGTATCGGCGGGAAAGCCCATCTCCGCCCACGCGGAGAGATACTTTTCCTCGCTCGGCGCGCTCGCGCGGCCCTGCATTTGCAGCGCCGCCATGTACTCGGGGTACCTGCCGCGCAGGGCTTGCTCGCGCTTCATGTACTCGCTGGCCTTTTCGATGGAAAAGAGCTCCTTGCGCGCCCAGACGTAGCCCTCTTTTTCGATCTCGCGCATGTTGGGCAGCCGCCCCTCGCCGAACTGCTGCTCCTTTTTCGCGATGCAGTAGCCCACGAGCGTGTAGACCACATCCGCGGGCAGACCCAGATTTTCGTACAGCCCCAACAGCTTCTTGACCGACGGGGTCGAGAGCGGGCCGAGCTTGTGCTCCACCTCGCGCAGAAGGCAGGCGAAGCGCCCGTCGCCCTCCAGCTTTCGCGCGATGTCCTCGCGCGTGTACTCGGGCGGCTCGCTGAGCTGCTGGGGCGGCGGAAGGGGCGCTTCCTCCTTCTTCTCCGGCGCGCCGACGAGCTTCATCTCGTAGAGCGCCTGCTCCGCCGCGCGAAGACGCGTTTCGTCCCACTTGAGCTCGCGCGCGAGCTTGCCGGAGTCCGCCGCGCCGCGCGCATGCAGGATGGCGAGGTACAGCAGCGCCGCGTCGCCGCTGCCACCCGCGATCAATCGCTTGACCGTCGCCGATGAGAGCGTGATGTTCTCCTCGGTGCTCAAATGCAGCACATAGCCTGCCATGTTCCCCGCCTCCTTTCGTCCATTTTCGATTCCATTATTCTACATGAAATTTTCCCGTTCGTAAACATGAAATTTTTTGCTTCCCCCTTTTCACATTTTCACTCCCGTGTTATACTGTTAGAGATTATATGGGTGGAATTTGCCCTTTTTTGTGCAACGCCGAAATAGAAAGGAGCACACAAATCATGGAAAACCGCATCACGATCTCCATCTGCGACGAGGAATACACCTTTGTCGCCGAGGAAGCCCCCTCCTATATGCAGAAGGTCGGCTCCTACGTCAACGACAAAATGAGCGAGCTGCTCGACGCTGCCAAGGTCGGCCGCACGGACGCCGCCGTGCTGACCGCCGTGAACATCACCGACGAGCTCTTCAAAGAGCGCGAGGCCGGCGACGCGCTGCGCCGTCAGGTCAAGCAGTACCTTGACGAGGCGAGCCAAGCCAAAAACGAGGTCAGCGAGCTCAAGCGCGAGATCTTCAAGCTCCAGCAGCAGAAAAAGTAAGCCTTGACGACGGAGCTGTTAGCGCCCGCGGGCGGGCAGGAGGCGCTTGTTGCCGCCGTACAGAGCGGTGCGGACGCCGTGTATATGGGCTTTGGCGCGTTCAACGCGCGCCGCAGCGCGAGGAACTTCTCTGACGAGGAATTCCGCGCGGCGGTCTCTTATTGCCATTTGCGGGGCGTGAAGGTCTATCTGACGCTCAACACGCTTGTCACCGACCGCGAGCTCCCCGCGCTTGCCGCGGAGGCGCGCACCGCGTCGGAGTGCGGCGTGGACGCGATCCTGGTGCAGGATTGGGGCGTTCTGGCGACGCTGCAAAAAATTATTCCCGACGTGCCGCTGCACGCCTCGACGCAGATGAGCCTGCACACGCTCTCGGGCGTTCAGGAAGCGGCAAGGCTCGGCATGACGCGCGCGGTGCTCGCGCGCGAGCTTTCGCGCGGGGAGATCGCCGAAATCTGCCAAAAAAGCCCCATCGAGATCGAAACGTTCGTCCACGGCGCGCTGTGCATGTGCTACAGCGGCCAGTGCGAGATGTCTGCCGTCATCGGGCGGCGCAGCGGCAACCGTGGCGCCTGCGCCCAGCCCTGCCGTCTGCCCTACGGCTTTTCCGGCAGGGCGGACGGCCATCCGCTGAGCTTGAAGGACGCGAACCTCGCGCCCTTCGTGCCGGAGATGATGGATATGGGCGTTGCCTGCCTCAAGATCGAGGGGCGCATGAAGCGCCCGGAATATGTCGCCGCCGTGACGGAAATATACGCGCGCCTTCTGCGCGAGCATCGCACGCCGACGAAGGACGAGCAGAAAAAGCTCGCCCTCGCCTTCTCGCGCGACGGCTTTACCGAGGGGTACTACCGCGGTGTGCGCGGACGCGAGATGTTCGGCACGCGGCCCGAAAACGCAAGATGGCCCGAGGACTGGTTCAGCGAGATTCGCGCGCGCTATGAAAAGGAAAATCTGCGGCTTGTGCCGCTCGCATTAAATTGCACCATCCGCGCCGGAGAGCCGATGCACCTGACAGCCGAGGACGCAGACGGCCATGCTGTGACCGTCACCGGGGCCATGCCCGAGGCGGCGCGCAGCCGCGCCGTCACCGCGGAAGAGGTCGAAACGCGCCTCAGGAAAACCGGCGGCACGGCGTTTTCGGTGGCAAAGTGCAGCGTCGAGCTGGACGGCGGCCTCGCCGTCAGCGCGGGCGCGCTCAACGCCCTGCGCCGCGAAGCGCTCGCGCAGATGGAAGCGCAGCGCACCGCTGTGCCTGCACGCCGCACGTTCGACTTTGTCCCGCCGAAAACGGTCAAAAACAGCGCGGACAAGCCGCTTTTGACCGTCTCCCTCCACAGGGCCGAGCAGCTGAGTGAGGAACTGATCGCGCTCGCTCCCGCGCGGGTGTATGTGCCCGTCGAACTACTGGCGCAGCTTGACCTTTCGCCACATCTCGGCAGAACCGAATTTTTCGCTGTCCTGCCGCGCATCTACCGCACACAGGACGAGCCTATTTTGCGCGCGCTGCTCGAGGACGCCGCCAAAAAAGGCGTCACGGGCGTGTCGATCGGCAACCTCGGCCACCTGCCGCTCGCGCGTGGACTTGATTGCAAGCTGCACGGCGGCTGGCCGCTGAACCTCTACAACTCCGCCGCGCTCGCTTTCTGGAAAGAACAGGGACTTTCGAGCGCGTGCGTCTCGTTCGAGCTGCGCGACGCGCAGATTCGTGACCTCAGCAAGTGTCTCCCGTGCGAGGCCATCGTCTATGGCCGCCTTCCCCTGATGCTCACGGAAAACTGCCTGAATGCGAACGCGTTCGGCTGTCGATACTTTACCGAGCGCCCCGCCTCCGTTCCCTGCGACGGCGCGTGTGCAAGCGCGCCGGAGCTGACCGACCGGCGCGGCGAGCACTTCCCCGTGCTGCGCGCGTGGGGCTGCCGCAGCGAGATCGAGAACGGAAAGATTCTCTATCTCGCGGACAAATCGCAGGACTGGCAGACGCTCGGTCTGCGCTTTGCTCAACTCCGTTTCACGACCGAGAGCGCCTCTGAATGCGTCCGCGTGCTGCGCGCGTATCAGGGTGAGACGGTCGAAGCGCCGGAGAACATCACCCGTGGTCTCTTCTATCGCGGCGCAGAATGAATTCCAAATTGTAATTTTTTATCTTGATTATACTTTTTATTATCAAACAGTGAGGCAATATCATGGCAATCGTTTTGGCATCTCAATCCCCGCGCCGTCAGGAGCTGCTCGCCCGCATCGGCGTGGAGGACTTTAAGACCCTCTCGCTCGACATTGACGAGAGCTATCCGGAAGGTCTTTCTCCCGAGGACACGGTGCGCTACATTGCAAAGAAGAAGTGTGACGCTGCCGCCGCGCTCTGCGCGCCCGACGATCTCATCATCACGGCGGACACGATGGTCTTTTTGGGCAATGACCGCCTCGGAAAACCGCGCGACGAGGAGGACGATGCGTTCCGCATGCTGCGCGAGCTTGCCGGCCGCGGCCACACGGTCTGCACGGGCGTGAGCGTTCGCCGCGGAGAGACGAGCGAGCTTTTCGCCGTGTCCACGCGCGTCTTCTTCCGTCCGGCGACGGACGACGAGATCCGCGCCTACATCAAAACCGGCGAGCCGATGGACAAGGCCGGCGCCTACGGCGTGCAGAGCCGCGGCGCGCTCTTCGTCGAGCGCATCGACGGCGACTTTTTCAACGTCATGGGTCTGCCCGTTGAGCAGCTTGGCTTAGTGCTCGCGCGCTTTGGCGTCAAGCTCCTCTAACCTCTCCCCTGCCCTACGATGAAAGGAGGGTAAGCCTTGAAAGAATTTTTCCGTCAGCACGGGCTGCGCATTCTGGCCGTCGCCGCGGCGGTCGCCGTGGCACTGAGCCTTTTGACCTACTTTTCCTCCACGTCCTCGGTGCTCGAAAACATCGCGGGCGTGCTGACGTACCCGTTCCGCGCCGCCGCCACCGCCGTGAGCGACTGGGCGGCCGACAAGCGCCAGTATTACGAGGACACGACCACACTCAAGGAGGAAAACGCGGCGCTCAAAAAAGAGATCGCGGACCTTCGCGCCCAGCAGCGTCAGGCGCAGGCCGACAGCGAGGAAAATAAGCTCCTGCGCGAGCTTTTGAAGCTCCAGCAGCAGCGGCGCGACTTCACGTTCGTCTCCACCGCCGTGCTCGCCCACAGCGAGAGCAGCTGGACGTCGTCGCTGTCTCTCAACCACGGCACCGATCAGGACATCGCCGTGGGCGACTGCGTCGTCAGCGCCGAGGGGTATCTCGTCGGCGTCATTTCCGAGGTCGGCCTCAACTGGTCGACGGTGCTGACCGTCATCGACACGGACACTGAGCTCGGCGCGCGCATCTTCCGCACCGGCGAGGTCGCCGTGGCGGAGGGTGATTTCGCCCTGATGGGTCAGGGCAAACTGAAGCTCTCGTACCTCACGTCGGACGACGAGGTGCTCATCGGCGACCAGATCGTCACGTCGGGCCTTGGCGGATATTACCCGAGCGACCTTGTCATCGGCTCGGTCGAATCGCTCCAGACCGGCGACGACGGCCTTGCCCGCTACGCGGTCCTCGCGCCCATGATGGACTTTGCCGCCCTGACCGAGGTGTTCGTCATCACGGACTACGACATTGTCGACTGAGGGAGGCGCGCATGAATCTCACCCAAACCACCGCGCTTAAGTGGACGTTTTACGCGCTCGCCGCCGCGGCGCTCTTTTTCCTGCGGCGGCTGCTTCTCGGGTCGATGACGTTTTTCGGCGTCATCCCCTTTCTGCCGCCCGTCATTTTGGCGGTCATGGCATCGTTCGAGCTGCCGCGCTCGTCCGTCATCGCGGGCATCGTCTTCGGCGCGCTGTGCGACCTTGTGCTCCCCGCGCCATTCGCGTGCTTGTACACGATCGCGTTCACGCTTGCGGCACTGCTCATCTCAACAGTTGTCAGTAATTTGTTGCAGCAGGGCTTCGCCCGCGCGCTGCTCTCGACCGTGCTGACATTTCTGCTCGTTGACCTCTTGCAGGCGTTCGCGCTGCTGCCGCGCAGCGGCTCAGCAGCCATTTTGCCGATGCTGCACCTGTTCGCGCGCGAAACGGCGCTCTCGTGCCTGCTTCTTCTGCCGGTCTATCCGGCGCTGCGCGCCATCCGCCGCATCTTCCCCGACTGATTTTCCCCATTTTCCCCAAGCCTCAAGGAAAGGAGGCCGCTATGGATCCCAAACGCTTTACCCGCCGCCTGATTGCGCTCGGCGCGGCGATGTTTCTCTGCGCGCTCGTATTCGTTATCACGCTCTTTGACGCACAGATCGTCAACGGCGACGATTACCTCGACAAGTCCATCCGCACGAACGCCAAGACCGAGACCGTCAAGGCCTCGCGCGGCATCCTCACCGACCGCAACGGCAAGGTGCTCGTGTCGAACCGCGCGGTCTACACGCTGAATTTTGATTCCTCGCTCGTCTCTTCCGACGAGCTCAACGACGCGCTGCTGCGCGTCATCGAACTGATGAACGCGCAGGGCGTTGAAATTAAGGACACGCTGCCGCTCGCCAGGACCTCGCCCTACGCCTACGACACCGCGAACGGCAGCGCGAAAACGCTCGTCAAATACCTCGTCTCGCTCAAGTGGATCAATGAAAAGAACGTCGGCGACGACGGCCTCCCCACTACGCTGACAGGCTCTGCGCTGTATCTGAAGCTGCGCAGCGAGTACGGGATCGACGAAACGCTCCCGAATTCCACGGTGCGCACGCTCATCGGGCTGCGCTACTCCCTCGCCTCCGCCAAGATGAACGGCTCCACGACCTTCGAATTTGCGAGCGACGTGGATGTTTCGCTCATTTCCCTCATCAAGGATGGCAACTATGCCGGCGTGCAGGTGGATACCTCGTCCGTGCGCGTTTACGAGACCGACTACGCCGCCCACGTCCTCGGCTACACCGGCAGCATTCAGGACTGGGACGATTATAAGGATAAGGACGGCTACACGCTCGCGAGCACCGTCGGCATCTCCGGCGTGGAAAATGCGTTTGAAGACTATCTTCACGGCAACGCAGGCAAGCGCCTTGTGACCTTCGACAACGACTCCGGCAAGATCACCGGCGAGCTCTACTCTGTCGAGCCGAAGCCCGGCTCCACCGTGGCGCTGACCATCGACATCGACTTTCAGGCACAGGTGGAGGAGGCGCTCAAAAATACCGTCTCTTCCATGACAAAATCCGACGGCATCGACCGCGGCGCGGCCGTGGCCGTCGTGCAGGTCGGCACGGGCGACGTGCTGGCGCTTGCGTCCTATCCGACCTATTCCCTCTCGACGTTCCGTCAGGACCTTGCAGAGCTCTCCACCGACCCCTTGCAGCCGATGTGGAATCGCGCCACGCAGGGAAAATACGCCCCCGGCTCGACCTTGAAGCCGCTGACGGCCATCGCCGCGCTCGAATCCGGCGCGACGACCGTGCGCGAAAAGATCTACGACTCCGGCAAGTGGACGTACCCCGGCTACTCCGCGAGCTACACCTACTGCTGGAAGCGCAGCGGCCACGGCTCGCTCAACGTCCGCGGCGCGATCATGAATTCCTGCAACTATTTCTTCGCCGAAATGGGCTACCGCATGGGCATGGACACGCTGCGCGAGTATTACGCGAAATTCGGTCTCGGCGCGCCGACCGGTATTGAGATCGGCGACACCGCGGGCCGCCTTCCCTCGCAGAACGAGGGCGAGAACCTTGCCCCGTGGGCGGCGTTCGGTCAGGCGAATCAGGAATACTCCCCCCTCCAGCTCGCAAATTACATCGCGACGCTCTGCGGCGGGGGTGACCGCTACGCAACGCACCTTTTGAAAAACGCCCGCTCCAGCGGCTCCGGCGCGCTCGAATACGTTTACGACGCCGAGCCGGTCGAAAGGGTCGAAATGAGCAGCGAAAACCTCTCCGCCGTCCTCGGCGCGCTGGAACACGCCATGCACATGATCGCCGCCGAGGGCCACGGATAAATCATAACCACCAGTA
>OJAM01000830.1_pt1 | contig 12368 bp, 8 predicted proteins | sample 1589071 | NCBI WGS metagenome assembly OJAM01 (sample SAMN03283243) | human gut metagenome | biome: human-associated habitat; material: feces | host: Homo sapiens | place: Peru | collected 2012
TGAGATCTCGCGCCGCCACAAGACCGCAGAGATATAGTATATCAAGCGGCAGGTTGCTTGTGATGAACTGAAACAACCATAAAACTAACCCTCAAGAAGCTAAATGCTTTTTGAGGGTTAGTTTATTTGTCAATTGTTGTTTACTGTGATTTCCCATTCTTATATAATATGTGTCATCACGATTTTATATAGGAGATGTTATGATGGCAGAGTTAAAAAAGAGTATTGAAAAATTTTTAGATGATTGTAGGTATATGAGGGGACTGAGCGAAAAAACATTGAAAGCATATACCATAGATTTGAATCAATTTTTAATATTTTGCATTGATAAGCCATGGAATAGTAAGGAGACATTAGAGGAATATATAAAAGAGTTATATATAAAGTATAAACCCAAAACTGTAAAAAGAAAAATTGCTTGTCTTAAAACATACTTCCATTACTTGGAAAATAGTGATTTAATTTTATCAAGTCCATTTAATAAAATATCTATTAAACGCCGCGAACCGTTTGTTTTGCCGAAGGTTATTCCAACTCCGGTGCTTGCCCAAATTCTTGAAACCGCGTATATAAAGTACAGTGAACCCTATCATACTGAATATTATTATAAGTGTATAACCAGAGATATTGCAGTTTTGGAGTTGCTGTTTTCAACGGGTGTTAGGGTACAAGAACTGTGCAATCTGAAAATATCTGACGTAGATCTCAGAGATAGGTATATAAAAGTTAATGGGAAAGGATCCAAAGAGAGATATATTCAATTAACTAATAAGGATGTTGCTTGTGCTTTGAGACGATATCAAAAAGAATACTGCGACGAAATTAGGGCAAATGAATGCTATTTTATAAACAACAGAGGAAATAAACTTTCAGAACAGTCGGTGCGCTTTATGGTCAATAAATATACCAAACTTGTTGATGCTAATTTGCATATAACTCCGCATATGTTTCGTCATACAGTAGCAACACTTTTATTAGAGGAGGATGTTGATATTCGATATATTCAGGAATTTCTTGGGCATAGCTCAATCACTACAACACAAATTTATACGCATGTAAGTCTCAACGCCCAGAAAAAAATATTTGCAAAAAAGCATCCGAGAAATAAACTGAAAATAAAAACGGATATATGACGGCAAATGGGTTACTTGAAACTGGTTCTAAAGTTAACTCTATTTTTAGACGGTAGCATTTAAACACAAAGGGGTATATTGATAAAGTTAAAATCCGGACTATTAAATCAATTTTAATAGTCCGGATTTTTGCTTTAAGATATAAGTGTGCTTACTTATACTTAGAAAAAATGTCGACATCAAACCGAATTTTTTTCTATAAATCAACCAGAAATCGTTCGGATGATCATTCAAGAATCTACTAAATTCGACCTTGGATTGGTATACATGGTTTAACCGCATTTTAAATACTGACTTTTGCATAACTTCCTAGAACGTCTAATTATGTTATCGCTAATTGTATGATAATATCTAATTATCTTATCAAAATTACAAGATAATTAATTATAGATATAAAAGGGCGTGCGATGATGTTATCACAATGGTTTGTTGGTTTACCATGGGCAGTGTTTGACACATTAATTAGTTTCGTAGAATTGCTTATACTTTTTGTCCCTGCTACATTAGCTTTCATATACTATCGAGTTCAATCTGTCGCTTTGTATGTTTATGATATAACTGATAATGGAGCAACATTGATAATCCATAATAGAACAAATAAGTCAATGTTTATTTCTGATATTCAATTTGAATCTTCACTAAACTGTGACTTTGGCAATCCTGTTATCTCTTGGAACAAGACCATAACACAATTAAAACCAGATGATCATATGGAAGTTGTTGTTAATTATACAAAACGCACAGAAAACAAGCAAACATTTCATTTTCTCGTTAGGTATGATCGTAGGAAATCAAGGAAAATAAAGGTGAAAGTATCATGAAAAGTTTTATAGATAGAGAAAAAGCTACTGAAGATATTAACACGCTTTTGAGAGAAAAAACAGCTCCATGGATGGTGCTGTCTGGAGGTAGAAAAATCGGAAAAACCGAGTTTGCGAAAAAAATAGCCAATATGAACGACAACTTCATTTTTTGTGACCCGAGATTTGAGACAATGTACGCGTGCGCACTTATACAATCATTAACGCTTGCCTACAACCCAAAATTAGAAACAGCGATTTACGAATTTGCAAAGCTTGATTCTTCGGCACGTAATATTTATAAGTCATTGGGCTTCACATATGTGTCTCCTCTAAAAAAAGTACAGTTAAAATCGTTGATAAGGATACTAATTAAGAATGATATATCCTCTGGGCTCTATTCGTTTGCGCACTATCTTGGAGAAACTTTAGACGTTCAAGTGGATTGTATATTCTTAGACGACTTTCATAATTGTGACTTTGATTCGTATAGTTGGATATTGGAGTTTTGGAACGCATTGTCAGAACCGCACCCAACAATTGTGGCTATTTGCAATTTTGAACTCAGTTGGGAAAGTTGTACGTTGCTAAATACTTTCCATAGTATTACCGCTCCAATAAATATCGATAAGTTTGACTCATCAACTGCTTTCTATGACATTATAAAAGAACATTTTGTATTTGAAAGCAATGTTAACTTATCTACTATATCAGAACAACTATTCACTTTATTTGAAGGAAGTTCAAGGTTATTATTTGAAACAATTGAGTTGCTTGATGGAAAAACATCTCTTTACAATGATGAGAAAAAAATGATTCAAATATTAAATATGGCTTATCAAATTAAGGCGCGCCACTTTAATGGTTTTAATAAAAGTCATATGCTTGTTATACGTCTGCTTGCTTATAGTCCCACCCCTATTTCAAAAAATACTATTATTGACATCTTAGACTTAATTGAGCCAATGGCATCAGATATCATTAGCACTCTTTATGATAGTAACTTTATTACACAAACCGCAAACAATGAAACTGGAATAACATTGTACCGCATAAGCGACAACTTTCTCATTGAACTTATCAAGAGCGGATGTTCCGAAAATGAGCAACTTTTTTATAAGACTAAAATATACCGCGCCATACAGAGCAAACAAATTTCTGCAAATTTGGAACAAATAGTTAATCTTGCTATAGAACTTGGGGAAAATGAAGCAGAAGACCTAGTTTTACAATATATTAGGCAGCCTGAAGATTCAGTTCCCGATGAAAAAAAAGCAAACTATATTGATAAATTACTGCACTCTATAGAGCATGTTCCTAAGTCAGTAACTTCTGTGGATATTGCACAACTACTTTATACATATGGATACTATCAATCAGCGCAAAAGGTAATGAACTGTTTGACAATCGATAATAATATGTTGAATTACAATTATCTTTTGTTATTAGGTGACATACAACATGTCTTATTATCACCCAAGGCATCTCACACATATATGCAGGCATCTAAAATCACAGGGATAACCATTTCTGATAAACTTAAAGCACTTAACCGTGAAATTATGGCTCTCAATCAAGAGCACAAAGAAATCCTAGCGAAAAATTTATATATTGAAACTTTTGCTAAATATGAGTCTGTGCAATGTGCTGGTTTAGTCGAGCTTTATAGAAATTCCAATAACAGTTTTGAATATAACGCGGCTATGGAGTATACTATAAAGGGATATTTACTTGCTGAGAAATTGGGCGAAAATCTTGAAATAATCAAGTGCTTGCACAACATATGTATGCTGCTCCTACAATACGGCCGATATGGACAACCAATGAAGGATAATCCATTAGGCTTTGAACCCAATTTTGAACAGGTATTGACTTTTTTTGCAAAACACCCTGAATATCGTCATGAACAAGCATATCCACTTTTAGACTTGGGTACTGTAAAAATGTTTGAGTATACAGATAACGATGATGTAAATTTACTTGTTGATGCAAAAAAATATTATTCCGAAGCGCAACTTTATGCAAAATCATTTTATGCACGATATATTGCCGAAACAGGATTGTTGGTGGTTAATAGTTACCTATATGCTAACTTGGAATCATCATTTATAAGTAATGCAAGAGAAAAGCTCTTCAAACGCTATACTCAACAAAAAGCATCAATAGAAGATTATAGAGTACACAGGAAAATTCTTTTGTCTCTTGCAGTAAGTGCGATTATTTCGAAAGAAATACAGGAAGCTGTTGATTATTTGAAGCAAGCGCATCCATATATTGAAGGTCCTGAAACAAATAGATATAACAAATTGTGTCAAAAAGCAAAATGCACAGAATATATTAAAGATGCCGTTTCTCTTTCTGGAAAATATGAAAAGTATTATGCCTCAGATAAGTTTGTCCCTTGGCTAATTAGTTTATGCCATTAATCTTGTAGTGACGGAGTCTATTACTGCTTTGCATATTGTCTCATAAGGGATATTGTATAGCTCTATAATTTTACCAATTTCTGAAGTGAGACTAAAAACAGGAAGGGCATTAGCTTCGATAAAGTATATGTAATTATTGTGAATTCTAAAGTCTATTCTTGCATAATCCCGAAGTCCTAATTCTATAAAGATTTTCTCTGCTGTTTGTTTTATTTCATTAACGAGAGGTGCTCCAAGTATTTTGTCAGGTAATGAATATTTACGTATTCCATTTGCTTTGTCAAATATGGTAAAAATTCTATGTTCAAAATAGTAGTTGTCACTTTCAGAAACTAGTAAAGGCACAATTAGGCGAAAATCTCCCGGATTTCCAATTATCCATACAGTACACTCATAGCCAGCTATATATTGTTCAATTAGGACCTCATGGTATTGTGGAATTAGTTTACGTGCAATTTTATTAGCCGTAGCGTAATTGTTACATAAATTTTCTGAGGTAATTCCTAAAGATGAACCCTCACAGTTTGGTTTCACTACTAATGGTAGTGGCAATTTAGCGTTACTAAGTTTAGACTCGATATCTTCAGAAGTATTAGTTAATAAAATGCTGGAAGGAACACAAATACCAACAGTTCTAAGGACTCTTTTGGTGTATTCTTTATCATTTACGAGTAATGCAACAAAAGGATCCGCTCCAGAGTATTTTGCTCCCATTAGTTCCAACAATGTGGGACATTGTGTGCGCTTATATGGCGCAGGTAGCCCATAATTATAATTTATAAAAATAATATCAGAAATATCAGTGTGACTTTCATATATGCTAAACAGTGCTTTCATACCTCCGAAAAATGTACATTTATATCCTAGAACATTTATCGTTTCGCAAAAATCCATTATACTTTTTTTACTTACATAATCATTATATATTTTACTGCCGTTCACCAAGCTGGGGTAGTCTTCTCTGACCTCTGCCAAAATTCCATATTTCATAATATTGTTCCTTTCTCGTAGCAACAAATCGTTAAGAAAAATATCTATAATTAATTATCTTGTAATTTTGATAAGATAATTAGATATTATCTGTTGTTTATTTCAATATTTTTGTAACAGTTTAAAACAAAATACCTAAAAAGATTTTGATGAAACCTACAATACGCTCTTAGTGAGCGTGATATACGACGTGCGATTTTTGATAAGGTGAAAAAACAGTAGAATATAGCAGAACATTCAAATATATAGTGTGCGTTTTTGGAAAAGGTTACACTTTTTATTGAAAAAATTTGTATTTTATAAAATTTTTTATGCGGCGATATTTGGCAAGATACCGCACCAGTGCGGTGGACAGGCTGATTCCCTAGATTTTCGCCTTTGCTTTGTAAACTCCGGCGAGTAAGAGCAGGTTTTCGCTGTGCCCTTCCTTGCCGTTTAACCTTTGCGGCGTCACGTATAACAGAAAATCCATAGTTGATTTAAACAGATTGAGCGTATATCGCCTGTAGTCGCCGTAGGAATCCCCCAAAAATAGTACTTGTTATCCACAATGAAGTTCTAGCCGATCCCCCAGCTGGCTGGTGTAGTGGGTTTTTCCGTCTGCATCCATGCCGACGAACACCACATTGTGATAGGGGTAGCTTTCATAAAGGCGGCCGGTTTGGATGCTGAAATCGATCAACTCATAATCGATCCCTCTGCGGTGAAGGTATTCGACGGCGTGGGTGGCGCAGCGGTTGATCTGCGGCAGAAGCAGCACTTTTTCTTTCGGCGCTTTCTGAGCAGGGACAAAGGCGGGCGATGCCGCCGCAAGATTTCCCATGATGGTTTCGACCGCCTGCGTAAAGGGCATCTCTTTGACCTTGATGAGATAGTCCAGCGCAGAATAGCCACCGATCCCACGGGAAAACCAGCACCATTTGCCGTTGGAGATTTTCAAACTATCGTGCTCACGGGTACAGTAGGTGCTGCCGCCGAAATGCACCAACTCCTGCGGCTTGTAAGTCCGCAAATAGGTCAGCAAGTCCATCTCACGGGCTCTTTCTACCACCTCCGGCGGGATATATGGCATATGTTTCACCTCCGTTCTGACATAAAAATAGCCGAGGGGCTTTCAAAATGAAAACCTCTCAGCTATGTATGTGATAGTATAATTTGTGCGCTGTACTTATCCTCTCAAATCAATAACTTCCCAATCGGCATCGAATACCCCATTACTTTTTTCGTAAGTCGCCGCCTGCATTGCTACGCATAATAACTTTTTAGGTCTACTCATACCAACATACGCAAGTTTACGGCTGGAATCATGTAGATTTGAGCTACCACAGCGACCAACACCAAAGTACGGAAGAATCCGATTCAAATCTGATGCGCCTTGTCTGTTGGTTTCAAGATATAGAGTCGCATCGTGCGTTTCGCCTTTAACGCTGTGAATAGTGTCAAATACAATTCTACGGCCTCTAATAGGATCAATCAACACATTTTTCTCGGATATATCTACAAAATTAACACCAGTGGTTTCTTCGAGAAAAAACTCTGGAAGGGCAGTAAATATATCGGGGTGGCTCGGATCGTTGATTCTCAGCAGTTCGTTTATCCTCTGCCGCACCATTTGGTCTACTGAACATCTTTCGATTTTTTGCATTCTCGACATCTCATAAATCCATTGACAATAAGACTCCCTGTATTTATCGTCAAGTAATTTTTTCATTGTTACCATGGTATAGTCTTTTCCTGATACAGGATGCTTTATTGGAATGTAGTGGAATACTCGGCACAAGAGTCTACGAACACTTTGCTCGGCCTTATACAATTTTCCCTCCAGCAAATACTGGGCAATCTCGTCTACTAAAACCCAGTAGTTATACTCGCTTTTCTTATTTGCTGAACCATCAAATTTAGTCCAATAGCTTCCGATTTTCAAGCCAGACAAATTTTCTCTTTTTACTGCTCCAATAACCTTATATACGCCATTGTTGTCGTAGAGCTCATGCTTTTCTAATGCGGAAATAAACCCACCAATGACTCTGTCAATTTTCTCAGGAGAAAAGACAAGCAAGACTGGTTTGGCGCCTGTCGCTCCGGCAAGCGTTGCGATATTCTTCTCACCTTTTTTTAGCTTGCAGAGTACATTGGCAATTTCTTGGTTAAACCTGCAAGATGTCATAATCGGTAAAAAGTCGTGCTGAGGTATCCAGTCAGGGGTTGTATCTTCTGCTGAATTGTAGATGGCCTGATCGGAATCTCCAATTTTGAACACCGCACATTTTTGTGGGTCAAATATCGCATCTATGGCTTGTCGCTGAAGATTATTGCAATCCTGATATTCATCTATAAATACATACTGGAATCGTGACGAAAAGAGGTCGGTATACTCCGCTGGTAATTCATCAATGGCAACGCTTGCATATACATAGGCATCTTGATACCGTATTATTCCTTCGTCTTTAAGGAGTTCGACCATCAGTTCTTTATATTGCTCGGCAGAAGCTTTTCCTACACCAGCCAAAGGTCTTTTCTGTTTTCCTATGTAAAGTGCTCCATCATCTCGTATGTGTAATGCCTGTGTGTGATTGATTCGATCCGAAAATTGCCCGCCTGTTTCAAAATTATTCCTTGTCACATAGTCAATGGCTTTGTACTTTGCTTCGTGCTGTATTTTGCTAAGCATATGCTGTGCATAAGTCAGACTATCAACCACTTGTGCATTCCGTCCGGATATATTTCGCAAATATGGCATAGTCACAAATCTGTCAATAAATGATTGGATTGTGCCTATGTAATTTGGATAGTTAAGAAGCCTATCCGCATAATCGGAAAGCCGGTTTTTGATCTCATCGACAGCAACATTTGTATGAGAGAGCACACAAATTCCCGCACCTTTTTCGAGTGGCATTTTGTCTGCCAACAGCTTTAGCTTTGCGAGGAGGACGGTTGTTTTTCCGCTGCCGGGACAGGCTGCTACATCTGTTGAATGCCAACAGCGTATAACATTCCTTGCATCTTCCGGAAAGTGTGCACCATGCGGCAAAAGGAGTTCTTCTGCGGCTTGAATATCTTGGTCGGAAATCTGCCATTCCATCATAGAATCCTCCTATCTACACCGTTTCTCCTGCCGCATATTTAATGGCATTCACAATATAGCTTAAAAAAGGATCATTCTCTATCGCAGATTTCAATGCTGCCTCTTTACCTTCGTCGGTTTTGAATCCATACAAGTCGAGATCAAACATCTTTTCTTGTGTCTGCCCATCTGGAATTATGGATACTTCCCAACGCAAAAGCGAAGCTAAACACTGGGCAACGATCGCTTTCAGGCTGCTTTTTCCATTGCCATTAAGCATTAAATCATAAATATTGTATGCCCTCTCAGCAGCAGAGAACCCATTCCACGCCTGCGCTTCTGCTTCGGCGTCACGATTTGCTTCATCAATCTTGGCATCAGTCAGTGAAATATGCTCTTGCGCATTCAGGATTTTCTTTCCGTAATGAACCGCCTTATGGAAATCATCCGAAAGGCAACTCAGAGCAATGCAATACTCGAGCGTCCATCGTGGTGAAGTAAAGCCGTGCACGGAGCCATTTGTATATTTTCTGTCTCCTTTTTCTTTAGCCTGCAAAGATTCATCTTCCTTCTCGTTGAATGTTTTCTCCTTTGTCGTGGGCTCGACATCGTATGGTCTAACATCACAATCTGTTATTACAGAAACAGGTATTCCTATATCGGTGCCGTCTTTTCTTACCATAATTCCGCTATATCGAAGAAAAGCTGTGCTTCCAACATTTACAATAGATATACCATATTTCTCCAATGGATAGCCGAGAATGTCTGCAATGACAGGAATTAAAATATTCTCTGCATCACCCTCGACCATTATGATACCCTTAGCAAAAAACAGATTGGCCTTTGTTGAGTCGAGAAAACGCTGGAGGAACAGGTAATCACCCTTTTGTAATCCGGTTCGCCCTTCAGCCAAATCATATCCGGCACCATTCTTCATTAAAATTAAATTCTTGAGGTTGATTTTTGATGCCAAAATGGGGCTATGCGTGGATATGATAATTTGGACATCATTCTCGTTATACTCGTTTTGGAGATAACTGATTAGTCGAAGCTGCGCTTGCGGATGCAGATGGGCTTCCAATTCTTCGATTAGAGCCAATTTCAGGCCACCATCTGTATCATCCTTAAGGAGCAACAACTCCGCCGCAATAAATAGCAGATTCAATTCCCCAAGCCCGGGATTGATCTCAGGAGCATTCAATGACAGGGACTCCAGTATAGCTTTTAGCTGAATATCCGAGGTTTTTAATTCTGCATCACTGGCTTGGCCTTTATCACTAAATGACTCTAAATTACTGCGGATCGTCTGGAGGATGCGTTTTCCATCCGTATCACCTATAAAATAATTCTCAATGCGTTGATTCGCATCTCGAAAAATATCGAGAACTGCATGTTCTTTTTTATCTTTGAAAACAGGGTGATTTAGAAGTATTTGCGAGATTCTGGAGCCGCGCCCGGAACTCATTTCTCGCTCGGCATCACGGAGCGGTTTCAAATAAACAGCTTTCAGCAATTCTCTTGCTTTTCCATCAATCGAAATTCCATCGTCTATATCGCCCACACGCAATTCCTGATAGATTTTATGTCCTTCTTTCCATGCGCGATAATGAAGTTCAAGCGTATATTCAATGCCATTCTCCGTTTGGTTGAATGAAAGATATTCGATAAAGTTCTTTGCTTCGTTCTGTGTAAAATCTGAAATCGTACAATCGATCTTGAACTCTGAGTACGCATCTTCGCCAACAGGCTTATAAAAATCCTCATCTGACGGCCGGATATACTCATTGCTCTGTGTCAACAAGACTAATTTTAATGCGTCAATTACGGCGGTTTTTCCCGAATCGTTTTCGCCAATCAGAGCGTTTAGGCCTTTGTGAAAAGTGATTTTTAAGCCGGGAGCACCATTCACAGATTTGAATTGGCGGAAGTCATACACTCTTAATTCGGATATAATCATTTTTCACACTCACTTCCAATAGTAATTTCACAGGGGATGTTGTTTCCAAGAATACGCTGTCACTGCTTTTTCTGCGAACTATTATCTGCATATACTTGGTCTGTTTTATGTGCAGAAACCGTATTGACCTGTGCAGAAAACCGTTTAATAATCCTTGCTTAGCAGAAAATCCGCCAGATGCACAATTTTGACACCGTTGATGTTGCCTGCGGCCAATTCGTCCAGCGTTACTACATATTTCGGGTAATTGTCTTTAATCTCCAGCAGGTTGGCGACCTCCCGGTCGGATTCCTCCGGCAGATTGCGGCACACTTGCACATAGATCCGCTCATCCCGCCGCACGGCTACGAAGTCGATCTCCTTGGTGGCGTTTTTGCCGATATACACATCATAGCCCTTCCGCCGAAGTTCAAAGTACACGATGTTTTCCAGCATAGCGGCAACGGATTTCGGATTAAAGCCCATCATGCAGTATTTGAGAGAAGCGTCCGCAAGATAGAACTTTTCCTGCGTTTTGAGGACAGTCTTGCCCTGCATATCGTACCGCTGACAACGATAGATCACGAAAGCTTTTTCCAGCCATTCCAGATAATTATAGACCGCTTCCACCGAGAGGGAGCGTCCTTCGCCTTTCATGAATTTCACGATGGCGTTGGCAGAAAAAGTCTTGCCTACATTCTCTACAACATACTTTACTACACGGTTGAACAGGTCAAAGTTTGTGATATTGTGCCGCTTGGTGATGTCGCTGGTGATAACGGAATTGTAGATACCCTCGACGATTTGATAGGACGAACGCTCATCGAAATTTCCGAGTGCAACGATAGGAAAGCCGCCCATGCGGATATACTCGTTCAAAAGTTCTTTCGGTGTGCGGCCGCTGTCCTTCTTGAACTCCAGATATTCAGCAAAGGACAGCGTAAAAACAGGGATGGAGATATAGCGCCCCGTCAGATAGGTGGAGATCTCACTGGACATCAGCTTGGAGTTGGAGCCAGTCACATAAATGTCTGTATTGGAATCCTCCAGCAGACTGTTGACTGCTTTTTCCCAGCCATCCACCTCCTGCACTTCATCCAGCAGAAGATAGTAGCGTTCATTGTCGGTTATTTTCTCTTTTATATCCCGGTACATTTGCTTGGCGGTTATGCTGTTGTCCAGCTCCTCCGAAGTATAGCGTAGCTGGATCACATGGTCTGCCGCAATGCCGCTGAAGATCAGGTCGTCTTTCAACATATCCAAAATGGTCGATTTTCCGCAGCGACGGATCCCGGCAAGGATCTTCACCAGCGGAACATCCCGATAGGTTTTCAGCATATCCAAATAGTATGGCCTAATGATCATGGTATCGCCTCCTTACTATTAGTATAGCCAAAAACATCAACTCGGTCAACAGTCTTTGCTGAAATTTAAGAAAAACTTTTTAATCAAAATGAGTTTTTTGCCTGTTATGCGTTTTTGCCAACAAAAAGTGTAGTTAATTTTTCTGCACAACCTCTGTCGCCCAATTCATTTATATCGCTTTGGCCTTTGAGAGAGATAAGTCCGGTATCGGTATGTCTGCGGAAGTAAATGTGCTGTCGCTCCATGTCATTAATTGGACGGGCAAGGTTCGGAAGCCCGCCGCTCTCCTATGGCCATGCGAATCCTGTCGTTGTCAAAAATGCGTATATTGGTTTTTATACTTTCAGGAAAAACAATAAAAGGATCGTAAAAGGCAGTACAAAAGAATCAGAGATTTGTGTAAAAGCGAATTTCGCATTTTGTTTAAAATGTTGAAATTTTTTATTTTTTGATACACTCAACTAAATTGACAAATCTTTTTTTCAGCAGAGTTTAACGCGTTTTGATTTTCGTGCAATACATTGCATGGTGCCTACTTTAAATAATATTTTGAAGATTAAACCCGTAAGAAATCTGCGAAGGTGTTCAAAAAGGACTGGTGAAAATGCATAATTGTACTTAAATATATTGCCCAAATTGCCGTATCGATTTATG
>OJAM01000832.1_pt1 | contig 12359 bp, 8 predicted proteins | sample 1589071 | NCBI WGS metagenome assembly OJAM01 (sample SAMN03283243) | human gut metagenome | biome: human-associated habitat; material: feces | host: Homo sapiens | place: Peru | collected 2012
TCGGGCGGTTTCGCGCCCGGGGAGGCACACGGAGAGACAGATGAACGATTTAGGCGGGATTCGGGCGGATTGTCGCTTGCGGAGTCACATGCGGGACAACCAAGGCGGGATTCGGGCGGATTCGCGCCCGGGGAGGGACAAGCGGGTAGTGAACGGAATATAGAAGTATGATGCTGTGAGCAGGGATGTAGGGAGTGATGTAAGCCGGGATGCCAGCGGAAATGCCAGAGGAAATGCCAGAGGGAACTGTCAGCGGAAATGCCAGAGGGAGCTGTCAGCGGAAATGCCAGAGGGAGCTGTCAGCGGAAATGCCGGCCGGGGATGGGACGGGGATTTGGTCAGCGGCCCAGGAGGAAGAGTTGGGAGGCGTGGGTGCGGGGAAGGGTTTGGAGGTTGGTTATGTCTTTGGCGGAGGGGGTGACACGGATGGAGAGGAGGTCTTTGGCGGAGGGGGTTACACGGATGGAGAGGAGGGCTTCGGCGGAGGGGGTTACACGGATGGAGCGGAGGGCTTCGGCGGCGGAGGCGAAGGCTAGGGAGGGGGTGTTGTTGTTCTCGCTTAGGTGGCAGAGGAAGAGGTTCTTCAGGCCGGGGTGCCAGAAGCGGCGGATGGCGGAGGCGCATTCGTCGTTGCTCAGGTGGCCGTTGCCTTGGCAGATACGCATCTTTAGGTCGTGGGGGTAGGGGCCTCCTATGAGCATTCCTGAATCGTAGTTGGACTCGATCACCACGGTGTCTGCCTTCCGGGCATATTCAATGGCCTCGTCGGTCGCGCGGCCGGCGTCGGTCATCAGGAAGAAACTGACGGAAGACCATTCTATGAAATAGCCTACGGTCTGGGTCGCGTCGTGCGGTACCACAAAGTGGCTTACCAAAGGGAGATCCTCTTCGGGAACATCATCGCGCAGTCTTACTCTGACGGGGGCGGCGGGAAGGATGCGGCGGTAGGAGGCTATGTGGGCCTGGGTGAAGGTGTGATGGGAAAGGGCCTCGTGGAGAACGGCGGTGGCGTAGACCGGCTTTCCCAGATGCTTGCAGTAGGAGCCCAGGTGGCGGATGTGGTCCAGATGGTCGTGGGTCACTAGAACGGCCTGGAAGGCATCCGTGTCCAGACCGTGCTCCGCCAAGGTCTTTTTCAGGCGGCGGACACTCACGCCGGCGTCGATCAGGAGGCCGGACTTGCCGTCGGAAAGGAAATAGCAGTTGCCGCAGCTGCCGCTGGAGAGGCTCAGAAACTTCAACATCAATTCTTCTCCTCCTCACAATATTTCGAAATCACACTGTAGGCATCGCTTACGCCAAGCTCGCCGGCGCGGGAGAGGTCTATGCAGCCTTTCTCCTTGTCCTTCAAGTAGATCAGCACCAAGCCTCTGTTGAAGTAGGCATCGCCCATGTAAGGGTAGACATTGATGGCTTTCGTGTAGCTGTCCACCGACTCCACGAACTTGGAGGACAGGCAGTAGAGGTTGCCCAGGTTGAAATAGATGTACGGCACTCCCGGCAGGAGGCGGTCGGCGGCAAGCATGTCGTCGATGGCTTCCGAATAGTCATACGTCCGGCTGACCTGATCCCTCACACGGGCGCGGGTGGTACCCTTGTCATCCATCGTCAGGGTCTGGACATTGTTCTCGATGGAGGAGATGAAGTCGATCATCTCGGCGCGCAGCACTCCCCTGTTCAGGTAATAGAACGCCTTGTAGTACTCTGAATATTTCCCGTCGCTCTCGGCATTGACCGCGGTGTCAAACTGATTCAGCGCGGAGGTGTACTGCTTGGACTGGACATCGTAGAGGCCTCTGATGAACGCCCTGTCCGCTTCCGACAAAGAGTTCGGATTGCCGGCTGAGAGATAGGAGTCGCCGTAGATCGAGGCATCGATGCCGTGGGCGAACACCGGCTTTACAAGCGAGTCGGAGTTGGAGACGGTCATCATCACCGGAGAATCCGAGATGAACCGGTCGATCAGAGGGTTCTCGTAGCGGTGCCTGAGGGCCACGTTCTGATTGTCACGCCGCGCCGCGAGGCTGAACTTGTACAACGATTTCAGGCGGATGTTGATGTCACGGTTCTGAAGAAGCTCATTGTCAAAGTCTTTCTTTGCGAAATCCGCGTCCAGTGCGATCAACGCGCTGTACTTCTTGGTCGTGTCGGCGAACGAGCCGGCCTCGGAGGCGTTCTTCGCGCGGTACTCCTGCACCTTCTTCTGGGCGATGTCGTAGTCCTGCTTCGAGGACTTCGCCCGTCCGAGCATATTCTTGACGTAGGATCTGTTCAGGTAGGCCTTGGCGAAGTCGGGATAAAGCTCGATCGCCTTGTCGTAGTCGTCCAGGGCGTCGAGCCAGCGGCCCATCCTGACGAAGTACGAGGCTCTGTTGTAGTAGGCCAGCACATTCTCCGGATTGATGTTGATGACGTGATCCATGTCGGCAAGCGCCTCCTCCATGTTCCCGACCTGCGCGTTGATCAGACTTCGGTTGTAGAGGGTGAGGGCGTTGCCAGGCTCGTCCCGCAGAACCCTGTTGAGGTCGCCCATCGCGGCGTTGTAGTTGTTCTGGTCGTAGTACATCAAGGCCCTGTTGAAATAGGCGAAGGTGTTCGTCGTGTCCAGGCCGATGGCCTTGTCCATGTCGCCGATGGCATCCTTGTAGTCCTTGCGCAAGGCATAGACGCGTCCCCTTCTGATGTAGCCCTCGGGGTCGAAGCGGTCCAGTTTGATCGCCCGGTTGTAGTCTTCCAAAGCCTTTGTGGTGTCGCCGAGGAAAAGATAGGAGGCGCCTCTGTTGAGGAACGCTGACGGATCCTTCGGCTCCTTTCTGATGTAGCGGTCGAAGTCGCTCACGGCCTTGTCGAACTGCTGGGCGAGGAAATAGGTCACTCCCCTGCTGAAATAGAGGCCATTGAGTCCCGGGCGAAGCTCAAGTGCCTTTTCCAGATCCTTCAGAGCCTCGTCATATTTCCCGGAACGGCTCAGGGTGATGGCCCTGTAGTGGTAGCCGTTGGTGAAGACGGGATTCAGACGTACCGATGTGTTGAAGTCGGCCTGGGCACCGCGAAGGTCTCCCAGATTGTACTTGGCGATGCCTCTGTAAAAGAATGTCCAGCAATCAGTCGAGTCAAGCCTCGCAAGGACGTTGAAATGGCCGATCGCCTCTGAATATTTACCGTCAGCCAGAGCCGCTCTACCTCTGAAGTTGAACACATCCTTGTCGTACTGCGCATTGGCGACCAAAGCGAGGCACAACAGGAAAAACAGAGTCAGCACTGACCTTTTCATACAAATATATTTTACTTTAAGGCTTAAAATTCCTAATTTTGTCGTTTGCAAAGATAAACATTTATCGTGCCTTGAAGACGCATTTTTATAAATTTTTCATATTCATTCTTCTTCTGGCGGACGCGGCGGCGCTTTCCGCGCAGCAGAACAGTGTCAGGATGGTGCCTTCCGGAAGGAATGCCGAGAAATACATCTCATCCGAGAGCCTGAGAAGGGAGGTGGAGTTCCTATCGGCCCCCTCGTTCGGCGGGCGCGCCTCCGGCACAAGAGGGGCGACCGAAGCGGCGTTCTGGATCTCAAGGCATTACGCCAGCATCGGCCTGATGCCTTTCGACGGCAGCTGGAGCCGCTCGTTCAGACTCCCGGCGGAGGGCGGAATGCGCGGAACGGACGGAATGCGCGGAACAGGCGGAACGGACGGAACGGACGGTGGCTCCGCATTGAAAAATGATGATGAAGGGTGCCGCGGCGCGGTGGGAAGGAATATCATCGGTTTCCTGCCGGGAAAAAACACCTCCGGGAAGGACAAGTATGTGATCATCGCCGCCCACTATGACAGCCACGGGGTCATCGACGGGAATCTCTATCCGGGAGCGGACAGCAATGCCTCCGGCGTTGTCGCCATGCTGAACCTGGCCGTGATGTTCGGGAAGATGAAGGAGCTTGGACGGGACTACGGAAAGAATCTCATCTTCGTGGCCACGGACGCCAAGGAAAGGAATTCCGCCGGGGCGGAGGCGCTGATGGCGGAAATCCGTAGCGGCAGTCTGAGGAATCCGTCCAGCGGCGAGGCGATCACCATGGACAAGATCTACGCCACCGTCGTGCTGGACATTATCGGCAGCACACTGGAGCCGATCCACAAGGGAAGGAACGACTTTCTGATCATGCTCAGCGGAGGGCAGTTCACATTTGACCTCACCCGCGCGAACGAAGGGCCGGGACTCGGACTCGACATCGCCACGAACTACTACGGAAGCCAGAGCTTCACGGAAATGTTCCACAGAAGGTTCGGCGACCAGAAGGTCTTCACGCAGAACGGGTTGACCTGCGCGGTCTTCACCTCCGGCATCACCATGCTCACCAACAAGACCTCGGACACTGCCGGGACGCTTGACTACGAAATACTACGCAAAAGAATATTCCTTATCTTCCACTGGTTGGAAAAAATACTCTGACAATGAAAGAATTCTGGTCTATGATGAAGCGCTATGTCGCGCCTTTCAAGAAATATCTCGCCGGCTCGATAATTCTGAACATCCTTTCGGCGGTCTTCAACATATTCTCGTTCGCCATCATCGTGCCGATCCTGAGGATCCTGTTCAAGATCAACGAGACGGTCTATTCCTTCACCCCCTGGAACGAGGTCTGGCAGATGCCGTTCAAGGATCTGGGGGACGCTTTCATGGGCAACGTCTACTGGCAGCTGGAGCAGCAGATCTCGACACTCGGAGCGTCGATGGTGCTGCTCTTCCTGTGCATATTCCTTGTGGTGATGACCGCGCTGAAGACGGCTTGCTACTTCGGCTCGTCCGCCGTGATGGTGCCGATCAGGACGGGTGTGGTGAAGAACATCAGGATGGACATCTACAACAAGATCCTGGCCCTTCCGCTGGGCTTCTTCTCGGAGGAGAAGAAAGGCGACATCATCGCCAGGATGAGCGGTGACGTGCAGGAGGTGGAGAATTCCATCACGGGATCGATCGAGATGCTCATCAAGAACCCTATCCTGATTTTCTTCTACTTCGCCGCCCTTCTCGTGATCAGCTGGCAGATGACGGCCTTCACCATCCTTTTCGCCCCGCTGATGATGTGGGTGATGGGTGTCGTGGGAAAGAACCTTAAGAGGAAATCGCTTGAGGTACAGCAGCTTTGGAGCGACGTGATGGCCCAGGTGGAGGAGACCCTCGGCGGTCTGCGCATCATCAAGGCCTTCATCGCCGAGAAGAAGATGTCCGAAAGGTTCGACAACGTGAGCGAGGCGATGAGGAAGAAGAGCAACCGCGTGACGATCCGCCAGTCCCTCGCCCACCCTATGAGCGAGTTCCTGGGAACGATGCTGATCATGATAGTGCTGTGGTTCGGCGGAACCCTGATCCTGGGAGGGAAATCGACCATCGACGCGCCCATATTCATCTACTATATGGTGATCCTCTACAGCATCATCAACCCGATCAAGGATTTCGCGAAGGCAGGGTACGCCATCCCGAAGGGCATGGCCTCGATGGAGAGGATCAACAAGATACTGGACGCGGAGAATGACATCGTGGAGCCTCGGGAGCCTAAGACGCTCGGCGGATTCAACGACAGGATCACCTTCGACCACGTGAACTTCCACTACCCCGACGGACAGAGGAAGGTACTGGACGACGTGAGCCTGGAGATTCCTAAAGGCAGGACGATCGCCATCGTGGGGGCTTCCGGAGCCGGAAAATCCACCCTTGTGGACCTCATTCCGAGGTTCTACGACCCGACCGGCGGGGCGATCACCATCGACGGCACCGACATCAGGGACGTGCGGATCGCCGATCTGAGGAGCATAATCGGCAATGTCAACCAGGAGTCGATCCTCTTCAACGACAGCATTTTCAACAACATAGCCTTCGGAGTGGAGAACGCCACCATGGAAAGCGTGATCGAGGCGGCCAAGATTGCCAACGCCCACGACTTCATCATGGAGAAGGAGGGCGGCTACGACTTCAACATCGGCGACAGGGGCGTGAAGCTCTCCGGCGGACAGAGACAGAGAATCAGCATCGCCCGCGCCATCCTCAAGAACCCTCCGATCCTGATCCTCGACGAGGCCACGGCCTCTCTGGACACCGAGTCCGAGAAGATCGTGCAGGAGGCTCTCGACCGCCTGATGTCCACAAGGACCACCATCGCGATCGCCCACAGGCTTTCGACCATCAGGAACGCCGACGAGATCATCGTGATGGACGAGGGCCGGATCGTGGAGCGCGGCAGGCACGAGGAGCTGCTTGCCCAGGAAGGCTACTACAAGAAACTCAACGACATGCAGGCGCTTTAGCCTTCATGGATATATTCACGGAAGAAGATGAAAAACGTCGCCAGACAAATCAGGGTCCCGTTCATCGAGGGACTTGAAAGAATGAATATGCAGGAGCTGGATCTTGCGATGGAGAAAGGAGCCTCGAAGTTCGCGGTCTGCGAGCGTAACTGGCCGAAGGACGCGCCCTACGCCCCAGACTGCAACGGGTCGATAGCCCGCACCGAGAGTCACCTCGCTGTCATGTTCCACGTCAGGGGGCTTGACCTGCGCGCCACCGCCATTGAGGACAACGGAAACAGCTGGGAGGACAGCTGCTGCGAGTTTTTCGTGACGGATCCGTACGACGGCACCTACTACAACTTCGAGCTCACCTGCATCGGTTCCCTGCTGGCCTCCAAGAGGACAAGCAGGATCGACAAGACCCTGATCGCACCGGAACTGCTCCGGAGCGTCATCAGACACAGTTCCCTGGAAAGGAAGGCGGTCACTATCTCCGACAGGATCTTCAGCTGGACGGTGGCCATGCTGATTCCTTTCGAACTGATTGGAATAGACAGGGACAACCTCCCGGTCAGCCTCAGGGGCAACTTCTACAAATGCGGGGATCTCACCGCCCATCCGCACTTCCTGAGCTGGAACCCGATCAAGACCACGAAACCGGATTTCCACAGACCGGAGTACTTCGGGGAGATTATTCTAAAATAGGATTCTTATGATGAGGAAAAGGAATATTCTGACATTGGCGCTGCTGGTCGTCTACCTCGGAATGGTCGGCTGGTGCTGTTTCGGGCATTTCAGCGACTTGCCTGACATCGGCCAGGACAACCTGTTCGGGATTCCTATGGACAAGATGGTGCATTTCCTGATGTTCTTTCCCTTCCCTATCCTCTGCTACCTCGCGTTCTCCGGGATGACAGGCAGGCCGCGACACACCGTCCTGGCCGTCGGTCTGGTCTTTCTGGCCGGTTGCCTGATCGCCGCCGGGACGGAGATCGGGCAGTCATTCACGAGCTACAGAAGCGGAGACGCGCTGGATTTCGTGGCGGACACGCTTGCGCTGGCCATTTCCTCCATCATCGTGATGATCATTGATTTGCGGATAATAAAAACACACAATAAACCGAAATGCTCAAAAGAATCATAACCGCCGCTGTCGTCGCCTGTCTGCTGACGACAAGTCTGGACGCGCAGACTGTCAAGGAGTTCAAGGACGCGGTGGACTCTCTCCAGACCCTGATGGTGGAAAGGACAAGGGTTTCCGCCCAGGTAAAGGCCAACAAGGTAGTCAGAAGAGGCTACGATCTGGATTTCTACTTCACCCCCTCGATGGGTGACTTTCCATGGAGAACAGAGGATGTCGAGTGGCTGAGACGGACGCTCAAGAGCATTCTGCCCGAATCCTGCGCGAAGTACGGCGTAGGGAAACTTCTCATCGGAAAGAGATCGCTTGAGTCCTACGTCATGCCATCCCTTGGCAACAACGGGAAACCGATCAGCGACAGGTTCAGGACCACGGACTTGCGCAACGTCCATCCGTTCGTCACAAGGACCGACGGGCAGGCGTTCGCCAAGGGGCTTACCGGACGGAACATAGCGCTATGGCAGAGCCACGGGCGGTACTTCGAGGAGAAGACGGACCGCTGGGAATGGCAGCGCGCCCCGATGCTCCACACCGTGGAGGACATGTACACGCAAAGCTACGTGCTTCCGTTCCTGATCCCGATGCTGGAGAACGCCGGAGCCTATGTGATGACACCGCGCGAAAGGGATCCGCAGACGATAGAAGTGGTCGCGGACAATGATCCGGCATTCGAGGAAGGTCGCGGGGAAGGCGTGAGGATTGAGGGAAGATATTCAGAGACAGGTTCTTGGTCAGATGCCGGTGTGGGCTTCGCAGACGCGCGGGCGACATATTCATGTCTTGACAATCCGTTCCGGATGGGTACGGCGCGCCAGGCGGACTGCCGCGTCCGACAGAGGGGGAAGGCCGCCCGGGCATGCTGGACACCGGACTTCCCCGAAAGAGGAGAGTATGCGGTCTATGTGTCCTACAAGACGCTTCCGCACAGCACACCGTGCGCCCGCTACACGGTCAGGCACCTTGGCGGCGAGAGCGAGTTCATCGTCAACCAGAGGATGGGAGGCGGAACCTGGATCTACCTCGGCACGTTCGAGTTCGACAAAGGCACGGACGGCTGCGTCATCCTCGACAACAGCGTTCCTAAGGGCTACGATGTGCCGGGCAACGCCGTCATAACAGCGGACGCGGTTCGCTTCGGCGGCGGCATGGGCAAGATCGCCAGAGGACTTAAGGATCAGCCTGTCAATGAATATGCCACCTCAGGCATGCCGTCCTTCACGGAGGGAGCCTTCTACTGGATGCAGTGGGCCGGCGCGGATTCCACCATACTCAACAGATACGCCGATGACTACACCTCCGACTACGGAGACCGAGGCGCGTGGGTTGGCTGGATGACCGGAGGCTCAAGGACGAACCCGAAAGCTGAGGGACTGAACATTCCGATAGACCTGGCGTTCGCCTTCCATACAGACGCCGGGACCACGCCGGACGACTCCATAGTCGGCACCCTGTCGATCTACACCCTGCTTAACGACGGAAGCGACAAGTTCGCCAACGGAGAGTCAAGGCTTCAGCAGAGGATGCTCGCCGACTTCGTGCAGACAGGGATCGTGGACGATGTTCGCAAGACCTTCAACGCGGACTGGAGCAGAAGAGGGCTTTGGGACCGTTCCTACAGCGAATCCCGCACGCCGACAGTCCCTGCGATGCTTCTGGAGCTTCTTTCCCACCAGAACTTCGCCGACATGAAGTTCGGACTCGATCCTACGTTCCGTTTCACGGTCAGCAGAGCCATCTACAAAGGCATGTTGAAGTACCTCAGCGCCCGCTACGGCTGCGCCTACGCCGTACAGCCTCTGCCTGTCAACTCATTCGCCACAGCTTTCACGGACACTCCCGAAACATGTTCCAACGCCACCGTAAGGCTCAGCTGGAAGGCCACGGCTGACACCCTGGAGGCGACCGCCGCACCGAAGGGCTACATCCTCCAGACAAGGATCGACGACGGCGTGTTCGACCAGGGCAGGATCCTGGAGGAATTCAAAACCACAGGAGACGTGATCTCCACAACACTCTCCATAGCCCCCGGTCACATCTACAGCTACAGGATTGTGGCCTACAACGACGGAGGCAAGAGTTTCCCGTCCGAGACGCTCAGCGTGGGGGTTCCCGGACACGGCAGCGGCAAGAGCGTCCTCGTGGTCAACAACTTCACAAGAGTCTCCGCCCCTGCGTGGTTCGACACTCCTGAATATGCCGGATTCAACGCCGACCTCGACGCAGGTGTGCCTTACGTCAGAGAGATCAATTTCATCGGCCCGCAGTACCAGTTCCGCCGCTCGCTGCCTTGGCAGGACGATGACAATCCGGGATTCGGCGCATGCTGGACCGACGAGGCCGGCAAGGTCTTCGCCGGCAACACCTTCGACTACTGCGGAATCCACGGAAAGGCACTTATGGACGCCGGCTACGCGTTCCACTCGGCAAGCGTTTCGGCTTTCTCGGCAGACGACACTATGGCGGACTCCGACCTCGCGCTGGACATCATCTGCGGAAAGCAGATCACCACGGTCGTGGGAACGGGCAAGGTGGCCGACAGATTCTCGGTCTTCCCGCTCGGACTACAGAAAGCCGTCACGCGCTTCACCGCCAACGGTGGCAATGTGCTGGTCTCCGGTGCGAACATCGGCACGGATGTCTGGGACGGGATCTACCCGATCAGAATAGACAGCACCTACAGGGCCACGACCAAAGCCTTCGTGGAGATGACGCTGGGCTACAAGTGGATGACGAACTTCGCCAGCCGCCACGCCACGGTGGCCGCCAAGAGCAACGGACTCCTTAAGTTGAATGCTGATCAAATCTCCTTCCACAAGGATCGCAATCCACTGATCTACAATGTGGAGACCCCTGACGGCATCGTCCCTGCCAGCGACCGCGCGCAATCATTCATGCGCTACACGGACACAAACATCTCTGCCGGCACCTGCTACGAGGGCAACGGCTACAGAACCGTCTGCATCGGCTTCCCGATAGAGGTCATCAAAGACCGCGGACAGATGGGAACACTAATTGATGACATAATGAAATTTCTTGACAAATAACCAGTTATGACTCCAAGAGAATCCGAAATCATTGAACTTCTTCACAAGGAAGTCAAGCCGGCATTAGGATGCACGGAACCGATCGCGGTCGCTCTGGCAGCCGCGAGAACCATGGAAACGCTCAAAAGCAAGGCCAGGACGGTCGCTGACTATGAGATCAGTGTCGAGGTCAGCGGCAACATCCTCAAGAACGGAATGGGGGTGGGAATCCCGGGGACAGGCATGGTGGGTCTCCACATTGCCGCCGCCCTTGGCGCGGTCTGCGGGAATAGCTCCTACGGCCTGGAAGTGCTGAAAGACCTGACAGACGAGGATGTCAACTCCGCCAAAGCCCTTGTCAAGGACGGCAAGGTGAAGATCAAGGTCGCTGACAGTCCCAAAATCCTCTATGTCAAGGTGACGGTGACTACTCCGGAACACAACGCCTGGACGGTGATCGAGGATGACCACGACAGGATTGTCGAGACAGGAATTGACGGCTCCGTCTCGGACTTCAGGAAGGGAGGGAGCGGCAAGTCCTCTCCGGTCAAAGGGGCATTGGACTACAACCTGACAGTTGAGGAAATATACTCATTCGCCCTCGGCGCCGCCTTCGAGGACATCCGTTTCATCCTGGAAGACAGGGACTTGAACCTCGCGCTCGCGAAGGAAGGCCTGAAAGGCAAGTACGGTCTTGAGGTCGGCAAGTCCATCAGGGAGAACCAGCAGGAGGTCTTCGGCGATGATTTTCTGAGCTTCGCGATGGGATTGACAGCCGCCGCGTCCGACGCCAGAATGGCAGGGTGCAAACTCCCGGCGATGAGCAATTCAGGCAGCGGCAACCAGGGCATCACGGTCAGCATGCCGGTGATAGCATACGCCCTGAAGTACGACGTTGATGATGAGAAACTGGCCAGGGCATTGATCCTGAGCAACCTTGTGGCCATCCACATCAAAGGCTATCTCGGCAAGCTTTCGGCCCTGTGCGGATGCGTGATCGCGTCCACCGGCTCCTCCTGCGGCATTGTCTACCTGCGTGGAGGCAGCTACGAGCAAGTCTGCTCGGCGATCAAGAACATGATCGGCAACATCACCGGTATGGTGTGTGACGGAGCCAAGGTCGGATGTGCCATGAAAGTCGCCTCCGGCGTGGCCTGTGCCGTCCAGTCCTGTGTCCTCGCCCTCAGAGGAATCTGCATCAAGGAGACCGACGGCATCATCGACAAGGACATCGAGAAGACTATCCGGAATCTCGGCAGGATCGGCTCCGCCGGAATGCAGTCAACCGATCACCTCATCCAGCAGATAATGCTCTGCAAAGACTAGTTTAAGAATAAATCAAGCAGCGGGGCTACGTATTACCGAATCCCGCCGCCCCGAAATCTTGCATACATATTCGGAAAAAATTCTTCGGCTACTACCTGGTGAACGCCGGCGCGGAGTTTTTACGAAACACGTTCAGCCGAAGAGGCCTCTGGCGCCGGTGGATTGATGAATATGCTGAAAAAGTCGAAGGGAACTGTGATAGTTTTTCATCATATTCATCAATTGGCGGTCTTCTATGCCCTCTTCGGCTGAACGTGTTTTGTAAAAGGCGGGAATGGAGTCACCCTGCAAAACGTGCTCTTATGAAGTCACCTTGCAAACCGTGTTCAGTCGGAGTCGCCCTGTAAACCATGTTCTTATGAAGTCACCCTGTAAACCATGTTCTTATGGAGTAACTCTGTAAAACGTGCTTTTCAGGCATCCTAAAGCAAACCGAAAAATGTGTCATTAAGTGACATGTCTTTCGATTATTCGTATTCTTCCGCTGTTTCTATCGCGCTAGTTGACCACTATCTCGTCGATGAAGATGAAGGCGTGGTTGCGGTTCTTGGTCACGTCGTCGCGGACGGCTTTGTACTTGAT
>OJAM01000834.1_pt1 | contig 12356 bp, 7 predicted proteins | sample 1589071 | NCBI WGS metagenome assembly OJAM01 (sample SAMN03283243) | human gut metagenome | biome: human-associated habitat; material: feces | host: Homo sapiens | place: Peru | collected 2012
ATCATCAGATGCCGGCCGAAGAACAGCGAAGCGGTGGCATGCGCTCTGGTGCGCACGGAGGCCTGATGTGCCCCCTTGAAAAGGGGGATAGGGGGATTGAGACAAGCGGGTCCGGGTATTTGCGGCAGCAAATACGTGGAGGACGCAAAGGCCGCGCGGAGCGTCAGGGTTTGGGACAGAGTCCCAATAAAATAACAAGGTTAGGGGGATTGAGACAGAGCAGTAGCAGAAACTCAGAAGGCCTTTGTCAATGATAATGAAACGGTGGAGGCAGAGGCGCTTGAGGATGACGAAGCGGGGCCGACCGTGACTGTGGCGGTGCATCGAGATGTTACGATGCCTCGAGAGTCGGTAACAGAGCTGGAGGAAGCATCAGAGTAGGAGACAGCATCAAAGCAGGAGGCAGCGATAGAACTGGAGGCTGCAACGGAGTTGGAGGAAGCGAGGGAGCGGACTATGACTTGAGCACAGCCGTTGAACGGTCTGATTGTCATGGTGTTGCCGACAGGGCGCTCTACATCTTTGAATCCGGGATCGCCATTACCCCAGCCGAGGAAGACTGCGTTATCGACTTTGACTTCCAACTCTGTTTCAGGGCTGTAGATATCGATTACCACGACATCCTGGCCGTCCGCTTTGAGGGTGGTCTTTGACGGAACCAGTCTTGTCGTCTCATATACAGCCGGGAACACATCCTCGCAGACTTTCCGGCCCGAGCGGTATCCTACAGCACGATATGTCACAGCAGAAGTTCCGGAGACACTCGACGCCGATCCACGTACAGGCCCTGCGGCGCCACCTGCAGAGGAGTGCTCAGCAGAAGCCCCAGAGCCAGAAGAAGTTGCGACGCGACCAGCAGAGGAGGCAGACGCCAGAGTTCCGGCAGCGGAAGAGACTGCTACACTACCAGTAGAGGAGCCAGCAGCAGAAGTTCCGGAGACACTCGACGCCGATCCACGTACAGGCCTTGCGGGGCCACCTGCAACTGAGTGCTCAGCAGAAGATCCAGAGCCAGAAGAGACAGCAGCGCGACCTGCAGAGGAAACTTTCCAGACGAGGTGACCGTCCTGTGGCATTTTCCGGCGGCCGAGGCTTTTTCCAGACTCGTACAGGCGGACTTCATCACAATTCGAATACACCCAGACCTCACCACCATACGGGCCGCAGATGTGCACTGACGGCTCATCCTTCCATGCAGCCTTCAGGTAGAACGCCTCGTCCTTGGGGAAACCGCAATAGTCGAAAATACCGAACTGAGAACCAGTAGCAGGCCATTTCATCGGATTAGGCTCGCCACGGTAATCGAAACCCGTCCAGTAGAACAGGCCCAGCCCCCATGGCCTTGCCTTATAGAACTTCCATCCGTATTCAATGACATTGACCCGGCCAAGTGTATCAATCCTGTTCAGCGGCACCATCCAGCCCTTTTCCGGTACCGTCCGGTAAACACCTCTTGTTCCTGCTCCGGAAGTCTCCTCCGTGCCCACGGCACATTTTTCCGGATACAGCCTATGATATTCATCCACAGGGTTTTGCACAATGTAATTATAGCCGAACACATCCACGCCCTTCACCAGGTCAGGCCCGCCGGCATTGCCATAGGTAGAAGGTCTGGTCCTGTCCATTCCGTGCACAGCCTCGCTCATCCTCCGCGCTATCTCCACACCCTTTTCGCCATGTTCCACAGCCCATTCCTCATTGCCCACACTCCACAAAATCACAGACGGATGGTTCCTGTCCCGGTCGATCATATTGCGCAGCTGACGGAGCTGCTCCTGATTCACGCCGAACTGCCTGTTCTCATCAATCACAAGCACGCCCATCTCATCACAAAGGTCAAGCATTGACACGGAAGCGCAGTTATGGGAAGTGCGGACAGCATTGAACCCATACTCCTGCAGCCGCGAAATCCTATATCTCCAGAGTTCATCAGGGACAGCAACTCCCACTCCGGCGTGGTCCAGATGCATATTCGCGCCGCGAAGCTTGACCGCCTCCCCATTGAGCAGCAGCCCCTTCTCCGGAGAGAACTCGAGCGTCCGAACACCGAACCGCCTCGTCACCACATCAGAAAGTTCGCCATCATAGAAAAGCCTGACTGTCAATGTATAAAGATATGGAGAATCAATGCTCCAGCGACGTTCCGCCCTCTCCACTCGCCTACCTTCCGCATCACGGATTTCGATTTCACGGGTGACCTTATCCCTGTTTACAGCGGCATCCGCCAGAATATAGTCGAAGTCAATGCAGGATTCATCCACATACACGTCCGCTGTCCCGTCAGAAACAGTCCAAATGGACCCGTCCGCCTTTTTCTGGCTGATTTTCAACGAATAATGCTTCATTGACACAGGCCCGGACTTGTACAGCCGCACATTGCGGTAAATTCCGGCGCCCTCATAATACCAGCCTTCTTCCAAAGACGCGTCGCACCGTACTGCAATGACATTGTCACCGCCATAATTCAGGTATGGAGTCAATGTATAGACACTTGATGCATAACCGCTTCGCTCACCGCCGAGATAGAAGCCGTTGCAGAAGACTTCGCTGTCACGGTATATGCCCTCAAACTCTATAAAAAACTGCTTTCCCTTATCTTCTGCCGGGATTTCCATATGTTTGCGGTACCAGCCGACCGAGTTTTCCGGATACCTCCAGCCGATGCATTTGTAGCCATGCGAATGACTCGCTTCCGGACTGTACGGAAGGTCCACAGCCCAGTCGTGAGGCAAACTGACTTTCTGCCAGGACGAATCGTCGAACTCCGGCATTATCGGAGCATGACTGTGATTGGAAGACTGCACCTTGCAGATATACGTAAAGTATTCCGTACCATGCGTATAGTCCAGTTCCTTGGACGCCGCATTCCCCATCGCGAAGGTCCAGTCATTATTGATGACCACTCCCCCGAACTTTTCCCCGCCGGTTTCGGCAGCAAAAGAAGACTGGACAATGCAGAGTGCACAAATCAATGTTGCAAATACTTGTTTCATCGGCGATCACATTTTTCAGGCAGCACAAAAACCCGAGCTAAAGATCAAGTGTCAGTTTATGATAGCCCGGTTCGTATTTTATGAACTCGGACTTTCCTGTAGCGGAATTATTGACAGTCAGATCATAGACGGCATCCCTGAAACGGCGGACAATATGATATTGCCCCACAGAAGCAGGAAGTCCCGGCTTCAGCAGCAGGCCGTCATATTCAGGGAACACGCCCAAAAGATATTCCGAAGCAGTCAGCCAGTTCCACGCGGCAGTACCAGTGAGCCAGCTGTTCTTGCCCTCGCCAGGCTTGGCGGCATCCTTGCCTGCCACCATCTGGCAATACACATAAGGCTCCACCTTGCGCAGAGTCTGGTCCTGCACAAACGCCGGTGAGATCTTGCAATAATGGCTCCATGCATCATCATAGCGCCCGGCCAGAGTCTCAGCAATGATTACCCACGGATTGTTGTGGCAGAATATCCCGGCATTCTCCTTATAACCCTGCGGATAAGATGAAATCTCACCGTATTCCTTATAATACCTGGTATATGCCGGATTCAGAAGGACAATGCCATGCTCCGAATCCAAGTATTTCTTCACCGAATCCAAAGCCGTGTCACACAGTCCCTTATCTTCACCTATACGGGCCATTGAGCACCAGCCCTGGCTCTCGATGAATATTTTTCCCTCTTCATTTTCAGAAGAGCCTATCTTGTTCCCGAAGAAATCATAGGCACGCAGGAACCACTCCCCGTCCCAGCCGTATTTCTCCACAGAACCGCTCATCCGCCTTACCCATTTTGCTATCTCGACAGATGTCCTGCCCTCCGGCTGGACAGGCACAAATCCAGGATTGCGCTCCAGATATTCCAGCAGCTTCACGAACTCATTTCCGACGAACACATAGAGTCCGGCTATCATAAGCGACTCCGCCTTGCTCCCATGCGAGCGGTTTTCAGTAGTCTGGAAAGAGTCATCAGGATTGTCCGAGAAACAGTTCAGGTTCAGGCAGTCATTCCAGTCCGCGCGACCGATGAGCGGAAGCCCGTGAGGACCCAGATTCCGGTTCGTATATTCAAAACTGATGAACAGATGGTCGAGAAGCGATTTTTCGCTGCCAGGAGCATTGTCAAACGGTATTTTCTCATTCAGAATCGAGAAATCCCCGGTCTCCTTCAGATATGCAACAGTCCCGAAAATCAGCCAGAGCGGATCGTCATTGAAGCCGCCGCCTATGTCATTGTTGCCGCGCTTGGTAAGTGGCTGATACTGATGATAACAGCCGCCGTCCGGAAACTGGGTGGAGGCTACGTCAATGATTCTCGCCCTCGCCCTGTCCGGTATCTGATGCACAAATCCGACCAGATCCTGTGCTGAGTCCCGGAAGCCCATTCCGCGGCCGATGCCGCTTTCGAAAAAGCTGGCGCTCCGGCTCATATTGAAGGTCACCATACATTGGTACTGGTTCCAGACATTCACCATCCGGTCCAGTTCAGGAACACCGGAAGAGACGCTGAACCTGCCGAGAAGTTCATGCCAATAGTTCTGCAACTTCTCAAATGCCGCGTCCACCTGCTGCTGCGTCATGAACGATGTCAGCATCCGGCGCGCAGGAAGTTTGTTTATCAATGCCGAGCACGAGTTGGCCACAGGGCCGCCGAACGGGGTATTTTCTGCCAATTTCTCAGACTGGGCCTTCTCACTGGCGGACAACTGCTCCTCGAATTTGTGCCCGTCATCATTTTCCACATAACCGAGCACGAAGACGAGTTCCCTGGTCTCACCAGGAGCCAATATCACTGAAACACAATGAGATGCAATCGGACTCCAGCCGTGGGCAAGCGAGTTTCCAGACTCCGCCGCCAGCACTCTGTCCGGAGCATCGAAGCCGTTGTATAGGCCAATGAACGATTCCCTGTCGGTATCATAGCCGGACACAGGAACATTGACACTATAAAAAGCGTAATGATTTCTTCTTTCGCGGTACTCGGTCTTGTGATAGATCACACTCCCCTGCACCTCAACCTCGCCAGTCGAGAAATTGCGCTGGAAATTCTCCATATCAGTCGCCGCGTTCCACAGACACCACTCCACGCAGGAGAAGAGTTTGAAATCCTTAGCGGCCGCAGAGGTATTTGTCAATGTAGCCCTATGAATTTCACAACGTTGTCCCAGCGGGACGAAATACAGGCAAGCGACTCTAAGCCCATCTTTCTCGCCGATAATCCTGGTATAACCCATACCATGACGGCATTCGTAGAAATCCAGCGGGGCCTTGCAAGGTTTCCAGCCCGGACTCCACACAGACCCGGCGTCATTGACATAGAAATACCTTCCTCCGGCATCCATCGGGACGCCGTTGTAGCGGTAACGGGTGATTCTACGGAACTTCGCGTCCCGGCAGAAGCAATAGCCGCCTGCCGTTCCGGAAATCAATGAAAAGAAATCTTCAGTTCCAAGATAATTTATCCACGGCCAGGGAGTGGCCGGATCTGTTATGACAAACTCCAGGGAAGCGTCGTCGAAGTGTCCGTACTGTTTCATCAGCGAAAAGGTTTTCCGGGGCGTCGTCACCCCGGTCATCCGATAATTATTTTGTCAAGTTTTTATGGATCAATGCCTTAAGTCTCTCCACAGACTCGCCGGTCCTGAGCCCGTCCGGCTCGGTGTGCATGCAGTAGTCCACCAGTCTGTCCACGGTGCTGGTAGCCACGTGCATCCTGGTATCGCAGGAGGCATAGTAGATGAACACTTTGCCGTCCTCGTCTGCTATCCAACCGTTGGAGAACAGAACGTTCATCACATCGCCCACATATTCCTCTCCTTCAGGAACCATGAGGAAGCCTGCCGGCTCAGCTATCACTCTTGACGGGTCATCCAATGCGGTCATATACATGTAGAGCACATATCTGAGGCCTGATGCGCAGCCACGCACGCCATGAGCAAGGTGAAGCCAGCCGTACTTGGTCTTGATCGGAGCAGGGCCTTCACCGTTCTTGAGTTCCTTGATGGTATGGTAATGACGGAAATTGATGATTTTCTCCTCTTTGACCTCCGCATTGGTAATGTCATCTATAAGCGCCCAACCGATGCCGCCGCCTTTTCCGGCATCGATGAATCCGTCCTGAGGACGTGTGTACAGTGCATATTTGCCGTTTACGAACTCAGGATGCAGAACCACATTGCGCTGCTGGGACTTGGATTTGAGGTCCGGAAGACGTTCCCAGTTCACAAGGTCCTTGGTTCTGGCGATACCTGCGCACGCCACTGCAGAAGACAGGTCTCCTTCCGGCGCATCAGGGTCTTTGCGCTCCACGCAGAAGACTCCGTAAATCCATCCGTCCTCGTGGGCGGTCAGCCTCATGTCATAGACATTGACAGCAGGCTCTCCGTACTCCGGCATTGTCACAGGATAGTCCCAGAAGCGGAAATTGTCGATTCCGTTGGGACTCTCCGCGATGGCGAAGAACGACTTTCTGTCTGCTCCTTCCACTCTTACAGCCAGTACATATTTCCCGTTCCATTTGATGGCTCCGGAATTGAAGGCGGCGTGGATGCCGAATCTTTCCTCCAGATACGGATTAGTGACAGGGTCCAGGTCATATTTCCAGAACACAGGAGCATGCGCGCCCGTGAGAATGGGATTCTTGTATCTTTCATAAACGCCGTTCACATAAACCGGCTCATTCTTTTTAGAAATCAGATTTTCATAATCAGCCTGAAGCTGTTCCAATCTCTCATTGAAATTCATAACTTTAATTATTTAGTTTGCTATTTCAGAAATATCGTCTTGTCATTCTCGTAGAACTCGCGGAAATTGTCGGCATCCGCAGATGACGGATGAGCCGCGAAATAATGTTCCTGCTTGTCCCAGGCGTTGCGCCAGGTCAGCACATAAGCCACCGGTGCGTCACCTATGGCATCCAGCAGCACGTCAGTCCACCAGCGTGGATAAGGAATGCCCTCGAAACCGGTCTCGGACACTGCAATCACCTTTCCGTGCTCCTTGGCATAACCGGCCATATAATCCAGATCATAAGCGAGTCTTTCCTTATAGTGCCTGTTTGCGGCCTCGATGTACTGGTCCTCAGTCATGCTCTCATCGCTTCTGTCCACATATTCGTAATGGTCCACACCGAGAATATCCACCATATCGTCGCCCGGATAGCGGCTGAAATACTGGGTGCTGTCGATTTCCGAGTTCGGAGAATACGCCCACAGGATGTTCCTCAGACCGCGTTCCTTTTCAATATAGTTTCTTGTCAATGCAAAGAGCGTCTTGTACTGCCCGCTTGTGCACAGGTTGCCGCCCCACCAGAACCAGCTTCCGATGTTCTCGTGCCAAGGCCTGAAAATCAATGGAATAAGATTGCCTTCAGCATCTTTCATGGTACCGAAAAAGTCTGCAACACGTGAAAGCCACTGCATGAACATCTCGTGATTTGCTCCACCTTCAAGCACCGACTCCACAGCCTTGTCACTGCTTATGTCCCAGGCGTCGCCGCCGGTAAGAGGATTGCGGGCATGCCATGAGAATGTCACGATTCCGCCTCTTTTTACGTGAGTGACAGCAGCCCTGCTCATAAGTGAGAAATCCACACCGTCCAGATTGGCCTTGTCTCCGAGTTCAATGCCGCCGAGGTCAAACCCCACTACGGCAGGATGAGCCCCGCAGACCATACGGACATCAGACCTGTCAAGGGAGTCATTCTCCGCGTCCTCCACTTTCCAGTCGTGGCCATAGACAAGGGCATCCTGATGAGCGTAATAGAACTTGCCTGATTCCGCCGCCGACCTGAGCGAGTTCAGCAACGATGTAGCATTCTTGTCGGGAGTCCCTGTCCTGCAGGTACATCCGGTAATTGCCGTCAATGCAGCCATAACGATAGCAGTTGTCTTCATAAGTTTCATTGTCTGAATGTATTAGCGTGGAGCATTGTCATACACTGACTTGAGCGTATAGGACTTCTCCGTATTGAACATTGCATTTTTCAGTGCAGGGATGATTTGCACGCCGTTCGCGATATATTCTCCTGTGGAGTGGTTTATGAATCCGCTGGTTTCGCGTCCGGTATCCATTGCGCCGTTGTCCCAGAGGAACGGTGCAATGCCGTAATTTCTGCATGCCCTGAAGAAGAACTCGAGGTAGTATTTCTGGAATGATGTCTGACGGGAAGTAGCGCGGTTCACGCACCCGCATTCGCCGAAATAGACAGGAATACCGTTGTCAATGTATTTGGTCTTGAGTTTTTTCATCACTTCCACTACCGGCTTCTCATCTGACGGAGCGGGGTTGTTCACTGCGGTATGTCCCCATTCTTCATATTTGGCTTCGAGAGTATAATCATGCGGATCATAACAATGCACAGCCACCAGCAGCTTGCCTTCAGCGGAGTCCTGAGGCAGGACCAGATTCTCGATGGTCAGGTCGGGATTTGTACAGTAACCCGGGATACCGAGATACCTCGAAGCATTGTTTCCGCCTGTCTCGCGCACCACATTGACAAACTCCTGGGCCCACTGGTTCACGACGCGATACTGTGCGCCGCCGTCGGTCATGTTGTCTCCCCAGCCCCAGCCTCCGTCATGGAGTTCATTGAAAGGCTCGAAGATGAGGAAGTCGCCCTTGTCCGCGAATTTCTCGGCAATCTGCTTCCACACGGCCTTGAATTCTGCGGTAATCGTCTGATATTCAGCGGATGAAGAAGCAGCCTTCTTGACACTCAGCCAGTATTTGCTGTCAGCTCCGTCGTGGTGGATATTGACAATCGCCATCAGACCTGCCTTCTCGGCATAGCCTACGACCTCAGCCACGCGGTTCATCCACGCATCATCTATCTTGTATTCAGGCGCCGCACCGATATGTCCCAGCCACGTGACAGGAATACGTACAGCTGTGATTCCTTTCGCTTTCAGGCCGTCAAATGTAGCTTGGGTAGCCTTTGCATTGCCCCAGGCAGTTTCGCTTGCGACGCCATTGTCCTGAGCGTCGAGCTGGTTACCGAGGTTCCATCCGAGTCCGAGTTTCTTCGCCACTGTCCAGGCATTGTTTGTTCCCGGCACTATCTCCGCAAGGAAGTCCTCAGGCTGTTCGGGTGTCACTTTCCTGCCCTTCTGGGTAACGGAAAGTCTGACTCTTTCGTCGCCGCATACGATGGACACGGATGCTTTCCGCTCCTCTGCGGACTGGTTTTCAGTCACATTGACCTTGATTACGCTTTTCTGCGCAAATGCTCCGGCGGTCACGGTGCACCAGTCGGACGCGCTGGAGACGAAGTTCGGTTTGGAAGGTGCCGTGACATTGACCTCCTGACTGGAAGCCGCGCTTTCGAACACGAGTTCCAGAGGTGAGGCTGACAGGGCAGGTCCGGTCACAGAACCGCCATTGCTTTCCTTGCCGCAAGCAGAGACTGCCATAAGCATCACTGCCGTCGCCAAAATCTTATGTTTCAATGTTTTCATATCAGAATTTCACGTCTTTTCTGTTGATCACTTTAGTATTTGCCAATGCGTTTTTCCAATCGGAGGCCGTATTGTTCCAAGAATATGACCCGTCACTGTTTTTGCAGTACAGCACCGGCTTACCGTCCTCGTAGTTGCACCAGTTCATGAAATATCCCCATGGGGCATCCTCTGCGAAGAATTTGTCAGTATCGAGAAGGTTTCCGAACTCGCTGAGCACCACCATCTTCTTTCCTTTCACGCTATTGTTCACGAACTTGAATGCAGCTGACTGGGAAGTACCTTTCGCCACATAAAGGTCAGCGCCCACGATGTCCACATAATCGTCACCCGGATACCAGGCACGGGCTTTCTCCAGATCAGTGCAGAGTTTGCCCTGGTCATTGGTCTGGACAGTCCAGATCCATATCAAGTTGTGCAGGCCATAAGTGCCCTGAAGCTGGTCGCGCAGATATTTCCAGAGTCTTGTGCAAGGCTCCGCTCCGCCATCGCCCCACCAGAACCACGAGCCCCATGAATAATCCCCGGCCGCCTCATGCAAAGGTCTGAAAAGGACAGGGATACCTGCATCCTGAAGAAGCTTCAGATACCCGTCGAGCTTGCTTATCTGGCTGTCAATCACCTTCCTCTGCCAGGTTCCTTCTTTAAGAGCCTCATTGATGTCAAATGTGGTTCCGGACGAATAGAACGCATACTTGTTGATGTCGGTCTCGCCTTCTTTCGACGGTACGGACCAATGCCATCCCACCTGGATGATGCTGCCTGCGTCCCAAGCCTTCTTTACAGGAGTGATGTCTCCGTAATCCGGACAGCCGCTCCATGCTTTTGCCGGCCAGTTGAGAAACAGATAGTCGAATCCGACGATGGCAGGATATTGGCCTGAAACGCTTTCCAGCATATCTGCATAGGTAGTTTCCCAAGCCGTTCCGCCCATAGCACCGCTCAATGTCTTCTTTCCGTAGTTCTGAAGCAGGTATGCATAGAGTTTCTTTGCATTCGTAGTGGCCGATGCGTCAGTGAGAGACTGTGACGGATTACGCTGATAATCAAGCTCGTCCGCCTTTACTGAAAACTTATAGGACAATGCCCCGACCGGATTGCTCTTGAATCCGGAGATGGCTCCGTCCGCCACTGAAAGCGTATATGAGACACCCTTACGAAGCCCGGCAAGCTTCACGGTGACATCCTTGTTGTAAGCGAGCGCACTCGACACTGTCGCCTCATTATCAATGCTTACTTTCCGTGCATCAGGCAGTTTCACGTTCTGGTCAAAAGTGAATTTCACTTCCAGCGTCTCTCCTGAGACCTCACTTCCGTCCGCCGGAACCACACTGACCAATGACGGAGCTTCTGCTGCAGGACTGTCCGGCTCATCTGGACTCTTCTCCCCGCATGCGCACACGGCAAACGACACAGCCGCGACCATCAACAAATTATATATCCGCATATTCATAGTTTTGATTGGATCCCGGCAGCAGGATCAGCCGCTGCCGGAATAAGTTTAGAGTACAGCTACTTCTGTCAATGTAAAATTACATCCTGTAATAACCATACCTCCTTTTGCGATGAGGTCATCCAGATTCGTCTGTGTCATCACGACTTCCACACGTGTCTGACCTGCAGTCATTTCCTCAAACACCTTTTCAGGAAGTTCACCCCAGCCGTCACCATGACGCAGCGAGAACTGCCAATATGTCTGGGCCGTATCCTGGGTCAATGTGAAAATCAGCTTCTGGCCTGCCTTGACTGTGGACCAGTCGAAGCCTCCCCATGCGAGGTCCTGGTTTCCGCTCCAGTTGCCTGCTGCGAACGATCCTTTCCAGATGGTCTTCTCCTGAGGGATTTCCTGGACGATTTCTATCTTGGTGAACGTGATGTCTGAACCCTGGATGATGAAACCGAGGTTCTGCTTGCCTTCCGCATCACCTTTCTTCGCCTGGATATTGTCCAGAATCTCCTGAGTCAATGTAACCTCTGTACATCTGCTGACTTCACCATTGTCATTCCAGCCGAAAATATCCTGAGGGACAAGCACATTCTTTCCGATTTCCGGGAACACGACTCCGGACCAGTCACCGTAATTGAGCTGAGCCTGACACCAGGTCGGTCCGTTGTAAGTGTAATAAAGTCTCATCTTGGAGCCCGCCTTGACATCGAGGAAGTTGGCTGCCGGGACAAGCACTCTGCCGCCGTCATTCCATGTGATAGGGCAACTGCCTTCCCAAGCCGTGATGAATTTCTGCTCGAGGAGAACGCCTATCCTTGAAGGGCAGGTCTCGGTGTCACCGTTAAGAAGATTGAACACGATATCGTAGGTACCGATAGTGTTATACGGCATTATGAATGAGATTTCCTTGTCCGAACGGGCCGTATAGGTCACGACTTTGGCCTCACCGATGAATATGTTCTCGATCATCATGAAGTTTTCACCCTTGAGTGTCACTGTTGCCCCTATATGCTCGGCAGACGGCAACTCGTTCACGACTATAAAAGAATCGTAAGAAAGTTTGATGTCAGCATCCGGCTCCACTGTCTCGCCATTGAACTGGGTGAGGACTATTTTTCCGGATACGGATGAGGCTGTGGTAGTGAGGACAAGTCGAGTCTTCATTGGCCTTGCCATCTGCAATTTCAACCGCCTTTCCTCCGAGGGTGGCGCTGCTGATCAGGTCCAGGTCAGTACCTTCCACAACGATAGACTCACCGGCCATGAGTTCTGTAGGAGAAACCTTCGTAACGACAGGTTTTACGAGAGTGAAAGCCACTTCCGCCTCGTCTCCGTTGGCCATCTTGAGTTTCACATTGCCTTCAGTTGCTGCTGCAGGAACCGTAACTGAGATTTTCCCATCCTTGAACTCGAATGCATTGACATCACCGGCTGAAGGGAACTCCACAAAACTCACCACATC
>OJAM01000835.1_pt1 | contig 12355 bp, 10 predicted proteins | sample 1589071 | NCBI WGS metagenome assembly OJAM01 (sample SAMN03283243) | human gut metagenome | biome: human-associated habitat; material: feces | host: Homo sapiens | place: Peru | collected 2012
CCGCCGGGACTTTCATAAGCTGATGAGCAGTCAGTCCAAGATTGCAGCCAAGGCCGCCGGCCGGGCGGTGGACGTGTCCGCCGACGACTTCGACGATGACGCGGATTGAGCGCATCCAGCCGTCCCTGCATAAAAAGGACCGGGTGCTGGTGTATCTCACCGGCGGCGACCTGCTGCGCATCACACCGGAGGAGCTGCTGCGGTTTGGCCTGCGGCCGGGCCAGGAGCTGACGGAGGATGTGCTGGAGGAGCTGCGCCGGGCCGCCGCCCGGTCCCAGACCCGCCAACGGGCGGCAGAGCTGGCCGCAGGCCGGATGCTGTCCCGGAAGGAGCTGTCGGACCGGCTGGTGAAGAAGGGGGCCGACCCCCAGGAGGCCCAGGAGACTGCCCAGTGGCTGGCGGACCTGGGCGCGGTGGACGATGCCGCCTATGCCGGGGTCATCGCCCGGCACTACGCCGCCATGGGCTACGGCCCCGGCCGCGTCCGCCAGGAGCTCCAGCGCCGGGGGGTGCCCCGGGACCTGTGGGAGGATGCCCTGGCCCAACTGCCGGACCCGGAGGAGGCCATCGACAAATTTTTGACCGCCAAGCTCCGGGGCAAGACGCCGGACCGGGCCACGCTCCAGCGGCTGTCCGCCGCGCTTCAGCGTCGGGGCTTCCAATGGCAGGATATCCGCCCCGCCCTGGCCCGGCTGGACCGGGACATGGAGGAATGAGCTCTCGCTGGCGGCGAAAGCAGTCACCTGCCGGAGACACCCCGGCAGCATTCAATACCCGAATAATCAGAGGAAACAGAGCATGAACGTATCATTCATATCCCTGGGCTGCGACAAGAACCGGGTGAACACCGAGCAGATGATGGCCCTTTGTCTCCAGGCCGGCATCACCGTCCAGGAGGACTGCCCCGGCAGCGACGTGGTGGTCATCAACACCTGCGGCTTTATCGACAGCGCCAAAAGCGAGGCCATCGACACCATTCTCTCCGCCGCCCAGCTGAAGGACGCCGGGGAAATTCAGAAGATTCTCGTCACCGGCTGCCTGAGCCAGCGGTATCAGGCCGATATCCTGGATGAGCTGCCGGAGATCGACGGCATCATGGGCACCGGCTGCTTCGGCGACATCGTGCCTGCCCTGGAGCAGGTGATGAACGGCCAGGAGTGCCGCCACTTTGCGGATATCAACGGCCCTGTGGAGGAGCTGCCCCGGGTGCTGTCCACTCCCCGGCAGTATGCCTATCTCCGCATCGCCGAGGGGTGCAGCAACCGCTGCGCCTATTGCGTGATCCCCTCCCTGCGGGGCAACTACCGCTCCCGCCGGATGGAGGACATTTTGCAGGAGGCCCAGGCCCTGGCGGACGACGGCGTGCAGGAGTGCATCGTCATCGCCCAGGATATTACCCGCTACGGCATGGACCTGTACGGGGAGCGGAAGCTGCCGGAGCTGCTGCGGGCTCTGTGCAGGCTGCCCTTCCACTGGATCCGGCTGCACTATCTCTACCCCGACAACCTGTCCGATGAGTTGATTGACACCATCGCCGGGGAGGAGAAGATCTGCAACTACCTGGACATCCCCATCCAGCACTGCAACGATACCGTGCTGAAGGCCATGCGCCGGCGGGAAACCAAGGCCGGGCTGGAGGCCCTGTTTGCTGACCTGCGCCGCCGTATCCCCGGCGTGGTGCTGCGCACCAGCCTCATCACCGGCCTGCCCTACGAGGACGAGGCCGCCTTTGAGGAGCTGTGCGACTTCCTGGGGGAGCAGAAGCTCCAGCGGGTGGGGGCCTTTGCCTACTCCCCGGAGGAGGGGACCCCGGCGGCGAAAATGCTCAACCGGGTGGACGCCGACGAGGCCCGGCACCGGGCGGAGCTGGTGATGGAGGTCCAGGCCCAGGTCATGGACCAGTTCAACGACAGCCGCATGGGCGACACCGTGGAGGTGCTGTGCGACGGCTGGGACGGCCAGTCCATGAGCTATGTGGGCCGCAGCTATGCCGAGAGCCCCGGCATCGACGGCAGCATTTACTTCACATCCGACAGCCCCGTGGAGGCGGGGGACTTTGTCCGTGTGCGCATCACCGGCACCATGGACGGCGAGCTTACCGGTGAACGAACGGAGGAATGAACCATGCCTATGAACACAGCCAACAAACTGACCCTGCTCCGGGTGTTCCTGATCCCGGTGTTTCTGGTGGTGGCCTACTGGGGCTTTCCCGGCAGCCGCTATGTGGCCCTGGCCATCTACATCGCGGCCTGCCTGACGGACCTGCTGGACGGGTACATTGCCCGGCATTATAACCAGGTGTCGGACTTCGGCAAGTTTGCCGATCCCCTGGCGGACAAGTGCCTGGTGATGGCGGCCCTGTGCTGGTTCGTGGAAACCGGCGATATGGTGGGCTGGGTGCTGGCCGCAGTGCTGCTGCGGGAGTTCGCCGTGTCCGGCATGCGGCTCATCGCCGTGGAAAAGGGCCGGGTCATCGCCGCAGGCTGGTCCGGCAAGGTAAAGACCGCCAGCACCATGGTGTGCATCTGCCTGATGCTGTTCGGCATTCCCCACTGGCTGAACCTGGCGTGCCAGGGGGTGATCCTGGTGACCACCGTCTACTCCGGCGTGGAGTATTTCGTGAAAAACTGGGACGTGTTCTCCGAAAAGTGAAAAACAGATTCCCGGGCCCAATGGACCCGGGAATTTTCTGCGCCAAAATTTTACATAGATTTTACTTACCCATTACAACGGATTTGACAAAGGCTCTGTATACTGAGAAGTGTAAAAGAGCGTGTGTCAAAATGTAAAAACGACGAATAGAGGGAGTAACATCTATGGATATTTTCAATGTGCTGACCCTGGTAGGCGGCCTGTGCCTGTTCCTGTTCGGCATGAACCTGATGGGTCAGGCCCTGGAGCGCCGGGCCGGCGGCAAGCTGCGCAGTCTCCTGGATAAGATGACCAGCCGGGTGTTTGTGGGCTTTCTGACGGGCCTGGGCATCACCGCCATCATTCAGAGCTCCTCGGCCACCACAGTGATGGTGGTAGGCTTTGTCAACTCCGGCCTCATGACCCTGCGTCAGGCCATCAACGTCATTATGGGCGCCAATGTGGGCACCACCGTCACCGCCTGGCTGCTGAGCCTGGCGGGCATCGACAGCGGCAGCCTGTGGATCCGGCTGCTGAAGCCCTCCTCCTTCACCCCGGTGCTGGCGCTGGTGGGCATCATCTTCTACATGTTCTGCAAGGACGCCAAAAAGAAGGACACCGGCACCATTCTGCTGGGCTTTGCCACCCTGATGTTCGGCATGGAGACCATGAGCGGCGCGGTGGCGGGGCTGAAGGATGTGCCGGAGTTCACCCAGCTGTTCCTGATGTTCCGCAACCCGGTGCTGGGCGTGCTGGTGGGCGCGGTGCTGACGGGGATTATCCAGTCCTCCTCCGCCTCGGTGGGCATTCTCCAGGCACTGTCTGTCACCGGAAGCGTCAGCTATGCCGCCGCCATCCCGATCATCATGGGTCAGAACATCGGCACCTGCGTCACGGCCATACTGTCCTCCGTGGGCACCAATAAAAACGCCCGCCGGGCCGCCGTGGTCCACCTGATGTTCAACGTCATCGGCGTGGTGGTGCTGCTGACGGTGTACTGCGTGGTCAAGGCCCTGTTTGCCCCGGCTATTCTGGACCGGCCTGCCACCATGTACGGCATCGCCATTGCCCACTCCGTGTTCAACATCCTGTGCACGGCCATGCTGCTGCCTGCCGGCGGCCTGCTGGAAAAGCTGGCCATCCGCCTGGTGCCCGACGCCAAGCGCCGCGAGGAGACCGTGGAGCTGGATTCCCGTCTGCTGGCCACTCCTGCCCTGGCCCTGGGCCGGGCCCGGGACGTTACCGTTCAGATGGCCCAGTGCGCCGTCCGGGCCCTGGAAAACGCCCTGGACGCCTTCACTGCCTATACCCCGGAGCTGGCCCGGTCCATCCGGGAGGACGAGGAGCGCTGCGACCACTATGAGGACATCATCGGCACCTATCTGGTGCAGCTGAGCAGCCACTCCCTCAGCGACGGCGAAAGCCAGGAGTCCACGGAGCTGCTGAAAACCATCGGCGATTTCGAGCGCATTTCCGACCACGCCGTCAACGTGCTGGAGTCGGCGGAGGAGCTGCAAAGCAAAAAGCTGTCCTTCTCCCCGGCGGCCATGGCGGAGTATCAGACCCTGGCCCGAGCCACCCGCCGGATCCTGCACCTGTCCCTGGACAGCTTCCGTCAGGACGATCCGGTCCAGGCGGCCCAGGTGGAGCCGCTGGAGCAGGTCATCGACACCCTGAAGGAGGAGCTGCGCACCCGCCATATCCTGCGCATGCGCCGCGGGCAGTGCAGCATCGAGGCCGGCTTTGTGTGGGTGGACCTGCTGACGGACCTGGAGCGCACGTCGGACCACTGCTCCAACGTCGCCGGCTGCGTCATCGACGCCGGACGGCACAACCTGAACCTGCACGAGACCCTGCGGGCCGCCCAGACCCAGGATCCGGACTATGCCGGCCGCTTCCGCGCCTATGCCCAGGAATATTGTCTGCCGGAGGGAGAATGATCCCGCAGCCGGAAGAATGCATTTCGCCAAATCAAAAGGCCGCCCCATCCGGGGCGGCCTTTGCCTGTCAAAAAGCCTCGCAGAGTTCGCGGCCCGCAGGCCGCGAATCGAGTTCAATTCATTTTTCGCGGCGGCATGTACGTCGCGAAAAATACTTTGCGCGGAGAGAGTGTGCCCGAATGGGCTAAAAGCCCATTCGGACGCGCGGGTCGGAGCGAAAACTCTCTTGTCCAAAAAGGGCGCCGCCCTTTTTGGACAAGCTGAAAGGCCGCCCCATCCGGGGCGGCCTTTGCCGTATATCGGCGCTCAGATCTCCAGGTAATTCTTCACCAGCACCTGCAGCAGCTCGTCCCGGTCCACCTTGCAGATCAGGGTCCGGGCGCCGTTGTGGTTGGTGATATAGGTGGGGTCCTCGGACAGGATATAGCCCACGATCTGGTTGATGGGGTCGTACCCCTTTTCCTTCAGCGCCTCATACACGGAGGTAAGGATATAATGGATTTGCTCGTCCTTATCCTGGGCGGCGTCAAACTTCCTGGTAAAATCATCCATGCGGGCTTTCTCCCCTTTCTATTGATTCACCATCAGTATACGCTATTTTTTCGGCGCTGTAAAGAGGAAAAAACGGATTTTACCGGGTGCGCAGCTCCGCGCCCAGGCGCTTGGTGAGCTTTTTGATGACGCCGGAGGCGCACTCCTCGATCTCCGTGGAGGTCAGGGTCTTTTCCAGGGAGCCGATGGTCAGCCGGATGGTGACGGACTTCTTCCCGGCGGGCACCTGCTTGCCCCGGTACTCGTCCACAAAATCCGCTCCGTGGAGCAGGCCGTTTTCGTGGATGCCCTGGGCGATGACGTCATACATCTGGCTCCACTTTACCTGGCTGTCGAACAGCAGGGAGATATCGTAGTCGGTCATGGGATACTCCGGCAGGTGGGTGAAGGTGTTGGTGCGGGAGCGGAAGGGCTTCAGGGCGTCCACATCCAGCTCGAACAGCATCACCGCCAGATTCTTGATGCCGCAGGCCATGGCGGGCTTCCGGGCCAGCAGCGCCAGGTTGCCCACCTGCTCCTCACCAAGGAAGATGTTCAGCCATACCACCTGGTCGGCCCACACCGGGCGCTTCTCCTGGCGGAAGGTGAAGCCCTCCATATGGGTGAAGCGGGGCATCTGCTCCACCGCGCCCTTGGCCCGGCGGAACAGGGCCGTCACGTCCTTGGCCGGGGCCACGAAGGCGCCGGCAATGTTCTTGCGCTGGGACGGCAGCAGCTCCCGGGGATCGTAGGGAGCGCTGTAGTCGGCGTCGCGGAACACCTGGGCCGTTTCAAACAGGGAGAACTCCGTGAAGTACCGCTCATTTTTCACCACGGCCTTGCACAGGTTGGGCAGCAGGGAGGAGCGGATCAGCCGCTCGGAGGGAGACGGCGGCGTGGACAGGGCCAGGATTCCGGCGGTGTCCTGCAAAATGGCGTTTACATAGGACTCGTCCATCCAGGGATAGGTGAAGATCTCCTGCATGCCGCAGCGAATGGCCAGGTACTCCTTGATCCGGCGCTCCAGGTCCTTATCCAGCTGGTTGATGGCCCCGTCAAAGGAGGTGGTGATGGGGGCAGCCTGGAAGTTCTCATAGCCCACCATCCGGGCTACCTCCTCCATGATGTCGGCCTTGATGGATACATCGCCGGTGGAGCGCCAGGTGGGCACGGTAACGTGCATGTTGTCGCCGCTGAAGTCCAGCCGGAAGCCCAGCAGGCCCAGCTTGTGGGCGATCTCGTCGTTGGTCAGGTGCTTGCCCAGGCGGCGGTCCAGCCAGGTCAGGGACACATCGATCTCCGCCTGGCGCAGCTTTTCGGGATACTGGTCGGAGAAGCTGGTGACGCGCACGTCGGGATACAGCTCCCGGAACAGGCTCATGGCCAGGGACAGGGCCTGGTCGCAGCGCTCCGGGTCGATGCCCTTTTCATAGCGGGAGGACGCCTCGGTGCGGTTGTCGTACCGCAGGGCCGTGCGGCGGACGCCGGCGGCCTGGAAATTGGCGATCTCCAGGATGACCTTGTCGGTGGAGGGAAGAACGGAGTCCTTGGCGCCGCCCATGACGCCTGCAAGGCCCACCACCCCCGCCTCGTCGGCGATGACCAGATCGTCGGCGGACAGGGACAGGGCCTTGCCGTTGAGCAGCTCCAGCTGCTCGCCGTCCTTGGCCCGGCGGACGATGATGTGCCCGGCGATGTTGTCGGAGTCGAAGGCGTGGGTGGGCTGGCCGGTGGCCAGCATCACATAGTTGGTGATATCCACCAGGGCGTTGATGGGCCGCATGCCCACCCGCCAGATGCGGCTCTGCATCCGGAAGGGGGCGGGCTTCACGGACAGACCCTCTACCGCTGCGCCGATATAACGGGGGCAGCGCTCCGTGTCCTCCACGGTAACGGTGAGTCCGTCGGCCCCGGCATCGCAGGTAAAGGGCGGCAGCGGCTTGAGGGGCAGGTCATACAGAGCCGCCAGCTCCCGGGCGATGCCGTAATGGCCCCACAGGTCGGGCCGGTTGGTCATGGACTTGTTGTCGATCTCCAGGATGATGTCGTGCAGGTCCAGGGCGTCGGCAATGGGGGTGCCCGCCGGGGCGTCGAAGGCGCTCAGGTCCAGGATGTGGGCCTCCTCCGTGGTGGGGAACAGATCTCCCAGGCCGATCTCCGCCGCGCCGCAGATCATGCCGTAGCTCTTGACGCCCCGGAGCTTGGCCTCCTTGATCTCCACCGGCTCGCCCTCACCGTGCCAGTGGCACATGGCCCCGGGGGCCGCCACGGCCACCTTCATGCCCGGGCGGACGTTGGTGCCGCCGCATACGATGTCGCGGATGTCGCCGCCGCCGATGTCGGTGCGGCAGATCTGCAGCTTGTCGGCGTTGGGATGGGGGCACACCTCCACGATCCGGCCCACCAGCATGTGGTCGAACCGCCGGGCCAGGTCCTCGGCCCCTTCCACCTCCACGGTGGACATGGTCAGGTCATAGGCCAGCCGCGTCAGGTCCATGTCCTGGGGCAGGTCCACGTAATCCTTGATCCAATTCAGTGATACTTTCATGTGTTTCCCCTCCTTTTAACGGAACTGTTCCAGGAAGCGCAGGTCGGCGCTGTGGAACATACGCACGTCATCCACGCCGTAGCGCATCATCACCAGCCGGTCCAGGCCGATGTTCACATAGAACCCGGTGTATTCGTCCGGATCCAGGCCCGCCGAGCGCAGGACATTGGGATGGGGCGTGCCGCCGGGCATGATCTCGATCCAGCCCACGTGCTTGCACACGCTGCACCCCTTGCCGCCGCAGACCAGGCAGCCCATGTCGATCTCGAACCCCGGCTCCACAAAGGGGAAGAAGCCCGCCCGCATCCGCACCGGCACGTCCCGGCCGAATACCTTGGACAGGATGCTCTTGATCATCACCTTGCCGGAGGCGAACGTGAAGTCCTTGTCCACGATCAGGGCCTCATACTGGAAAAAGGCGCGCTCGTGGCGGGCGTCGGTGGTCTCGTTGCGGTATACCCGGCCCGGGTACACGAAGCGGTAGGGGGGCTTGTGGGTCTGCATATAGCGGACGGAGCCGCCGGTCAGATGGGGCCGCAGGCACAGCTTTTCCCAGCACTGGCCCTTGTCGTGGCCCTCCAGCCAATAGGTGTCCATGCTCTCCCGGGCGGGATGGTTGGGGGGGAAGTTCAGGTTGTCGAAGCCGTACAGCTCGCTGGTGATGTCGGACTCCTCGAAGATCTCAAAGCCCATGGACCGGAACGCGTCGTTCAGGTCGTAGCACATCTGGGTGATGGGGTGCAGGCCGCCGGACAGGGGGGCCGTACCGGGCACGGTGATGTCGAAGTCCGGGTCCACCTCCGACGCCTTCAGCTTCAGCTCCTCCCGCTTGGATTCCAGCAGCTCCGTCAGCTGGGCCTTGGCCTGGTTCACGGCCTTGCCCATCTCCGGCCGCAGACTCACGTCCAGCCGGGGCAGCTCCTTCAGAAGGCCCGTCAGCGCTCCCTGCTTGCCCAGCAGCAGGCCCTTGACCTCCTGCAGCTCGCCTTCGCTGCGGGCGGCGCGGATCTTCTCCTGCCCCTCCTGCAGCAGCTGTGTCAGTTTCTCTTTCATATGGCTCCTCCTTGATGGGATCAGTTTTTTGGGACGAAAAAAGCCCTTCCTCCCAATCACTTGGGACGAAAGGCGTATGGCTTCCGTGGTACCACCCAGCTTCGCGGCACACAACCGCGCACTCGTTTTCCCGATAACGGGGGACGACCCGTCCGCGCATTTCCTCGCGGCAGCTCCCGGGCGAACACCGCAGCGCCTGACAGACCGGCTTGCAGCCGGCGACCGGTCCTCTCTTGGGCAGGCTTTCTCCGCAGAACTTCCCGTTCAAAGCATTTTAACACTCCATTTATATCATATTCCGCCGGAACTTGCAAGAGAAAATTGCAAAAAAACGCAAAAAGGGCGGACCCGCCGGGTCCGCCCCATGAGCTGCTATTCTTCCACGCTGTGAGTAACGTCCCTGTCCAGATGCACCGCGCCATAGAGATTCTTGGCGCTGCACCCGGCCCGGCCGCCTCCCGCGCAGGCACAGGCGCAGGCGCACGCGCAGCTGCTGGCGCAGGCACAGTGTCCCCCGCCGCCGAAGCCGCTGCCGCCGAAGCCTCCGCCCCGGCTGCCGCCGCCGAACCCGCCGCCTCCCCGGGGAGGCCTGGGCTTCTCCCGGGTGCCGTGGGCGCCGGGCCGGGGCCGCCCGTCGGGTCCCGCCGGGAACCACAGGCCGTTGACGAACACATAGCGGGTGCCGAAGCCGCCCCGATAGCCGTCCGACGCCGACAGGATCCGGATAATGATGATCAGGACCACCAGCAGGATGATGATCTGGGCGATGCCGAAGCCGCTGTCCCCGTCGTGATCCGGGTCATAACCCGGGTCGTAGCCGGGATTGACGGAGGGATCGTCATCCGTGGGCAGGCTGTCCCGGCTGCCATCCTGGGCCAGCTGAGTGGGCCAGCCGTCATAGTGGACGGTGAAGCTCATCTGCTGGCCGTGGGCCAGGTCGGTCTGCGCCAGCACATGGTCTCCGCCGGTCTGTCCGTCGGAGCCTGCACCGTCCACCCCTGCCGGGTCGTGCCAGGTCAGGGTCATCTGCCCCACCCGGGCCTCGTCGAACCACCCGGGGGTATAGTCATAGGACACGGTATCGCCCTCCAGGGCATACATGTACTCCTGGACCCAGCTGTAGGAAAACCGGAAGGTCTCGCCGTCGTTGTAGTCCCGGTCGAAGTAGACATACATATAGCTGTTGTCGAAGCTCAGGCGGCCAATGTTGTCCGTCAGGGCCGTCTCCTCCCGGATGCTGCCGTTGGGCACGCCGATCTTCACCCAGCTGACGGGCCCCTCCGCCAGCACCGTCCACTCCAGGGTCACCTGGATGCGCAGGCTGCCGTCCTGGGTGTCGGGGGTCACGTCCACATCATAGGACTCGATGCGGTCCAGGTCCTGGGCATAGGCCGCAGGCACCGGCGCCAGGGCCAGCACCAGGCAGAGGCACAGCAGCGCCCGGCATAGAATTTTCCGCATGGTCAGCATCCCCCTTCCTGCTGCAATTGGCAGATATGCTCCATTTTGGCGCTTTCCGCCCGGATGCGGCGGCACTGGGGGCCGTCCCAGATGGCGGCCCAGTCGTCGGCGCACAGGTTCCCCAGGCCCGGCCCCTCCAGCCAGCTCTGGCAGGGCAGCACCGTGCCGTCCGGAGCCACGGCCATGTTGGACAGACACGCCCCGCAGCTGGGGATCAGGGCCAGGCCCATGGAGCGCAGCGTCTCCTCCGGCAGCCAGCCGGGGCTGGTGAAGTCCAGCTCCATGCCCAGGCCGTGGGCGGTGTCCGCGGCCTGGCGGAGGATGCCGGCCAGCTCCTCCTGCCCCAGCCGGGTGGCCCGGCTCTCGTCTCCGGCGGCGCCGCCGGTGGGGATCAGGCCGGAGCAGGTGACATACCGGACGCCCAGACTATGTACAAGCCGCAGCGTGGCGCTGTAATCCCGGTTCAGGCTGCAAAGGGGGGTATTCACCGACACGATGAGCCCCGCCGCCGCGGCATTGCGGATGCCCTGCACCGTGTCATCGAAGCCCTCCGCCCCCACCAGGGCGTTGTGAACGGCGGCGTCGGCAGCGTACAAAGTCACCTGGACACTGTCCAGGCTGGCCTCGAACAGGCCCCGGCACAGCTCCGGCGTCAGCAGGCGGCCGTTGGTGTTCAGCCGGGTGACGAACCACTGGGCCGCGTCCACCAGCTCCACCAGGTCGTCCCGGAGGGTGGGCTCGCCGCCGGTGAACGTCACCTGGGGCACGCCGATGCGGCGCAGGGTGTCCAGCGCCTGCTTCCACTGGGCGGTGGTCAGCTCCGCCGTGTCGGACAGGGGCTGCCCGGCGGCGTAGCAGTGCAGGCACTTCTGGTTGCAGTGCCACTGGCCGCCCCGGGTCATGGCGCTGATCATCAGATCCATGCGGTGGGGCGCGGTCATCTCCCGGGCGTATTCGCCCAGGGACAGCGGCGCGATCTCCGCCTCCGGCTCTTGCCCGCGGGCGATGGCCACCAGGGACGTGATCATGGTCTCCAGGTCGTCGGCCAGGCGCTGCTTGGGGGTGAAGGGGTAGACCCTCCGGGTCTCCGCCACCGCACCGGCGGCCATGGACTTCCAGTCGCTTTCGCTGATCTCCAGCCCGGAGAAGGGCTCCAGCTTGTCCATGAAGTTGGCCAGCAGGATGGCCCAGCTCAGGTTCAGCGGGACGAGCTTGCTGCCGTTGAGCAGCAGCAGAAACGGCGCGTTGTCCGCCTCGTCACGGGGCGGCATCATGTGGATACGCACCACGCCCCGGCCCTTGGGGTCCAGGGTGATGTGCCGCACACAGTTCAGGTGCTGCCGCCGGTAGCGGCGCTCCAACATTGTAGACACAGGCAGTCCTCCTTTATGAAGGCGATGTGGGGATAGCTATGTGCAGTATACCACAGCGCGGGGCAAAGCGCAACAGGACGCACAGTGAGGCAGTAGCGGTAACGCTCCGTTTCAACGATGTAACCGTAGTTTTGTGTCCAGCCGCCGCTGATTTTCCCGCCGTGTTCATAGCAGAAACGCTCCATAGCGAAGCGGTTTTTCAGCACACTCTCCCGCAGCGTGTCCACGACCTCCTGCAGCTCCAGCTTGAACGTGGGGCTGTTCAGCTCCTCCGGGCCACGGGGCCACCAGGTATGCCAGAACTCATTGCCGCTGCGCCCGAAGTCCATGCGGACATGGCCAACGGTACCCAGCCGCTTATCTTCTTCGGGGTGCGGGGTATAAAATAAGCCCGCCTCCTCCGGGCGGGCAGGGCGGATATGAAATTGCGTTGCATCTTTCAAGGTTAAGATCTCCTTTCGGTGTAGAATTTGTCAGCCTACATTTATATGGCAGTGTAATACAACTTTCAGTTTACCTCTATTCAATCATACAAGCTCTTGACAATAAAGCTCCTATATAGTATGATTTTATAAACTACTATATAGGAGCTTTTGCATGAAAACAAATGGCGGGTTTCTTGTCACCAAAATAAAACAACTTGGAGACCGGATTTTTGAGAAGATTCTCAGCGAAAAGAATATTGATGCGTTCAATGGAGCCCAGGGGCGCATTCTTTATGTGCTGTGGCAGGAGGATGGAATCTCAATCAGGTCACTCTCGGTCAAATGCGGATTAGCGATAACATCTCTTACGACGATGCTGGAAAGAATGGAAAA
>OJAM01000836.1_pt1 | contig 12353 bp, 8 predicted proteins | sample 1589071 | NCBI WGS metagenome assembly OJAM01 (sample SAMN03283243) | human gut metagenome | biome: human-associated habitat; material: feces | host: Homo sapiens | place: Peru | collected 2012
CGATCAGGCATTGAACCTTGGCGCCTGCTCATCGGATGGGGACATCTCGTTTTCAAGCCTGCCGAATGCGGTGTCGGTGCCGTCCGATGCCGCGAACGGACTTTGGCATTATGATCGCTTCAATGCCAACGGCGATTCTGTCGCCGCCGCATCTGAATCCCCTTACCAGCAGAATGCGGATGGCACGATTGGCCTAAGGGTCGGGAGCGCGACCAGAAACAACGTGTCCCTGACGGCGCGAAAGCGTCCAATCGCGATTGCCGGACGGATGAGGGTTTCCGGTCGGGCGACGATGACCGGTTCGGGCGCATGGGGCTTTGCGCTCGTCCTTCATAACGATCCGCGCGGCTTTTCGGCTTGCGGCGAATGGAACGTGAACAGTGACTTGGGCTACTATTCGGCGACAAACGCATCCGCCTCGATCACGAACAGCTTGGCCATCGGCTTCGTCAACTACAACATGGCGGATCACATGGGGCAGTACCGCTTCGGGCGAAACGGCAGATGGGAGGACGCCTTTGTCGGGAAGAGCCCGGACAACCGCTACATCACAGACCCGATGATCTACTTCAACACGTATGCGGGTGAGAAGGATGCGGACGGCAAGGACGTCCTGTTGACGCGCGTCTTTGACTTTGCGCTTGAAAGCGATACGGTCGCAAAGACGGTGACGCTGACGCTCACGCAGGAACAGGACGGCAAGGTTGAGCCTGTCGTGTTTGCCCGCACATGGACGGGGGCAGACCTCTTGGAAATCTGCGGCAGCGAGAAGGCCCACCTTGCGTTCACGTCGGCCACCGGCGGTCGCACGACATCCGTCGTGATCGATGGACTTGAAGTCGCCTATGCGTCAGACCTTCGGTTCGGGATCGTGACGGACGGTGTGCTGTCGTTGCCGACAGGTTCCGTCTTGTCTCTCGAGGCCGTGGATTTCGGCATTGACCGCAACGGCAAGGTCGCGAGAGAAACCCGTGCGGAGCTTTCACGAGGGGCGAGACTGTGTACGTCACCGGGCGTGACAGCCGCTCTCCGCAGCGTGACCGTGTCGGGCGAGACCATTCGGCGCGGCATGTGGACGGCGTCGGACTGTGACTGGGTGGAAGGACTCGGTTCTGTGGTCTTGGGTGCGGGCTTTAGCCTGATCGTTCGTTAACCATGGACAAAAGGGAGGAACATGAGATGAATCGACGCGAGTTTCTTTTTGGTGCGACGGGGGCGGCGCTTGTGCCGTCAGCCGTGTCGAAGACGGCGCAGGCGGCGTTGCCCCCGTTGCCGAAAGGCCGAAGGCCCAACCTGGTCGTGGGAGTCCTCTCGGACATCCACGTCACGCGGGACGACAACGCCAATTTCTTTGAGAAGGCATTGCGCTTCTACGACAGCCGAAAGGCCGATGCCGTGCTGATCGCCGGAGACCTCACGACCACGAGCCGCAGGAGCGAGTTCGAGTCAGTGGCACGCACCTGGCGAAAGGTTTTCCCGGATGACCGACGTTCGGATGGCGTGCGCATCGAGAAGCTTTTCGTGACCGGAAACCACGACGAGGACGCCTTTGCCGGAAGCTGGTTCAAGACGTTCGACGAGTCGAAGGCCGAGGCGTTCCATTGGCGCAAGCAGGAGGTTTGGCAGAGCTGTTTCGACGAGGACTACAAGCCGATCCGCGCGAAGTCCGTGAAGGGGTACACGTTCATCCTGCGAAACTGGATGAGCATCTTGGGGGACGAGCAGGGCCACAAGTACGCCAAGGGCTTCGGAAACGAACGCACGCCCTTGCCGGAGTTCCTGCCCACGCTCGATCTCCCCAAGGACCGTCCGTTCTTCTACGTCCAGCATGAGTACGTGGAGGACACGACGTACGCCACGTGGCTTCTGCGCGGCGAAAAGTGGATCAAGTCGTTCGACAGGGGCCTGACGCGCAAGGCCCTTAACGGCTACCCCAACTGCCTCGCGCTCACGGGCCACGAGCACCAGTCCCTGACAGACGAGAAGTGCATCTGGCAGGGCGAGTTCACCTCCGTCGGATGCTCCTGTGCGCGGGGACACGAGTTCACCGTTCCCGGCAGGGAAAACGGCTTCAACTGCGCCGACTTCAACCGCAAGCCGCCGCAGGAGATGCCGAAAGTGGACGTACACAGCGTCCGGCAGGGGATGCTGATGTCGGTGTACGGAGACCGCATCGTGTTCGAGCGGCGCGAGTGGACGCACGACCAGTCGCTTGGACCGGACTGGGTTCTTCCTCTCTACGGTGGTCGCACGGTTCCGCCGCAGGGCGTGGCGACGTTCGACTTCCGCCGCCGCGCCGAGGCTGCGAAGGCCACGCCTCCCCAGTTCGCGCCGGGCGCGAAGGTGACGGCTGTGCGCGTGAAGGATGGACATCGCCGGGCGAAGGACGGCTACAGTGACGACAAGACGCCACGCGAACAGGTCGTGGTTTCGTTCCCGCCCGTCACGACGCTTGCCGGTTCGCCGGTGCGGGCCTACGACTTTGGCGTTCGCTGTGAGGTGCGCGATGCGGATACGGTGCGGACGGTCGCCGAGAGCCGGGTCTTCCCGCCGGATGGCATGCAGGCCGAGTCTCGCGAGAAGGGGCCTTGCACGTGTGCGTTTTTCGGTGACGTGATACCTCGCAACCGGAGCGTGCGGTTCGTTGTCACGCCAGCAGACTGTTGGGGGAACGAAGGCCATTCTGTCGCGTCTGGCTGGATGAAGCTGGCCTGAATGGCGTGATGCCTGAAAGCTGGAGGGGCGGATGAGAGGCTGGCTTGCTGTTTCGGCGATTGTTGGTGCGTTTCTGGTCGCCAAGGGCGAGGTGCGGTACGAGAAGGGTCGTGCCGTGGCCCGTGATGTCCATGGGAAGACCTATCTTGAATCTGGCGAACACGGCCTGTGGCTCGTGAAGTTCGCCGAGACGAATAGGCTTTCTGCGGCGCAGGTCGAACGGGAGAACCACATGGCCGGGCGGTTCTCGGAGACGCGACACGGCGATACGGTTGTCTCAAAATGGTTGTCATCCATCTTGGATGTCACCGTAACGACGGTGCATCAGAGCGACGGATCCTTGACGATGAAAGCCCACTTGACGGCGAAGAAGGGCATCGTTGGGGACTTCCACTTCCCTGCGAACCTGCGCTTTCGTCCAGCCGATGTGGCGAGGTTCGTCTTCCCTGGCCGTGGCAACGAGACGACGGGCATGGCGCTCAACGAGAGGTTCTTCACGTCCAATTGCAGCTACGCCGTTCCCTATCCGCCGCTCTTTGCCGATTGGGCACGTCTGGAGACGAAGTCCGGCGCGTCCATCCAGGTCTATGGCGTTCAGCGTCGCGGGAACTTCGCGCCTTGGAAGAATCCGCATCCGTTCGTTCCGGGATCGGCGACCGTGGCCGGGGATGGACGTGGCGGCTACTATTCGCATGCATCGGCATACTGGCTGAAACCCGGCGAATCGGTCGAGACGCCAGCGGTGCGGATCGTCGAGGGCGGAACCGTCGATTCATCCCTCTCGGCGTATCTGAAGGAAAACGGCCTCGGACGTTCGCTCTCGTCGAAACTGCCGCCGCGTGACGGGGCGGCGTTCCTGCGCAGGCTTGCCGCCTCTCCGCTGTTGCTTGTCCTCTCGGCCGATGCGAAGCGGATTACCTCGCTTGCCGATGACCTGCCGATGCCGACGCTCGTCCATATCCACGACTACATGCCGCATGGCTTCGACAATGCATATCCCGATTTCTTCCCGCCCCGGAAGACGTTCGGCAGTCCCGAGGACTTCAGGGACATGGTGGTGGCCATCCATGCCCGTGGCGGACTGTTCATGCCGTACACGAATCCGTGCTGGTGGGGCTCTGAACCCTTTAAGTCGGAGGTGTTCAAGAAGGCCGGCATGGAGCCGATTGCCAGAAAGCGCGACGGAAGTCCGATCACGCTCAAGTACGGGCGGCACAAGGGCTACAATATCACGTACTGGCATCCGGACGTGCAGGCGGCGAATCGCGCCACCCGACGTGAGGCGCGCGAGACCTATGGCTCTGACATCCTGTTTCAGGACCAGTGCGGTTCCCTGCCGTGGTTTCGCGACTTCAGCCCGCATTCGCCGTCCGTCACGGCGCATGAGGAGGGCATGATCTCGATCGTGGAGGAAGACAGCCGCCACATGCCGCTCTTCACGGAGGACGGCTTTGACATGGTGGCGGATTCGGAACTCGGGCTGACCGGCTGCGCCTGGGGGACAGTCCCGCTTGAGGACATGGTCGGGCGGAAACTTCACAAGGAGAAGCGTTTCCCCGCCGACACGTGGGTTCTCGAACCTGTGGCCCAGCGACTCTTCAGGGACAAGCTCCTTTTCTACCATCACGATCTCGCGGGCTTCACCAGAAACGAACGCGTCCTCGCGTGGGTGCTCGCGCTCGGCTACAACATTGTCGTGGCGTACAGGGCGGACGAGCTGACGAAGGATGAAGGCGTCCGGCGTTGGTATGCCTGGCTGCACGCCCTACAGTCCCGTGTGCTTGCGCGGACTGTCGGTGGCCGCGTCACGGAGTTCGTACACGACCGGTCGCCTTTGTTCGCGCGCGGCATCGATCCGGCTACGCCGTCCGACGACGGAACCGTTGTGGCGACATATGGCGGGGTGCGTTTCCTCGTGAACCTTGGCGACGTACCCCGGACGATTGGCGGGCATCGCCTGGCACCCTATGGCTGGTGGATTGAGGGGCTCGGCGTGAAGGCCGGAATGCCGGAGGATGGCGTGCCATTCATTGAAGCAGATGGGGAGAAGATCACGTATGTACGCTGAATGCGTGCGAAAGTGTGCCGTGTCACTCGTCTGCCTTGTGGCGGCGGCACGAATTTCGAGATCCGCATGACCCGGACGCGCGCGCAGCTGATTTCGCGGGCATTGCTCGGCTACTACAGGTCTCAGAATCTGACGATGGCGCAAAGCATAAGGGCTTTGGCCGCAATGTCGGCAGGCTTGCTGGGCAAAAAGGCAGAAGCCATGTCCCTTGCCACGGATTTGCCGTCAACCCACAAGATTCCAATAATGAATGTGATAGAAGGACGGTAACAATAAATGAATGAAATGAGGCAACAGCGGAAGGATTGGACGTATGATGCGGAAAATGGTGTGCATGTGTGCGTTCGGCGGGCTGGCGTTTGCGGTCGTCGTTCTTGTCGGTGGACTTGCCGGCGGCCATTCCGTTCGGGAGATGGCGGGTGTCATGAAATCGGTTGTTGAATCGCGCGTCAACCGGAAGACGGTTGACGATCGGATCCGTGAGATCGAGGCGAAGAGTCCCGATCTTGTCGCGGTGGCGCACGAGATGCGCGGCGACCTGACGATCCTGGTGTTCAAACGGGAACGAATGGTCGAGCTGTGGGCAAGCGGATGGAGCGAACCGCGCATGTATGCAATGACGGGATTTAGCGGACGGCTGGGGCCGAAACTGAAAGAGGGCGACGGACAGATCCCGGAAGGCGTGTACGCGGTGGAATACCTGAACCCGAACAGCCGTTTCCACCTGTCGCTGAAGGTGTCCTATCCGAACGGCTTTGACCGTGCGCGGGCAAAGGCGGACGGCCGCGCGAAACTGGGCGGCGACATCATGATTCATGGCGGCGAAGCGACGGTCGGCTGCATCCCTATCGGGGACGAGGGCATTGAGGAGGTGTTCTATCTCGCTGAAAAGGCCGGGGTCTCCCATGTGAAGATCGTGATCTCCCCCTACGATATGCGCAACGGGCGCGAGAGGTCGTTGGAGAAGAAGGTAGGTGTTCCCTGGTACGCAGCCCTATGCGATGACATCGAAAAAGAATTGCGACAGTGACGCGCAGGGGTGCGCACAACTGAATGGGAATCATGAGGTCATTGCAAAACCTTCGCGACTTTTTTCGCCACTGAACACACTGAAGCCGCTTCGCGGCACACAGAAGACACAGAACTCCGAGGCCCCCCGCCTCCATGCCCCTGCATCCCCAATACTTCTGTGTATTCCGTGACGGCCGTAGGCCGTTCTGTGTGTTCTGTGGTAAAGTCAGAGGGGCGAACGGACGCGACAAGCGCGTCCCTCCCGTCTTGCACCCCGACAGGCCCAGCCCGGCACGACAGGCTGGCGCTGGGTGCTTGAGGTTGTTGGCGCGGCGCAGGGGTGCGGACAAGATGGTATAATACGGGCATGAGTTTCAAGGAGAAGACAGGGAAGAGGGTCGTCCTCGTCGGGACGTACCGGGCGGGGCAGCTGGAGCGCTGGCCCGGCTACTACAACTATCCCCTCAACGCGGGCGACGCGGTTGACGCCGGGGCGGCGAAGCGGGTCGACGAGATCTGGCTCTTCAACGGCGCGAGGGACGGACGGTATTTCGCGGCGGAATTCGTCGGCACGTGTACGCGCGACGAGCTTGTGCGCGACTGGGGCTATCCGGCGAAGGGCGCGGCGCACGGCGAGAAGTACCTGCTCTACCGGATCCAGCCGGCCTATGCGCCCGCGAACACGCCGGACGCGCTTGCGGAGGAAGTCGAGCGCGTGATCGTGCGCGCGGCGGACTTCGCGAAGCGTTCTCCGAAGATTGCGCGCGCAATCAAGGCGTATCTCGAATCGTCCGACCGCAACGCCCCCGGCCTCGCGAACCGCCTCCCGTCGATCCTCCTGCAGGTGCCGCGCGAGACCCTGTGCGTCTGCGAGCCGGGCGTGCAGATGGAGTTTTGGAGCGACCGGCCGAGGGCCGTTGCGGCCTCCGCGCCGATGCCGTCGGCGAAAGGCACTGTCCACATCGAGTTCGGCGACAGCCTGAAGCTCTGCGAGAGATGGGAACGCCCGACCGTCATCGTCTCAGACGGCCCTTATGGTCTGGCAAGCTATCCAGGCGATCCGGCGACGCCAGAGGGGCTGGCGGATTTCTATCGGCCCTTCCTGAAGCTGTGGCATGAGAAGGCCTTGCCGTCGACAACGCTCTGGTTCTGGAATTCCGAACAGGGGTGGGCGAATTGCCATCGGGTGATCGAGGAGGCCGGGTGGGAGTTCCGAAACTGCCACATCTGGAACAAGGGGATGTCCCATGTGGCGGGGAACTGCAACACGCGGACAATCCGCAAATACCCGGTCGTCACGGAAGTGTGCGCCCAGTACGTACGCAGGAACGTGTTGCCGTCGAATGGCGCAGAGCTGCCGCTTAAGGACTGGATGCGCGAGGAATGGCGGCGCACGGGATTACCGTTCCGCCTTGCGAATGACGCCTGTGGCGTCAAGGATGCCGCGACGCGGAAATACTTTGCCTCCGACCATCTGTGGTATTTTCCGCCGTCCGAGGCTTTTGTCCGCATCGCGGCCTACGCGAACGAGTTCGGGAAAGCAAACGGACGCCCTTATTTTGCGAAATCGGACGGAAAGCCGTTCGCGGCGGGCGAGTGGGACCTGATGCGCGCGAAGTTCCATTGCGAGGTAGGCGTCTCGAACGTGTGGGACCTTCCGGCCGTCCGGGGGGCTGAGCGAATCAAGGAAGGTGGGGCCTGCCTCCACATGAACCAGAAACCCCTGCAACTGCTCATGCGGATCATTCGGTCTTCGTCCGATCCCGGCGATGTCGTCTGGGAGCCGTTCGGCGGCCTGTGCTCGACGGCGGTCGCGGCCTTCCGCACAGGGCGCAAGGCGTTTGCCGCGGAAGTGAATCCCCGGTTCTTCAACGTCGCAAAGGAGAGGATCGACCATGAAGCGTGAAGCAAACAAGCAGAGGTCCCTGAACATCAAGCGCATTGAGCCGTCCAATGCCTGGAAGCACAAAAGGCTGTGGCGTGGCGTCATCGATGCGCTCAAGGCGCTGCCCGCGCACTTCCACAGCGACACGTTCATCGAGGGCGTGAATGCGACGGACGTGTTCACGCTGAATTCGGCGCTGGGCGCGACGATCGAGAACCAGGTCGTCGAGACGCTGAATACCATCCGGAGCGTCTGGGATCCCGACAACGACTATGGCACGTATCTGTTCGTGCGCCAGCCCCAGTCGTTCCCGGATGTCGTCTTGAAGAACCTCTCGGACGAGACGGCGAAGCCGATCATGGGGATTGAGCTGAAGGGCTGGTATCTGCTGGCGAAGGAGGCAGAGCCGAGCCTGCGCTTCCAGCAGACGGGCGCGGCGTGTGCCGAGGCGGACGTGATCATGGTCGTGCCGTGGGTCTTGAACAGCGTAATTTCTGGGCGGCCGAGGATCTACTCGCCCTACATCGAATCGGCGAAGTATGCCGCCGCCTACCGCAATTGGCATTGGAAGCAGATGCGGGGCGTGGGCGAAGCGGCCGAGATCCGTGTCCCGTCCGGTGCGGAGCCCTACCCGCGCAAGGCCGACGCGACAAACGACCAGCCGAAGTCCGACAAGGGCGGGAACTTCGGGCGGATTGCCCGCACGGGCCTGATGGACGACTATCTTGCCAAGATGCAGCTTCAGCCGGTCTGCGGCATTCGCGCCGCCTACTGGCTTGAGTTCTTCAAGATTTTCCATCAGGACGCGACGGACGAGCAGATCGAGCGGGCGCTGAACCGTCTGCGCGCCAAGGTCGATGGCATCCCCGAATCGGCGCAGAAGCGGAGCTTCCTGGACGTGCTGGCCGTCCTTGAGGCGCATTATCGCGAATTGGCGTAAGGGTGACGAGGTCATTCAGATGAACAAGCGCTATCGTGTCCAGGTACGGGAAACGTTCAAATGCTACGTTGACGTTTGCGCCGACAGCCGTGACGAGGCGCGAGAACTCGTCGAGGAACAGGTCGAACGTGGCGAGATTATCGTGCCTCGCGATTACGATGACTTTGACCGAAAGGTTTCGGTCGTGCGCAGACTGAAAGGCGAATGAACCTCGCGCTGTTCTTCGAGGGGACCGGGCAGGGCGTCCACGGCCGGAAGACGAACGTCTCGCTCGTCTACGAGGCGTGCCTCGAAGACGAGTCGCAGAAGCGCCACCTGGAGGCCGGACCGGGCGCGCACGTTGGGGCGCTTCTCCTCGGAAAGACGTCCGGCGTCGGCTGGCGCGCCATCTTCGCCCGCGCCCGCCGCTGGTACGAGGCGCAGGTCGCGGCGACGCCGTCCGGCGCGCCGCCGACGCGCATCTTCCTCTTCGGCTTCTCGCGCGGCGCGCTCCTCGCCCGCCACTTCGCCGCCTGGCTCGATCAGCTCGGCGTCGAGGTCGAATACCTCGGCCTCTGGGACACGGTGGACGCGACGCCGGGGCTTGCCGTCGCGGAGGACTGTCCGGCGAACGTGCGCTTCGCGCGCCATGCCGTCGCCGAACACGAGGCGCGGCGCTTCTACGCCTACGTGCCGCTCCGGGGCGGGCAGGTCGAGGAGGCGCTGTTTCCCGGCGTTCACAGCGACGTCGGCGGGCTCTACGAGGACGACCACGCGCTCGCGGACGCGGCGCGGGCGTGGGTCGCCGCGCCAGCGGCCGCGCGTGGCCTCCGCTTCCGCGCGGGGACGGACTTCTCGGCGACGCGCGTTCCGGCGACGGCCAAGCGGCACGACTCGCTTCGGCTCGTCTCGAACCTCTTCGGCCTCCTGCGCCCCGCCCGCCGCCTCTTCCCGCCGTCGATGCGGCGGCAGCGCGACGGGGAGGCGGACCGTTCGGCCGGGGAGGGGGAACGCTGACGGCGCCATTCCCACCGTTCATGGTCCCGGAATCTGCTATACTGGAGAGCATCATGAAAAGACACCTCCTTGGACTGTGTTTGATTGTGGGGCTGGCCGTCTCGGCGGCGCCGCTTCCCTGTTCGCGCGCGGACTGGGCGTACAACCCGCTTGCCTGGACGTTCGATGACGCCGCGCAGACGGTTCGCGCGGGGGGCTTCCCCGGCCGATTCGCGGTCCATGAGGCGACGCCGCGCAGCGCGCGCGTCCGCATCTCCGCGCGCGTCACGCCGGAGGGGACGGTGGGGACGAACGGGTGGTCCACGCTCGGCGTCGCGCTCGTCGACGACGACCGCAACTTCTGGCACGTGGCGCTCGTGCAGGCGCCGCAGGGCGTGGCGGGCGGGCGGCGGTTCTTCGAACTTGCCGAAATGCGCGACGGCGTCTGGCTCGCCCAGCATGTGGACCGCCTGAAGACAACGCACCACCGCCAGACGGCGTGCTGGGTCGACGGCGCGACCTATGAGGTCACGCTCGCGTGTACGCCGGACGGCATCTCCGGCTCCGTGAAGGACGCGCGCGGCGCGGTCGTCTGGGAAATGGGCTACGCCTTCCCGAAGCCGGACGCAGAGGGCGCGGCGAAGGCCGTGACGTGCGGACGCCCGGCGCTGCAGGCGACGGGCGGCTTCCGGGGGACGTTCGCCGCGCCGGACGCGACGTGCGCGGAGGCGCGTGTGCGCCCCGAACCGGAGGCGTCGTTCCCGCCCTACACGGGCACGAGCTTCGTGCCGGGCGTGACGGACACGGCAACGGGCTTTTTCCGCGTCGTCGAGAAGGACGGGCGCTGGTGGGTCATCGACCCGCTCGGGCGCGGGACCGTGCTGCTCGGCGTCGACCACGTCACCTACTGGGGGCACCACAGCCAGCGCACGGGGCGGAGCCTCCACCACGAGGCGAACAAGGTGACGTTCCCGGACAAGGCGGACTGGGAGGCGGACACGCTGAAGCGCCTCCAGGCGTGGGGCTTCAACATGCTCGGCGCCGGCTGCGACGCGAAGCTCAAGCACCGCGGCCTCATCCATACGGTCTTCCTCTCGGTCGGCGACCTGCTCTGCCAGGACGGGAACGACCCCGACCTCTTCATCTGCCCGAACGAACACCGGCCGTGTTCCGCGTTCCCGAACGTGTTTCACCCCGACTTCGCCGCGTGGGCGGACTACCAGGCGCGGACGCGGTGCGCGCCGAACAAGGGCGACCCGTGGCTCTTCGGCTACTTCATCGACAACGAACTCGCCTGGTGGGGGCGCGGCGCGCAGGACACGGGCCTCTTCGACGCCGTCGCGAAGCTCCCCGAGACGCACAGCGCGCGGATCGCCCAGCGGAAGTTCCTCGCGGCGCGCGGCGTGACGGGCGACGCGCCGGCGGCCGTGAAGCTCGACTTCCTGCGGCTCGCGGCGGACACCTATTTCCGCGTCGCCAGCGCGGCGATCCGCCGCCACGACCCGAACCACCTTGTGATGGGCGCGCGCTTCGCCGGCCTCGGCGGCGCGCATCCGGCGGTGTGGGAGGTCTCGGGGAAATACTGCGACGTCGTCACCTTCAACTGTTACCCGTGGGCGGACCTCGACCGAAACGTGGTGCTGACGGACCGGGGCGGAGGGGCGCGGCGGATCACCGAGGCGTTCGCCGAGCAGTACGGCTACGTGAAGCGTCCGATGCTCGTCACCGAGTGGAGCTTCCCCGCGCTCGATGCGGGTCTCCCCTGCACGGGCGGCGCGGGGCAGCGCTTCCAGACGCAGGCCCTCCGCACGCAGGCGACGGAACTCTTCGCGAAGACGATGCTTTCCCTCCCGTTCCTCGTGGGCTACGACTACTTCATGTGGGTGGACGAACCGGCGGCCGGCATCAGCGACGCCTTCCCCGAGGACTCCAACTACGGCCTCATCAACGAGCAGGGCGTGGCGTACCCCGAGATCACGGCGATGTTCGCGCAGCTGCACCGGAACGTCGGCGCCGTGCGCGCGGCGGGGACGCCGCCGGAGCGCCCCGCGCCCGCGGGCGCGTCGGGCGAGACGGCGGCGGCGTTCTGGGCGCGGCTCGGCGCGAAGGGGCGGGCGATCTGCGTGCGCGAGGGGGACCGCTACGTCGTGCGCAACGCGGCGGGGCTGGAACTGGCCGGGCGCGTGGGCGGCAGCCGCATGTTCGAGACGGTGAAGCTGAACGGTTCGTTCCTGGGCTCCTACACGGGCATGTGGAGCGAGCGCGCGGGGGGCGGCCTCCGCTGGAACGAGGCGGGGCGCGTCGTTGCCGCCGACTGGCGCGAGGAAGGGGGGCGCGGCGTCCTCTACGTGACGTGCGAGGGGTGGGCCGCAAAGGACCGCGGCCTCGCCGAGACGCACGCAATCACCGTCTGCGGGGACCGTCCGTGGTTCCTCTGCGACCTCGTTTCGGCGAAGAACATCGGGCGCGTCCCCATCGAGATGAACGCCTTCTACTTCCGCACGTACGCGCCGTTCGCGGGGGACAAGGCGCGAAGCGGCTTCAAGAGCGTGCCGAACCTCTGGAAGGCCCCGGCCCGCGACGCCTGGTTCCGCGTGTCGGACGGGGCGTACTACGGCGGCGCCAGCTTCGCGCCGACCGTCTCGATGTTCACCTACTTCCTGTCGAACGGCGGGCGGAGCCAGCACCCGGACGCGATGTTCAGGCCCGAGGACGAGTTGACGCTCAAGCCGGGCGCGCTCTACGAGCCGAAGGGGCGG
>OJAM01000837.1_pt1 | contig 12346 bp, 9 predicted proteins | sample 1589071 | NCBI WGS metagenome assembly OJAM01 (sample SAMN03283243) | human gut metagenome | biome: human-associated habitat; material: feces | host: Homo sapiens | place: Peru | collected 2012
GACCTTATCTTCCATAAGGGAAAGGTCGCCGATACCTATAATATAGGAGGGTTCAACGAGTGGAAGAACATTGACATCATCAAGGTCCTGATCTCGACTACGGACAGGCTGCTTGGCCGCGAGGAAGGTGCTGACAATGACTTGATTACCTTCGTAACCGACAGAAAGGGACACGATATGCGCTATGCCATTGACTCGAGAAAGCTCCAGAGGGAACTCGGATGGGAGCCTTCACTTCAGTTCGAGGAGGGCATAGAAAAAACCGTCAAGTGGTATCTTGAGCATCAGGACTGGCTGGACAATGTCACCAGCGGCGACTACCAGAAGTACTACGAAAAGATGTACGGGGTCTAGGCCAATGTGGATCTGTACCAGTCGAACAGCCTGCGTACTCCTTCGTCGATTTCCACTTTGTGATGCCAGCCGAGGCTGTGGAGTTTGGAGACGTCAATGAGTTTGCGCGGGGTGCCGTCCGGCTTGGATTCATCGAACACTATTTCACCTTCAAAGCCTACCGCATCCGCCACGAGTGAAGACAACTCGCGGATAGTCAGTTCTTTACCTGTACCGACATTGATATGGCAATTCCTGATCTCGCCGAGAGACGGAATCGCTCCGCCGCGTCCTTCGCTGTTGTTGCGGTTCACTGCCCCGTCGGTTTTCGCACCGTAGAAGACTGAACTGTATTTGTCAATGCCGATGATGTCGCTGAAATCCACATTGAGCAGGACATGTACGCTGGCGTCAGCCATGTCCTCGCTCCAGAGGAACTCGCGAAGCGGCTTTCCCGTGCCCCAGAGCACTACTTTATTGTCGCTGATTCCGTAGAATGCCAATGCTTCCATTATCCTTTCGCGCGGGTTGGAGCCGTCCACATTGCCCTCGCCGATGATGGCGCGGAGCTTATTGTCCGGATTTATCGGGCGGCGGTCCATATCTGTTTCTATGGCATGCCAATCGCGGGCGTGCAGCAGTTTTGCGAGGTAGATTTTCCTCATCATCGCCGGCATCACGTGGCTGTTCTCCAGATGGAAGTTGTCATTCGGCCCGTAAAGGTTGGTCGGCATGACGGCGATGTAATTCGTTCCGTACTGGAGGTTGTAGCTCTCGCACATCTTCAGGCCTGCGATTTTCGCTATCGCGTACTCTTCATTGGTATATTCAAGCGGTGAGGTCAGCAGGGCGTCCTCCTTCATCGGTTGAGGCGCATTTTTCGGATAGATGCAGGTGGAACCGAGGAAGAGCAGCTTCTTCACTCCGCAGCGGTAGGCATTGCTTATGACATTGCACTGCATCTTCATATTCTGCATTATGAAATCCGCCCGGTACAATGAATTGGCCATGATTCCGCCCACGAATGCTGCCGCCAACACCACCGCATCAGGTTTTTCTTCATCGAAGAAGCGTTCCACGGCATACTGGTCGGTCAGATCCAGTTCGCTGTGGGTCCGGCCTACCAGGTTCGTATAACCGCGGCTCAGGAGATTGTTCCAGATTGCAGAGCCCACGAGGCCTCTGTGCCCCGCGACATATATTTTGCTGTTCCTGTCGAGCATTTCCAGTTGTTTTACGTATTTTACGTGATTTACGTGATTTACGTGATTCTTTACGATGGTTTTCCGCACCTCTATTTTACGATGCCTTTTTCGAGGTATTCCACGAGGTTGGTGCGGACTTTTTCACTTGCATTGTCCCCTGCGACCTTGGCCATGTCGGCATCGACCATTATCTTCACGAGTTCTTCAAATGATGTCTTGGCAGGGTTCCAGCCGAGTTCCGCCTTCGCTTTCGTAGGGTCTCCCCAGAGATTCACGACGTCGGTAGGACGGTAGAAATCCGGTGACACCTCGACTATGACTTTCCTCGTTTTCTTGTCAATGCCTTTTTCGTCCGCGCCTTCGCCGACAAATTCGAGGTCAATGCCCACGTGCTTGAATGCCAGGTAGCAGAACTCCCTTACGCTGTGCTGCACGCCTGTCGCTATCACGAAATCCTCAGGCTTTTCGTGCTGGAGGATGAGCCACATACATTCCACATAGTCCTTGGCATAGCCCCAGTCTCTCAGTGAGGACAGGTTGCCGAGATAGAGTTTCTCCTGTTTGCCCTGGGCAATGCGTGCAGCGGCAAGTGTAATCTTGCGGGTAACGAAGGTCTCGCCACGCCTTTCGGACTCATGATTGAACAGGATTCCCGAGCAACAGAACATGCCATACGCCTCACGATATTCCTTCACTATCCAGAAGCCGTAGAGTTTGGCGACTGCATAAGGGGAATAAGGATGGAACGGAGTGTTCTCATTCTGAGGCACTTCTTCTACTTTTCCGTACAACTCGGATGTGGAGGCCTGGTACATACGGCAGGTCTTCTCCAATCCGCATTGACGGATGGCTTCCAGTACGCGGAGGACTCCGGTGGCATCTACATTGGCCGTATATTCCGGCGAGTCGAAACTGACCTGTACGTGGCTCTGGGCCGCGAGATTGTATATTTCATCGGGACGCACACGTCCTACCACCTGAACCAGGCTCATCGAGTCGGTCATGTCGGCATAATGCAGATGAAAATGCGGGCGTCCTTCCAGGTGGGCGATCCTTTCGCGGAAATCCACTGACGAGCGACGTATCACGCCATGCACATCGTAGCCTTTTTCGAGGAGAAGTTCCGCAAGATAAGAGCCGTCCTGCCCTGCTATTCCCGTTATCAATGCTGTTTTCATAGTTTTCCTGTCATTGTTCAAAACTCAAATGTAATAATTATTCGCCATTATTCGCCGGAAAATGCCGGAAAATAAAATAAACTTGCGAAAGGTATTGATATAAAACAAAAAATGACTAAATTTGCAGTCCTTTTGCGCATTGTGCACTCAAGGAAGTATTAATTAACAAACAAAATTAAAAGTATGAAACAGTACGAGACCGTTTTCATTGCAACTCCCGTTTTATCTGAGGCTCAGATGAAGGAAGCGGTTGCCAAGTACGTCGACTACATCACCAAACATGGTGGCGAAGTTGTGTACGAAGAAGATTGGGGTCTAAAGCAGCTTGCTTACCCTATCCAGCACAAGACATCAGGATTCTATCACCTGATCGAATTCAAAGCTAACCCTGAGTTCATCGGAAAGCTTGAAACCCAGTATCACCGTGACGAGAGAATCATCAGATTCCTCACAGTCGCTCTCGACAGAGACGCAGTCGCTTATGCTGAGAAGAGAAGAGCCAACAAGCAGGCTAAGGCTGCTGCAAAGTCAGCTGAGGTTGCAGAATAATTTACGGAGGAAAGAATTATGGCACAGACAAACAATGCACAGCAGAATAACGAGATCCGTTATCTGAACCCTCCAACTGTAGAGGTTAGAAAGAAAAAATACTGCCGTTTCAAGAGAGCAGGTATCAAATATGTAGATTACAAGGATCCTGAGTTCCTTAAGAAATTCCTGAACGAGCAGGGAAAAATCCTTCCTCGCCGTATCACCGGAACTTCTCTCAAATTCCAGAGAAAAGTCGCTCAGGCTGTCAAGAGAGCACGCTCACTTGCGCTTCTCCCATACGTAACAGACCTTCTTAAATAATCAGGAGACAGTAATATGGAAATTATTTTGAAGAAAGAAGTGGCCAACCTCGGTCACGCAGACGAAATCGTTAAGGTAAAATCCGGATACGCTCTTAATTATCTTATCCCTCAGGGCTACGCTATTCTCGCTACTGAGTCTGCAAAGAAGCAGCACGCTGAGACTGTTCGCCAGAGAGCTCACAAAGAGGCCAAACTTATCGCAGACGCTGAGGCTCTTGCAGCCAAGGTTGCAGCAGTTGCAGTCAAGGTTGCTGCCAAGGTCAGCGAAAACGGCAAGATTTACGGTTCTGTAACTACAGCTCAGCTCGCAGACGCACTCGTTGCTGCTGGTGTTGAGGTTGACAAGAAAGACATCGTAATCCTTTCCAAGGAAGTTAAGGTTCTCGGAACTTACGAGGCTGAAGTCAAGTGCTACAAGAATGTAAAGGGCACTTTCTCATTTGAAGTTGTAGCTGAATAATCATTCAGTTCGCGATAGATTTTAAAGACCGACCAGTTTGGCCGGTCTTTTTTATGTGCCTGGGATTTCCTCGGGGATTACTTGGATTGCTTGGATTGCTTGGATTCGATCTTGGGATTCCTTGGTTTCGATCTTGGGAGTCAATCTTGGATTACTTGGATCCCTTTGCTTCCAGATAAGTTCCATCTGGGATCCCATCTTGGCTTCCTTGGCTTCCTTTGCTTCCATCTGAGCTCCATCTGAGCTCCATCTGGGATTCCATCTGGGATTCCATCTTGGGTCCCTTGGTTTCGATCTATGAGTTCCTACCCGCCGGCAGCGGCAAGGTCTTTCTCAGCACCTCTGACACGCAGATCGTTCAGACATAAGAGACTCAATTCTGACGACTGTACTTTGCATGCCGGCAGCGGCAAGAGCCCGCTCAGCTCAGGGTGCTTCGCAATTCGCCGCGGGCCATGCCACTGCTCGGCTTGCCTGCGCCACAACACGGACGACACAGCACGCGCAACCTGTAAACCACTGAGTAACAGAAGTTTAGGCATTTTCAGAGTTGGTATTTTCGCAACTCTGAAAACAGCTAAAGCGGTAATAATCAGCAATTTACGCGCTGCGCCCCGTGTATCGTCCTGAAAAAAGTTTACCAAAAAAAGTAAACTTTTATGGAAGCGAAATGCTATCGGGCGATGCGGCGCGCCCAGGGAAAAATGCTGCGTGTATCGTCCTGATATTTCCCTGGGCAAAAGTACGGAACCGCTAAAAACGCGTCAATACGTAACCGCGGAAATGCTTACCGCAGACCGGTCAATACGTACCGCGGAGACGCTTACGCAAATCGTTCACCACTGGATTTCGGAGACGTAGGTCACGCCGAAATTGTCCGTAACATGGACTTCTCCTGAACGGACATTGTCGGACGGCATCACCTCGAACATATTGTGGCTCTTGAGCGGTGCGCAATACTTCCGTGTCGTAGGATTCTTGACCTCGGCGAAGATATCCACATAATCAGGGTCTTCCATTTCGGTCCGGTTCATGTCGGCGACTTTCTTGCCGTTCTCCCACCACTCGACATTGCTCCAACCATCGCCGTAATTCCAGATGTTCGCAACGATTCTTGCCCCGTCGGTGCGGCGTGGCGGATAGACTTTCATCTGCCAATTGCCATTCCTGCCGACAGATTTATAATACCAGCGGAAATAATCGCCATCGACCTCCATTACCATATATCCCTGAGGCGTACCGTCATTGTTCAGGTACTTGTTCAATCTGAGCGCCCCGGTAGAACGTGACACCGTGATGCATGATATATTGTCCAGGCCCAAGTCCTTTCCGGCATAGTCATAATAGTAATTCTCGTGATTGTGACCAGCCCATGAATAAACCTTGGAATAACGGGATATAAGCTCCTTATAACTTGCATAATTCAAGTTGTGGGAAGAATGGCTCGAACGTTTCTTGAACATCTGCGAATGTGCACATACCACAAGAGGCGTATCATGAGGCACGAAAGCCAAGTCGCCTTCCAGCCATTTCAATGCTTGTTCTTCCAAGCCGGAGCGGTAGGTATCCTTGGCGGAAGCCCTGCTGTAAACTATGTCATTGAGAACCACGTAATGGATCTTCCCGATATTGAACGAATAATTCTGAGGGCCCACATACGTTTCGAAATAAACGGCACCCAGTTCAGAGTCATACATTGTAGTCTGGTCATAGTCATGGTTGCCCATCACATTGAATGTCGGACATTTCAGTCCCGCAGTGATATCCATATAATCGTCATAAGCAGTCATGAAATTATAAACCAAGTCTCCAAGTTCTATTGAATAACATTCGTCACCGCACTGCTGCCTGAACGCTTCTGCATCAGGAATGACGGAATTCTTGTAGGCCTCCGCCGAATTGTCGACGCCGAACGGTCTCATCTGAGGGTCGGCAATCATAAGCATCGTATATTTGTCCGAAGGTGACTTGCGAGGCGTCAGCACGAAGTCCGCCATGACGGCCTTCTGATATCTTGCCACGCGCTTGTATCCGCAAGGCTTTCCGTCCACGGCATTGATTTCATATTCAGCAGGGAACGAGATTTGGACGAATCTGACCGCAGACAAGTCGCTCTTCATGGAATAATAACCATATCCGTCTGTCTGGACACTTTGGAAGCCATCGCTTACCACCACACCGGCGACAGCCTTTCCTGTCACATCCGTAACACGTCCGAACACATTGCTGCCGTCGGACATCGGTTCAGCCGCCTCAGCCCAATCGTCCGGGTATTGCCCTCCTGTCTGGACCTTGACACATGCACCGGAAATATTTCCGCACCTGCCGCCGTCAGATGTCACCTTTCCATAATTGGTGCAATCCTTAAGCATCACGACAGCCAGATCGGAACCTGATATCCATCCCGTAATGCCTCCCGTATGGATTGCATTGTCGCTGTTTTCATATTTGTTCGAACCGGAGCCGCCGGTCACATTGCCGTAATTCAGGCAATTACGGACATACGCGCCTTCTTTGGCATCGCGCTTGACAGTGACTGAGCCGGCGATACCTCCACAGGCAGAACGTCTGTCAGGACTGAATCCTCCAAAAGTAATATCTCCACGATTCACACAACCCCTTACATGAACCGGTCTGTTTATGGAACCTGCAATGCCGCCTACGCAGCCGGGAGAATCATTCGTAATGCGGACAATTCCATAATTCACGCAATCCCCTATCACGATGGCCGCGTGAGGCATTCCGCAGATACCGCCGACTACAGGCCAATGCGTGCCTGAAGATGAGACTTCTCCGAAATTGTCACATCCCATAATGTCGCCTTTAGTCATTCCGGCAACACCACCGACACGTATCTGAGGAATCATTGCATCATTTCCAGGCTCTCCTTGTACAGTTATCGCCGTGACAGTCCCCCTGTTGATACTGAATTTCACGGGGATCTTGAAACCATTGCCCACAATGCCACCCAGGTTGCATGCCGGAAAATCCCCCTCAAAGCGTATTTGTCCATAGTTTTCACACCAGGCGAAAACCGGGCACCTGAAAGTCTTCAGGTATCCGCCACCTGCAATGCCTCCGACATGTGCGGATATTTCTCCCTTTTGGCTAACTGATGCGCTTCGGGAATCAATCTGTGGCATTGTTTCCTGAGCTTTCCATTGGGTGGAATAACTGTAGGTGGTTACCGTGAAGACATCATTTCCCTTCTCATCTTTTGCAGATGCTGCCGTGATTCTCGCAGTTTTCCAGGATTCCTCCATTCTCATCTGCAATGAATCCGACATGATATTCGACAGTTCCATTGGGAACTTTCATTGAACAGGAAGCGTCAATCTTCAGATTTCTGACAATGCCGCCTTCCGCTATCTGTCCGAACAGTCCCCTCTGGGCTTTCCAATTCATAATGGAGAACCCGCATCCGTCGAAAATCCCGCCAAACGATTTCACGCCTTCGAACTTCTTCACTTTCGACATGTCAATGTCTGCCGTAAGACAGATGACGCCGTCGGCATCTTTCCATTTGTCAATGTTTTGTCCGGAGTTGCTTGCAGCTGCAAACTCCAAAAGCTCCTTATAAGTCCCGATGCCTTCGGCATAAGCCACAACCGCCCAAAGGAGCAACAGGATGATAGATATTGTCTTCTTCATATGATTCACCATTACCATGACACTGTCGTAGAATATTCATTACCGAAACGGTCTGTTACCGTGACGGTTCCGGAATCCGATTCCGCAGAAGAATAGCATCTGAAGAGGTGAGGCACAGGATTGGCCACTTCACCGGACTTGTTGAAAAGCACGAAATCAGATGATGAACTTAACGCAGAACCAGCCGATTTATAGAAATCAAACACTTCCTTGTAGGCGGCATCATATTTCTTGGTCTTTTCAGAGACCTTGGTCATGACCACCGAGCCGCTCTTCGATGAAGTGAATTTCACCTCGCCCCATGCCTCATCATACATGAAGACATTGGCATAAACATAGTTGTCGCCATAGGTTCCGCGCGGATAGGCGCGAAGCTGATAGGTTTCGTCCAATTTTCTTCCGTTGCGCATGGCGACGCCGTCCGAGGTCAAGGTATAGTCGCGAAGCGTATAGGCCGGAACCTCACCGACCGCCTTCGCGGTCTGATAGGCAATCGGCTTGAACTTCCATGTCAAGTTTTCACCGTCAACGTCCGCCACGACATATCCCCTCGGGGTTCCGTCTTCACACAGCCACTCGTTCACCCACAATGAGCCGGTAACCCTGGACACTGTATGTGCCTCTATCCCCGGATATTTCGAAGACGGGCCATACACATAGTTGAACGCGGCATGCATGTGCCCGGCCCAGGCATATACCTTCTTGTATTTGGAAAGCAACAGGGCATAGTCTGCCCCGTGACGCGTAGCCGCGGACAGGGACCTGTCACCGCCTGACGACAGCATGAACATCGGGGAATGAGAGCAGATGATGACCGGTGTCGAATAATCCACATATGAAAGGTCTTTCTGCAGCCATTTCCAGATATCGTCAGTAAGCCCCTGGTCATAATCTTTAAGCTGTCTCGATGAATTCAGCTGCATTATCAGGTTATCCACCACGACGATATGGAACTTCCCGGCATTGAAGGAATAATTCCTCGGGCCCAGATAGTTCTCGAAATAGGCCGCACCGGCTTCGTCATCGAAGGCAGACGGGTCATTGTCATGATTTCCGATGACACTGTACACGGCGCAATTCAGCCGTGCAAGCCCGTTGCAATAATCCGGATATAGGGACATGTTCTCATGCACGAGGTCACCTAACATTATTCCGAAGACCTGACGCCCGCCCAAAGATGAGGTATATTCGCTCATATCTTTCCACATGTCTTCATTGCAGTCAAGTGAATGATAGGCGAATTTGTCATAACCGGCAGTACGCGCACGCGGCTGCGGGTCTCCTGCTATAACCATCGAGAACTTGTCCGCATCGGATTTGATCTTGTTCAATGTAAACCTGAGCTGATATACTCCATTGATTTTCTGCGCATCGCCTTTGCCCAACCGCTTCCAGAACATTGATTGTCCCGATTCGACAGGGGCCTGATACCCGGAAGGCTGGACCATATAGACGAACTTGGCCTTGTTAAGGTCGCTTTCCAGTGAGAAACGACCATCTGCACCGGTTTTCGCAAACATATAGCCATCAGATACGATAACATCCGCCAATGGTTTTGCATTGTCGTCATATATTATTCCTGTCACGGTAATCTCTCCGGTTTCCTTCTCCGGAACATCCGGAGAAGAAGCTGACGGAGAACAAGACCAAGTTCCCGCAAGAAACAGGAGCATTAGAACTATCTTCTTCATATTCAATTGCTTACTTCCCATTCCAATATGCACAAGATGATATGGACGCATTGCTGTCACCGGCCACAAATGAGGAATAATTGGATTCTGTTACAGTGCTGCCCAGAACCGATCCTCCAAACTTGCACCCGGTAATCTTCGAACCTGCAGCGGTGGAACCGGCGACACTTCCGTAAGTCTCACCAGGTTTTGTTGGCGTAAGACTCGTAATATCACCGAAGTACACACAATTCTCACAACTTGAGCCTGTCCAAAGTATGCCCACGACTCCGCCTCCGCTATAAACCTCTGAACCAGCTGAAGAACCGGCAATATTGCACACTGCCGTACAGCCGGAAACTGACGAGTTGTCAGCAATTCCTATGACGCCGCCGACATAAGAGCGGGAACCATTTGCCATCGTACCGGTATTGCGGCAGTCCGAAACTTCGGCATTGCGCAGATATCCTGCGATACCGCCGGCCATACCCCTGTAGGACTTGACGGAAGCCGAATTGGTGCACCCGGAGATCTTGATTGATGCCTTATAATCATTGTCATACGCATACGCGCCGATGATTCCTGCCGTGGATCCGCTTTGCAGATTAGTTCCAGTCCACGGATTGTTGTTATAGTGCTCGTTGTCGATTTCTCCGGTATTATGGCAATCGGTGATTTCCGAATCGCCGCCCATTACGATACCGGCAATACCGCCCACATGCTGGGCACATCCGTTAGATTTTCCACAATAATCCGGCTGGAGGATCTTGGCCTCACTCGTGCATCTCCGGAACGATGCTCCGCCTGTAGAAACGAAACCTGACACGCCGCCGATTCCTGCTAATTTATGGCTCATCGCATTCTTCTGATTTGCCAAGATGTTTACGATTCCTCCTACGGAAGCATCTTCCACAGTAAGGTGACCGCCAGTGACCCTCTCTTTTTCAAATACTCCAACACCGCCGATCACGCCGCCCACACCGAGTGCGTAGCCGGTGAACTTGTTGTTTTTCAAGTTCATCGTAATGGTTCCATTCCATTCAGGATGCGAGATTGAGATATCATCAGCCAGACCGGCATGTCCGACCATGCCTCCGACATAGATGATGACATAATCAGCGGACGCTTCATAATTGGAAACTGTCAACGGTCCTGCAGAGCATTTTCCGTCTCCAGAAAAATCAAGCGCGGCACCACATGTCATTTCGCCATACAAACCGCCGAGAGAAAGCTGACGGGCACCTCTGAGATCAGTAGATGCTCCCATTATATCACATTTTCCATTGGCAGTATTGACATTCTTGGAAACCTGTCCACTCTCAAGATATCCGGCCACGCCGCCGATGCGCTGCAATTTTACGTCGGAAGTCGAAGCCAGGGCAGCATCGTTGGTACACCCTGCAATCTTTCCGCCTTCCATATTGTATCCTGTTATACCTCCCATGTTGATATAGCGGGAAACATCGTTCTGCGAATCCACGACACGCACGGCCGCCACTGAAACACGTCCGCAGTTCTTGGAAGACTGGACAGCTCCGGAATTGGCGGCAGCGACTCCTGCGAGTGAATGATTGTAAGAAACAGCCGCATCCGAAACAGCACCGTTATTGGTACATCCGTCAACTGACCCTTCGTTCATGGCGACAATGCCTCCGACGTAAAATGTGCCCTGGGCCTTGGCCGTCTTACATTTGCCAGATGCTGTAACGCTACCGTTATTTTCTGATTTATAGACAGTTGTATTACCCTTCGTCACACCTACGAGACCGGAGACATAAGCCACAGTCGCCTCATTGAGCGAGGACGCTTCCATAAGGACTGAAGCATTGTTGGTACACTCGGAGACTTTGCAATCCGTAAGCTTTCCGGCCAGAGGGGCAGCCACGCATTCCGTCAAATATTCACCATGGACATTGAATTCCGAAGACTCGTCTATGATGATGTTGGACAATTGCGCGCCCTCGCAAGTACCGAACAACGGCGAAGAAGACTTCATATTCAAGATCTTCCTGTAACGGCCGTCGAAAACACCGGCAAAAGGCTTGTCAGCAGTTCCTATCGGAGTCCATTCTCCCGTCAATGCCGACATGTCAATGTTGTTCAGCAATATCGTCTTTCCGTCTTTCTGCCACTCGCTGACATCTCCTCCTTCGTTCACCGTCTTGGCGAACAATCTCAATCCGTCTGCAGTAGTGATGCCATGCACGGTATAGTAGTCCTGCTTGATGACAGGAAGGACCACATCCGAATCCTTGTCCGCAATATCGAAAGACACATTTGAATTGCGGATGGTCCTGGTATCACTAGGATTGTCCTCAAATGTAAGATTGTACGTTATGGTATTGTCGGCATTGACTTCAGTAGTATAAGTTATCCATTCCGGCAGGACCACGCCATTGACACCGGAAGACGGGACCTTGACGGCGACAGCCGGACATTCCTTTGCAGGAAGCATTATCTCGCCCGATTCATCATAGGTCAATTCATTTCCGAACTGGAACACGCTGAACTGGGAATCAGCCTCCTTGAAAGAAGACCTCTTGAATCCTATGGAACCGAAACGGGCTGCAGAGGTGTTTTCGTTCCACCTTACTGAAACGCGCGTCTTGGTCACGCCGCCTTCCGATACCGGAGAACCTTCCTTGACAGCAGTAATCCAATCACTGTTGACAATGTCCCATTCGACTCCTTCCTTCACCGAGACTTCTACTTCTTCGGTTCCGGCAGAGCGCGGGCCCACTGTAAACAACTTGTTTACAATGAACACATTGCCCGTCTGTGAAACCTGCATCGTATATCCTCTGAACTGACCGGAAACGAACGTAAGCGTAGCAGGCTCACGGTCAGAATAGTCATCGTTCGCCAATATGTTCAATGTAAATCCGCCGTCTCCGCGATGCTGCTCATCAAACACCTTGCACCAGCTGGCGTCAGATTCGACATTCCACCAAATGTCCTGATTGTTCACCTTCACATCTACACGCACGCTACGGCT
>OJAM01000844.1_pt1 | contig 12247 bp, 10 predicted proteins | sample 1589071 | NCBI WGS metagenome assembly OJAM01 (sample SAMN03283243) | human gut metagenome | biome: human-associated habitat; material: feces | host: Homo sapiens | place: Peru | collected 2012
GGTACATCAGCCGGTCGGCCCGCAGCACGGCGTCGGCCACTGTCTCGTCCCGGGCCATGACGCCGCCGATGCTGGCCGTCAGCCGCAGGCCGAACTGCTCCGGCAGCCGCAGCGCCGCTATCCGCGCCCGGACATCCTCCAGCACCGCCGGAAAGTCGTTCTCTCCCACCCCCGGCAGCAGCAGAAGGAACTCGTCGCCGCCGTAGCGCACCACCTGGCCGTCCATCCCGGCCGCGTCCTGCATCACCTGCGCCGCGGCCGTCAGGAGCTTGTCGCCGCCGTCGTGGCCGTAGGTGTCGTTGCACAGCTTCAGATCGTCCAGATCGATGATGGCCACGCCGCCCCGTACGGCCCCGGCCTTCATATGCATCTCGTAGTAGCTGCGGCTGTACACGCCGGTCAGCGCGTCCACGCCGTCCTCCCGCACGACCCGTCCGGAGATCAGCAGCGTGTCCGCGTCCAGCCTCTCGACGCGGATGTCGTACCGCTTCATCTGCCGGTCGCTGGTCTGAAATTCCATCCGGAACTCCTCGCTCTCCGCGCCCCGCCGGAAGAAGCCCTGCAAATACCCTGCGTTGAGGTACCGGTACCACACCGCCGCCTCCTCGGAGACGGCGGTGCCGCTGCGGCGGATCTCCTCCCGCAGCTGCTCCGGCATGAGCCAGCGCTGCCGCACGCCTGCCGCCAGCTCGCCGCCCCAGTGGACGCAGATCCGGCCGTTCCGCCGGTCGTATTCCATGATCACGCCGCAGTAGGGCCGCAGCGAGTTGATGAGCACTTCCTTCGTCAGCATACTCTGTTCCCCCTGTGCCCCGATGCATCGTCTGTTTCCGGCGCGGCGCGCCCCCCGGCGGCCGCTGCCGCATCGCGGCAGATGTGAGGCCATTATACCGTCCGCCGCCGCAAAAAGCAAGAGCGCACCGCCCTCCGGACGCCGCGCTCCTGCCCTGCTTTTCAGTTTTTCCGCGGCTCCAGCCGCACCACGCTCTCGACAGTTGTTTCAGTTTCCAAGGGAAGCTCTTTCACTTCCTCACCATCAACAGGCACAGGAAAATTGAATACGATCTTCTTTATCCAGCTTCCGTCTTTCCTTTTCTCCGGGAACATCTCAATTCGCTCGATAAAGGCTTTCATAAACTCCTTCTGCTCCGCTTCCGTTGCGGAATGGTAGACTTCATCAAATGCCAGTAAGAGCCGATAAATGTTATCACCGGAAATCTTCTCCTGCTGGATGCTACGGATCTGACTTTGCAATTCGCCAATCTGAACTTCGATTTCCTCTATGGTATCATACTGCTCATCATAGCGGCGCTGTAAGTCCAAAATCTTTCTGTCATAATGGGCATCATTGATATCCAAGGTATCCATCTGACGCTCCAAGCGGCTTTTCGTGCCAAAGGCTTGCTTTAGCTGCCCTTGTAGGACAGCAATCTGCTTTTCCATATCTTCTGTATCAACTGCTGTTCCGATTTTCGCCTGAATCGCTTCTACAAACCGTGGATTATTGACCATAGCGGAGATGACCTTCGCCACAAATTTGTTGATTTCCGTCTGCTCGATATTCAGACGGAAGCTGCACTCATGCCCGGTAGGTGTAACCGTATTTTTGCAGTAGTAATAATACCGTGTTTTCTTGTCCTTGCTGTGTGCCTTGGCGATATTGCCGTACATACTCTTTCCGCAGCATGGGCATTTCAAGATACCGGACAGGATGTGTGCGTGGTCTGGATTGTTAACCTTTTCCCGCTTAAAGGAATTGATCTTGCGCTTTTCCTGTGCCAGATACCAATCTTCTTCGGAAATGATAGGTTCGTGCTGTCCTTCATAAACCGGGAACTCCGACTGCTCAACCACGTGCATCTCGTTTCTTGTACCCTGTTTCTTTTCGGTTCTTCGTCTGCCGTAAGCAATCTTTCCCATATAAACAGGATTGTACAATACATTTTTCACAAAATCTCTTGAAAACCCCGGAATGGTATTATTCTGTCTTAGTTTCTTAGTATAACCATTGCGGTTCAGATATTTTGCAACTCCTGCAACACCCTCGTTTGTATGAATATAACGATCATAGATTACTCGGATAACTTCCACTTCATCCTCTGCAATGACAAGGTTTCCGTTTTCCAGTTTGTATCCATAGGGAGCGAAACCGCCGTTCCATTTGCCCTCACGAGCCTTTTGCTCCCGTCCTGCCATTGTCTGTGTGCGGATATTTTCTCGCTCAATCTCTGCCACCGCAGACAGCACAGAGATCATCAGCTTTCCTGCATCCTTGGAGCTGTCAATGCCATCCTCCACGCAGATCAGATTAACACCGAAATCCTGCATAAGCTGCAAGGAGTTCAGAACGTCCGCTGCATTTCTGCCAAATCGGGAGAGCTTAAAGACCAGCACATAAGAAACATCATCTTTGCCGTCCTGGATATCGTTCAGCATCCGTTGAAACTCCTGCCGCCCTTGGATGTTCTTGCCGGAAAAGCCTTCGTCAGAATACTCCCCGGCAACGATCATATCCTCGTATGCCGCATACTTCCGCAACTTGTCACGTTGGGCATCCAAGCTATACCCGTCTACCTGCATGGAGGTGGACACTCTCGTATATAGATAACATTTAAGTTGCTTCTTTTTCAGAATCGCCACCTCCCTCGGTCACTTCTTTTACCATCAATCCTTCGTTGCGGATATAATACTCCAAAAGCCAAAGCACATAGTCCGGTGCATGGCGGTTGTCCAGTTCCCACTCGGTCATCGTCCGGTATGGGATATGAACCAGCTTGCAAAAGTCTTTCCGGTTTAGTCCTGTGCTTTCCCGCAACTTTATAATTCTGTTTTTACAATCCATTTGCTTATCTCCCTAAAAACAAAAATACACGTTGCGTAATCATTATAGCATAACTACATCGAATACGCAACGTGTAAATTACAGATTTTTACGCAGCCTTATCCGTCAAAGGCTGCGCTTGCTTATCATCCTTGGAACACTCCACTGTTTGCGGAGCGTCCTGCTCTAATTTATCCAAAACCTGATGCCCGTATTTCTGGAACAACTGGCTCATAACATCCACACAGCGGTCAAATGCCGCATTATATTTCGCTTCCTCATAATATTTCTTCAATAGGCGATTCCTCCATCAAAGTTCCATATCCTGCTGCTTTCGGCGGACAGGAGTGGTTTGTTCCCGTGTTTCCTTTCCTCTGGCGAGGATTGCAGAAAGAAAAGCCCTGACCCTTTCCGATGCGATCTCCAGTGCATCCAGATAGGGCTGGGCTTTCTTTTTGAGTTCCGTATATTGTTCGTGCAGCTTCTCATACCGCTGTTTCCAGATCGAAGCTGTCTTTTCTGCGGAAGCTAACTTACCTTTCAATCGCTCATTTTCCGCATTGTAGATAATGCCGTTGGTGGCATAGCGTTTCAGCGTGTCACATTCATCCGGTGTCAGCGTGATATTGTTTCCGAAGGTGGCTCTCTTGCCCATCGCTTCAATATCCTGCACCGTCAGAGCGATGGTCTTTGCGGTCTTGGTTTCCTTTTGCAGAGCTTTCAGTTTCTTTTCCTGTTTCTCCACAGCGGATTGTGCATCAGCCAAGGACTGCTCCGCTTGATCTGCCTGTGCGGTCACAGCTTCCAATCGCTGCTGTTCTGCCTGTACCTTGAACTGCGTCACCGTCAGATGTTCTTCGGTGCTGCCACGTTCTCCACGCTCCACATCGGTATATCCGGCAGTACGCATGAAATTGAAAAAGTCATCCTGCAACACACTGTAGGATGACTTCAAAATCTTTTTCCCTTTTGCGTTCAACATTGGATTACCGTCCTCGTCAAGAACAGGCTTGGAGTCCCATTTCTTACTGCGGCTTACCTGCATGATCGTTTCCTTTACCGTTCCCCGAAGGGCTTCATCCTTGCACCGCTTCGACCACAGGATTTGTTTCTCTACCACCGGGATATAAACCACATGAAGATGATAGTGGTACACATCTTCGCCCAGAGCTTCGGACATTGCCCGGTTGCGCTCGTCTGCATGCATCACAGCGGAGAGGATATACTGCTCACCGCCCACAATCTCCACGGCGGCTTTATAGGCATCGGCATAAAACTGTTTCGCAAATTCATAGCCGCCGTGATTGTAGAAATAGGCGGAGTTCACATCGAATACCAACTCACCGTACTTAATGGCATCCGGTTTCAGACCTCGTGTAGAGATCACTCCATCCTGTTCCATCTGCTCAAACATTTTTACATAATCGTCCGTGGGAGTTTTGAAGTGGACGTTCAGCGCAGAGCGTTCCGGCACAATGTCCTGATTGCTGTAGCTGTCCTTTTCCCGTTCATTGTGTTCCTGTACCTTCGCCACATCTGCTGGGGTTTCCAAGTCCTGATTTCTGGCTACGGTACGGTCTATTCCATCATTCCTTGCCATAGATTTTTTGCCCTTTCTTTGAGATTTGCAGACAGTGGGGAACTGCGGAGAGGCACTTTTTCAAAGTGTAATAACCCACTATTACACTTTCATCCATACTGGCTGCAAAGTGCCGTGGGCTCTCCGAGGGCTCCTCCGGAGGGGGTATGCGGTCACTGCGGTGACCTCTGCTGACCAAGGCGAAATATCTGCAACTTTTCTTATGGTCAGCCCGTCTGCATGAAGCTGTTCTGTGTAAGCTCCCTCTTGCAGCCGGTGTCCACAGGCACTTTTTTCAAAAGCCTATGGACATAGAAACAGCCCAAACGAGAGGATGTGTGCTGTTTCTATAACGAGCGTTTTACGCTCTTTTGCTGCGTACATACGTACCAGCAATGGGATTTACTCGACCTGCCGCCATTCCTCCGGAATGTCCTCCGGTACGTACGTACACGGTGAAACATCGTAAAACCCATTTATATTAGGTCTTGCCACAGCTCCCACGCCCATAAATCCCCACACCCGCCGTCCGGCAGAGTTGGTAATGTTGTTGCAATGCTCTAGATTAAATTTCTTGGCATTGGCAATCATGGCGTCGCTGAAGCTGCGGGCTTTCAGCGGTGCAAGGGAGTTTTCCTCGCACCACATCCGGTAGATTTCATAAAAATCCTTGGAGCTGATGGACGCATCCGCTTTGCGCCGGATGTATCCCTCCGACTCCATGAAATCAAAGATATTGTTATTGTCACGCTTGACCGCTTCCCGGTTTTCCCGGATACGGTCACTCTCTGTGAATTTGAAGTTGTTGGCAACAAGCCGCTGCAATCCTTCAAATGCCCACAGAAAGATACCCTCGGCTTCAGCTTTCATCTTCTCCGCAAGGTCGGGATCATCGGCTCTGTCCACCGGCTTTTCCTTGGTGGTCAGCACAAGCTGTCTGCGATAAAATCCGTCACTGCGGTCATACAGGGCTTGCAGATCGCCGTTACTGAATGCCAGCAGCCGGGCGAACATCCAGCCCTGATAACTCTGCTTGCCTTTACGTTCCAAATCCATCTTGCCCTGTGCTGTCACGATGGATTTTACATAGTTGGTCTGGCGCAGAGCTTCCATCCGCATATCATCATCCACGCACAGCAGGATGTGTTCCAGATCGGCACGGGCGAAGCGGTTTTCGGAAATTTTTCCGATGCTGCCGTCTTTCATATTCGTGCCAAAGATAGCAGAAAGCACAGCTCCGATTTGGGATTTACCCTCGCCACCGTTGCCCTTAATGACCATCATGCGCTGACCTTTGTTGGAGGGAATCAGGCAATAGCCGATAAACTCCTGCAAGGTTGGAATGTCCTCCGCATGGAGCAGCCCATCCAGAAAGTTCAGCCAGATCACAGGTGTAGGTGCATGAGGATTGTAAACAACAGGCAGACGGTTTCGCACGATAGCCGGCCTGCCCTCGGTAAATGTGCCGTTCAATAGCAGCGTACCGTTGGACACATGAATCCGATCCTGTTCCGGCGGAAAGTCCGGCATTTGTGCTTCCAGCTTCAGCACTTCCAGAATGTTGGTGATCTTCCGTGGAATATTGTTCACGGCACAGAATTTCAGCTTGTCGTAAATCTCCCCACGCAGTGGGAGATCATCCGTCACTCGACCGTCAGGTGTGAAAAAAGCTCCGTTTGCGAAGATGATTCTGCGCTCTTGCAGAAATTCTTCACAAAACAGAGCTTCGTTGATGTTCTGCCCGTCAAACCAGACAGGCAAATTCATATCAGGCGTTTTCCGGTTCTTCGCCATGGTGCGCCACCTCCTTTTTCTTTCGTGCGGTGTACTCTTGCAGAAAAGTAATTTTGCCGTCCTGCATCAGCTTGTCCACCAATGTCACCCGTTCTTCCAGATCACCCACCGTCAGCACATCTGCCATATATTCGATATGGCAGTGCATCTGGCAGGCTTCCACAAAACGGTCATCCAGCGTATCCTCCGGTGTTTTGGGTGCATAGCGCACCTTCCAATCCTTCAGCAGATGCAGATAATCCGTCAGTACCCGGAAGCACAACATTTCATCCTCCCGGAACTGACGGATATAGGGATGCTTCGGCTTGACCATAGCTGCGGCAGTGGGCGGTTTCGGGTCAATCCCAAAGTCCGCAGCCAGCTTTTGCGCTGCTTCATAACTGCTCAGATCAAACAGCCTTGCCACAAGGTCGATTACATCCCCCTTGGCTCCGCAGCCGAAGCAATAGAAGTAGTCCTCGTTCAACTTTAAGCTTGGATGCCTGTCGTTGTGGAACGGGCAGCAAGCCATACCGTTGCGGTTGACATCCAGCCCGTAGTGTTTGGCGGCTTGCTTTACGCTGATTGCCGCCTTGATGGTTTCATAAATCGTCATAGAAAACCTCCGTTCATAGTATTAGAAAGCACGAAACACCCGCCGTGATTGGCAGGTGTTTGGCTCTTTCTACTATGGTTATGACGGATTTTTCAAAAAACAGGCTAATCGGAGGACAGCCCCGTTTCAAAAAACAGGACAACTTATCTGAGGACGTAGATTTCTTCACATTTACATGATATAATTAGAAAAATGAAAAAACAGGACAGGAGGGCAAGCATGAATCAAGAATTGATGACATTGGATTTCTGGCAGGATACGGTCATATATGAGGGCAAAACATTTCCTGTCGGCACACTTGCCTGTGATGCGCTGAATGTCCCTACGGATACCATTGCAAAGATGAACGAGCAATGCGAGAAAATCAATCTGCTGCTTGGAACATTAAACGCCGGACAGGATGCTTCTGCACTCTTTCCTATGGCAAGGGAAGCTGCTCTGACGATGCTTGATATTCTCAGCCAAACACCGCCGTTCTCCTATATGAATATCTCAAAGCACCGGGAACGGATAGAAAGGGTCTTTACTGCGGACAATGCGCTGAAATATGTGGAGTTCGCCATAAAAGCCGCAACCAATTCCTTGCCGTTCGAAGAAGTTCCGAACTATGCCGATGCAATCATACTCCAACGTTATTCTGCTGTGTTCGGGCATCTGGCATACTCCCTTGGGGAATACCAAACGGCCGTGCTTGATTTTGCAGAAAAATCAGACGGCAACGAAGCTGACCGCACCGCAGAGGGCTTTGCCAGAATGTTCGGCAATTATTTCCCGCCGGAGTTTTCCATCACGGAGGGCAATGCATGGATGTCTACCCTGAACAATTCCGTTCAGTATGTATCGGTCATCCGTCCCGGCGAAAAAGTTGCGAAGCTGGTCAAGCGGATGCACTATGTATCCTTTGTGGGGATGTTCCGGTCTGATCTCTTTGAGGGCCTGTGTGTTGGCCATGCACCGAAAAAATGCAAAATCTGCGGCAAATGGTTTCTGACCACCAATGCAAGGCACACCAAATACTGCGGCGGCTATGCACCGGGGGACAAGCTGCACCGCACTTGCCGACAGATCGGCAACCTGAAAGGCAGAGAACAACGGGAGCTTGCGGATGATCATCCAGTGAAGCAGATACATGAGAAGCGTCTGAATACCATAAACCGATACATCAAGCGTGGTACGCTGGACGCTGATCTTGCCAAGGCTATGAAGAAGCTGGCAAAGGATAAGATGCTCCGGGCAATCAGCGACGTTGCCTATGCCCATGGGGATTATGAAAAAGAAATGGAACAGGATGCTTTGACGAGAGAAGTAACTAAATAAATTTACGGAGGTAATATTATGGCGTTTGATTTTAAGAAAGAATATAAAGAATTTTATATGCCGAAGAATAAGCCTGAGATTGTAAATGTTCCAAAGGCAAACTATATTGCCGTTAGGGGTAAGGGCAATCCAAATGAGGAAGGTGGGGAATATCAACAAGCGATTAGTGTACTGTATGCTGTTGCATATACATTGAAAATGAGCTATAAGACTGATTATAAAATCGAGGGATTCTATGAATATGTTGTTCCACCGCTTGAAGGTTTTTGGTGGCAGAATGATGTTGAGGGTGTAGATTATGCAAATAAATCTGCTTTTAACTGGATTTCCGTTATTCGCTTGCCTGATTTCATCTCTAAAGCAGACTTTGATTGGGCGGTAGAAACTGCAACGAAAAAGAAAAAACTTGATTGTTCGTCAGCAGAATATCTTTCGATTGATGAGGGGTTATGCGTTCAAATTATGCACTTAGGCTCTTTTGATGATGAACCGGAAACTGTTGCTCTTATGGATGCTTATTTAGAGCAGAACGGATATGTTAATGATATTAACATGGATAGATTACACCATGAGATTTATATGTCCGATGCAAGAAAAATTGCCCCAGAGAAATGGAAAACTGTAATCAGACACCCGATTAAGAAAGCCTGTGTTTCCGTTCTCCAGTGAGTTGAATTGTTGAACGATTTATGCCGAAGGGAGGTGCGCTCATGCTGAGAGAATACACATGGGACATGACCGGGTACAAGCCCACGTCTGTTCCCAGTACACCCGACGGCGGCATTACAAGATATATGGCAGAGCGCATCTTCCAACTGGAACCGGAGCCGCCAAAGGCAGAGAACATCAACGATTACATTCTGTCCGCCCTCCGGGAAAAGGAGCTGAAATACTTTTCCTTTTTCCTGCACCACTATGAGCAACAGCTCAACAAGCGCATCCGGTCATTTCTCTGCACGGATGGAAGCGATCAGTATAACCCGGAGCGTTTTGTAGATATAAAGCTCTCCTGCCGGGAAGCTATGCTCCAGAAGCTGCCAGACTATGACCCCGAAAAGGGTACTGAATATGCCACCTACATTTACCCTTTCATTCGGGATGCCATGCTCCATTTCCGTATGGGCGAAGAACAATGGTCGGTATCCTCGCTGACCAGCTATAAGATGCTCCGTACAATGGCGTGGCTTCACCACAACACGAAAGATGCTGTTGGTGAATTTGCAAAGAAATATGACTGCGATCTTGCGCTGGCAGAGGAATATTTGAAAGTTGTTCGTGGTATCCGCAATCAGCAGCCATTCTTTGTGACCGAACAGGACGAGGACGGCGAGGAAACAGGCGAGGATGTGACCTGTGACGATAGCTGGAACTATGCGGACATTCTGTGGGATGGCATACAGGCAGAAAAGGTGCGAAAAGCATTTGAAAAGCTGAACTACCGGGAACAGACCCTGTTGGAAAAGCGGCTTGCCATCTGCATGACCTGCGGGCGTGTCGGCTCATGGAAAGGCAGACCTACCTTTGAGGAACTGGCTGTGATGTTCGAGGGCAGCACTGCCAGCGGTGCAGAACGAGCCTATCGGAAAGCAGCAGACAAACTGACGAAACTTCTGGTTGCCGAGGGTGCGCTCCACGCTGTCCGACTAAAACAGAAATCCAAGACCAAGCGCAAAAAGAAAATTGCCGCCGCAATCTACGAATATCAAGCAGACTGCGACGGCGAATGGGGCGAAATATCATTGGATTTTCAGAACGGCAAGGCAGAGGTCATTCGTCTTGCCGACTGGGATACGATGAAAACAAACCGCTTTGCAAAGAAAGCGATAGCCAATCTTCTGAACTGCGAAAATGATAAACTACCAAAAGAAATGATGGTAGCATTTGAACTATCGTCGCTTACCCTCGTGATGACTGACGACGGAGCCAAGACCCTTTACAACCTGGACTTCGGGAAATAAGGCAAAGCCGACCTATGGGCGTTTCTTATAGGTCGGCTCTGTACATATGGACGAATGTTTACATTTCGGATATATTTTTTCAAATAAACATCTTGATAAATAGAGAGAAAAGAAGTATAATAATGTTCGAAAACGAACAGTTCAAAATAAAAGAAGGCGAGCTTGTGATAAATTATTTTGCACATTGTATCGATGTTGAAGAATTGTATAAAAACGAGGTAGCTGCGGTCTGCGAAAAATACGGATTGACCTATATGGAGTTTACAGTTCTTATGTTTTTAGCAAACAATCCCCAGTATGATACAGCTACTCAAATTGTTAGATATCGTCATCTTGCAAAGTCCCATGTATCTATTTCCATTCGTTCCCTGCAGGAACGAGGATTGATTTTAGGGGAACATAAGGGAGGAAACCACAGAACCATTCATTTAAGTGTGGCTGACAAAGCAAAAGACATCATTGCGGATGGGCGTGCGGCACAGAGCAAATTTTGTGAAATAATATTTGCAGGATTTTCAAGGGAAGAAGTGGAAATGCTGCAACAGTTTACAGAGCAGGTAAACAGAAACATCAAGGAATATACGAACAGTTAGGAGATGTTTACAGTGGAAAATAACAAGGATTTTTTAGGTACGCAGCCCGTTGGAAAACTGCTTTTTAAGTTGGCAATTCCTACGGTGATAGCACAGTTGATCAATATGTTGTACAACATTGTTGACAGAATCTATATCGGTCATATACCGGATGCAGGTGATCTTGCATCTTTTAAGTCAACAATAATTTTATATTTAGAACGTTGATTAATGTGCTTTTCAGTGATATACTGAGATTAAAAACCAAAAGGGAGACGGTGCATTTGAAACATAAAGCTCTGCTTGCCGGCGCTCTGGCGGCTGCCGCTATCTGCCTTTCCGGCTGCGGTGAGCTGACCGGCGAAAAGGCATTTTTTTCGCTGCAATCCGCAGGCGATGTCAGGCAATACGATATTGCGGACGATACGGTGCTGCAGCGCGCCGACGCTTCTCTTGCCGGGGGACTTGTGACCTCTGACACCTACGGCGAAATAGTTCCGTTTGCCGGTGAAATGATAAACTATAAAAACGACGGCGGCTCGTTTACGGCACCGCTTCTCGGATTTTGCAGGGTTGACGGTACTGTCATTTGTGACCCGTATTATGACGCGGTCATCACCCATGATGTGGGGGACAAATATATATATGAATTGGTCATAGGCAGCACCGACACTGCCGGTACAAGGTATCTTGCCGCCTCTGACGGTAGCTGGATGTTTGAACTTAAAAACGGATGCAGCTATTTAGGACTTGCCGGAAGTGAACGCTTTGCCGTTAAAAGACCGCGAACGGTCCGCAAGGGCGGCAAAAGGGTCACATATGAATACTATGATTATTACGATCTTTCGGGCAACCTCGTTTTTACCTTTGACCGGAAAATGACCGAGGACGAGACGCTGACCATATCCATAGGCGCATTTTCCGAAGGATTAGCCCCCGTAAATGTGCAAAAGACCGATCCGGATACCGAGGAAACTCAGTACACTGCCTATTATATGGATACAAACGGCGATGTGTTTGAAAGCGACGATTATATATATTGCAGTGAATTCAAAAGAGGATACGCGGTGGTGGCGGATGCCGACGGCAATTACGGTGTTTTAAAGCCCGACGGTGAATATTTCATCGAGCCGAAATACAATGCCATCAATTATAATTATGATGACGGCTGGTTTTCGTGCGGCGAGGAAGGTATATTCTATATCCTTGATATGAACGGCAATCAGGCTGCAAGCGTTTTGTGCGAAAAGGGCAATGTTTATGCGATGGGCAGTACCGAGCTGATATACAAAAAGACAATGCAGTCGACCGGCAAGTCCGATTATTATTCGGTCACCGCAAACAAGCCTTTTATGTGCAATGAGACCGGACAGTTTCCCTCTGAGGACAGTGGCAGATACGGGATTTATTACAGCTCATACAGCAACGTTACCGATGTTTTTGACGAGACCGGAAAGACGCTTGCAAATTTCACCGGCTTCGGTCGCGTCGAGGGAAAGCTTGGCGACATCGCGATAATCTCGGATAAAACCGGCGGCAAAACAGCCTTTTTGAATGTTAAGACGGGAGACAAGACCGACTGGAAGGACTACGCCTATACAGGTGACGTTT
>OJAM01000847.1_pt1 | contig 12188 bp, 3 predicted proteins | sample 1589071 | NCBI WGS metagenome assembly OJAM01 (sample SAMN03283243) | human gut metagenome | biome: human-associated habitat; material: feces | host: Homo sapiens | place: Peru | collected 2012
CCCGCCGCCAGCGTGCAGCTCATTACCGCCCACTTGCCGGGAACGGCGGAACAGAAGGTGTGTACGCGGCCCGCCGGGTCGATGGAAACGCTGTCCGCATGGGCAAAGACCACGCCGGAGGTGCCCAGCGTCGTAAAGGCCTTTCCGTAGCGGACAGTACCGGTGCCCACAGCGGCGGCAGCGTTGTCGCCCGCGCCGCCCACCACGGGCGTACCCTCGGCCAGGCCGGTCAGGGCGGCAGCTTCCGCCGTCACCGTTCCGGTCACGTCCACAGACTCATACATCCGGCCCAGCAGCGCCGGGTCGATGTCCAGCTTGTTCAGTATCTCGTCGGACCACTGCCGCCGGGGCACGTCCAGCAGGTTCATGCCGGATGCATCGGATACCTCGGTGGCAAACTGGCCGGTGAGGCAGTAGCGAATGTAATCCTTGGGCAGCAGGATATGACGGCAGGCCTTGTAGACCTCCGGCAGATGCTTCCGCACCCACAGGATCTTCCCGGCGGTGAAGCCCGCCAGGGCGGGGTTGGCGGTAATGGCGATGAGCCTTTCAGCGCCCACAGTCTCGGTGATCTCGCGGCACTCCTCGCCGGTGCGGCCATCGCACCACAGGATGCTGCGGTGCAGCACCTCTCCCCTCTCGTCCAGCATCACCAGACCGTGCATCTGCCCGGAGACACCCACACCGGCAATATCGGCGGCGGCCACACCGCTTTTGTGCAGCACGGCCTGCACCGTCTCCCGCACAGCACGCCACCAGTCGGACGGCTCCTGCTCAGCCCAGCCGTTCCGGGGCTGGTAGAGGGGGTATTCCACCGTGTGGGCGGCCATGGCCGTACCATCACTGCGGAACAGCACCGTCTTGGTACCGGAGGTGCCCAGGTCGATACCCAGCAAATATTCCTTCATAGCCTTGCGCCTCCTTTAGGCAGGGCCGCCCTTCCGGGCGGCCCGCAATATGTCATTTCTCAGTGGAACAGCACCCGGTTGACCACAGATTCCAGATACTCCTGACGGCCGCTGGGCACATCGAAGCTCTTGAGGCCCTCGGCGTAATCCGCCAGAGACTCCAGGGACATCTCACCATCCACGATCTTCTTGCCCACGCCGCTGTCATAGCTGCTGTAGCGCTCCTTGACGAACTGGTCCAGACGGCCATCCGCTTTCAGTTCCAGCGCCTTGCGGAGGCCCAGAGCGAAGGTGTCCATACCGGAGATATAGGCCAGCAGGATGTCCTCGAAGGTGTTGGACTGGCGTCTGGCTTTGGCGTCAAAGTTCAGGCCGCCGTTGGTAAAGCCGCCGGCGCGGAGGACCTCCATCATGCAGTAGGTGGCGCTGTACACGTTGGCGGGGAACTGGTCGGTATCCCATCCCAGCAGATAGTCGCCCTCGTTGGCGTCGATGGAACCAAAGCTGCCGTTGACGATGGCAGTACGCAGCTCATGCTCGAAGGTATGGCCCGCCAGGGTAGCGTGGTTGGCCTCGATGTTCATCTTGAAATCCGCCGTCAGGTCGTACTTCCGCAGGAAGTTCATGCAGGTAGCCACATCGAAGTCGTACTGGTGCTTGGTGGGCTCCTTCGGCTTGGGCTCCAGATAGAAATCGCCGGTAAAGCCGATCTTGCGGCCGTAGTCACGGGCCATACGCAGGAATCGGGCCATGTTGTCCAGCTCCAGCCCCATGTCGGTGTTCAGCAGGGTGTCATAGCCCTCGCGGCCGCCCCAGAATACATAGCCGGTGGCGCCCAGCTTCACCGCGGCGTCCAGGCAGGCCCGGACCTTGGCAGCGGCAGCGGCAAACACATCGGCGCAGCAGGAGGTGGCGGCACCGGCCATGAATTTCTTATCGCCGAAGTTGTTGGCCGTTACCCACAGGCACTTCTTGCCGGTCTTCTTCTGCAGCTCGTACAGATAATCCACCATCACGCGGAAGTTGGCGATGCTCTCGGCCAGGGTAGCGCCCTCCGGGGCGATGTCCACGTCATGGAAGCAGTAGTAGTCGATGTCCAGCTTTTCCATCAGCTCGAAGGCGAAGTCCGCCTTGGCGCGGAACTTGGCCATGGGGTCTGTCTGCCCCATGGACTTATCCATGGTGCCGGAGCCGAACATATCCACGCCCTCGGCGTCGATGGTATGCCAATAGCTCAACGCGAACTTCAGATGCTCACGCATTTTCTTGCCGGCGATGACCTCGTCCGGGTCATACCAACGGAAGGTAAAGGGGTCGGTCCCCTTGGGATCGTAGACGACCTTACTCACATCAGCGTACTTTTTCATGTTATTACACCTCCGAAGTATGTTTCGTTTTTACGCGGGAACGGATCATGGGCACCACCAGCTGGATGATAACGGCCACCAGCAAAATCGAGCCCTTGATGGTATCGTTGATCAGGGCGTCCACCTGCAGGGAGGCGATGATCTTGTCGATAATAGTATAGCTCATGGCGCCGAACAGAACGCCCAGAAGCTTGCCCTTGCCGCCGCTCACCTTCACGCCGGTGCATGTCAGCAGCGCCGTGTCGTAGGAAATGCAGAAATCGGCGGCGGCCAGACCGCTGCCGCTGTCCAGAGTCACCACAGCGGTGATCGTTTCGTCGGTGCGGGCAGCGGCGGGCATGGTCACCCGCAGGGCGGGCGTCTCCGGCGTTACCTCTGTCTTTCGCAGGGTCAGCGCCTGAGTGAAGCCGACGCCGTTCATGGCGGCCAGCGCCGTGTCGTACAGCTCGGAGGCCGCGAAGGTCACGGAGGTATCCGCGTCCACGTCGGCCACCGCCTCCAGCGTCAGCCGCAGCAGCTCGCCGCCGGGTATCTCCTCCTCAGACGCAAAGGCGGCGGACACATACCCCGCCCGGCTGGCGTCCAGCGACTTCACCGCCCCGGACAGTGCTGCCAGCGGCTCCGCCGCCACGCAGGTGAACAGCGCGGCGTCATAGCGGAATTCCAGCTTACCGGCAGCCAGCCCCTGGCTGCCATAGGTGCGGGCGGTGATGCTCACCTGCTCGCCCTTGTGCAGCGCGGACACGCTGCTGTCGCTGTAAAAATACAGCGTCTTGGTGGTGGTCTGCGGCTCTGTCACCGCAAACACGCCGGACGCGCCGCTCAACGACACGGTGACCAGCCCGGTGTTGTAGGCGTTTTCGATCAGGATATCCAGCAAGTATTCCCCGGCTGCGGCGTCCGGCCGCACGCGGAAGTCCAGCCGCAGGATATTCTGGGAGCCGGATATGCCGTCCAGACAGGCGCCGTTGAAGGACACCTGTCCGGCCGTCTCTGTGTTCACCGTCCCCAGGGCGGAAAAAGCTCCCACCATCGCCGCGCCGGTCAGCTCCAGCGCCGCGCTGTCATAGGACACGATGCCCTGCACACCGGCCAGCTTGTCCAGATTGGAGCCGCTGACATACACCGAGCGCGTCTCGCCGGGTGCGGCGGAGGCGCTGCCCACCCGCAGGAAGGCGCTGGCCGCCCACGCGGTCGAGATCAGATTCACCAGCAGCGCAGCGGCACACAAAAGTGCCGCTGCGCGCTGGGATGCGCGTTTTGCTTTCATGGAACAGCCCCCTTACAGCGTCAAGGAGCCGATGATGCCGTTTGCATACTGCAAAATGGTCAGCACCTCCACAGCCTCCAGCGTCTTATTGCCGTTCAGGTCGGCGCGGGCGAACTGCTCCGCGTCCAGATTCAGCCGGTCGTTGATGGCCTGCAGCACCATCAGCGCATCCAGCACGTTGATCTGGCCGTCACCGTTGACGTCGCCCAGAGCGCTGCGGTCCACGGCCTCGCTGACCGCGATGACATAGGGCTGCTCCGCCGTTCCCTTATAGGCGTAGTTCACGCCGTCGAAGGCGCGGATATAGTACTCTAGCCCGGCGGTGGTCACGTCGGAGGACGGGATCACGGCGGAATAGCGGTCGTTGACGGCGGTCATAGTCACCGCTCTCCAGCTCTCCGTACCGGTGACACGATAGAACAGCTCCACCTTGTCGATCTGCAGGTTGTCGTTGGCGGTAGCGCTGATGATCAGCTTGCTGCCGGTAAAGGCGCTGTACACGCCGTCGTGATAGATGTTGGGCGCCATGGTGTCCTTGGCGCGGACGGATATCTTGCCGGAGGTGTCGGATTCGCTCAGATCCGTCTTGACCACGGTGAAGTTGTAGTAGTACATCTGACCGGGGGTCACGTTGGTATCGGTGAATGTCTTGACATCCGCCGGGATGACAGAGGTATTCAGCTTGGCGTACTGGCCGTCCTCCCTGTCGCAGCGATAGACGTTGTAGCCCGCCAGCGTGTCGAAGTCGTCCTGCGCCCAGGTGAGGATCACGCCGTTATCGGCAGCCTCGGCCTGCATGGTCATAGCCAGTGCGGAGGAGGTGTCGATATTGAAGCTGAAGCGTCCCCAGTCCTTGTAGAGCTTCAGGTGCCCCTCGGCGGAGCGTCCGTTGGCGATGGACCAGTACTGAATGCCGTTGGCGATCAGGGAGGTCATGGTGGTGGAGCCCTCCCATGTCCGGCTGTCCAGCCACTGTCCGGCTACCTCGAAGTCAGCATAGGGATAGCTGCTGCCAAAGCGCACCTGCAAGGGCATTTCGGTGTCCATATCCCGGTTGAAGGTCACGGTGAACGTGGTCTTGCCTGCACCAACGGTGGTGATCGCCTCGCCGTTGGCGTCCCGCAGGGACACGGAGCGCACCACCGGCCACACCGTCTCGGGGATCGTCTCCAGAATGGCGCCCTCGTTCAGGTCAGCCATGGACTGATAGTCATCGAAGTCCAGTATCTGCTTGTTGATGGCCTCCTTTTTGGTCTTTTCGCTGAGCCCCTCGGTGCCCCAGTAGTTGCCGCCGATGCCGTAGCGGACGTAGCTGCTGGCGCTGGGCGCGGTGATGCGAAGCCACTTCTCCACGTTGTTTTCCGTGAAGCGGTTGAGGATGGCGTTGCCGTAGAACAAAGTGTCGTAGCCCTTGTCGCAGAAGGCTTTCCAGCCTGCGGTCAGGCGCTCGGACGTCCACGCGCGGGCGGCTGCGGCCTCGTTGTCGGACACGGCGCCGCTTGCCAGAACGGTCTTGCCGTCACCGGCGTCAGCGGCCAGGGTATCCAGATAAATAAAGGTAAAAGTGATCTCCTCGTTGGGCGCGCCGAAGTAGGTGGAAACGGAATTTGCGGGGATCGTTACGGTGTAGGAAGTGCCGGAAATGAGGGGGGCGGAGGGGGTGATGAGCAGCTGATTGCCGGAGGTGGCAGCGCTCGCCGAACCGCCGGAAATGGCTATATTACTGAAGTTTTCGCCCTGGCAGAGGGTCTTGTCGGCGGTCAGGATCAGGGTCTGGGAGCCGACTAAAACCGTGTCGGAGGTGCGGGAGAGCAAATTGGTGTATTTGACAGAAATTGGCAAATCCTCTGTTAGCTCGCCGTCGCGGTAGAGGGCGTCGGCTGTCTTGACCCAGAGGGCGCCGCCGTCCCAGTGGAAGTCCACAGCGTCGGTGAAGAGCTGCTGGGTCGTACCGTCAGCATGCAGGTCGAAAAGTGCGCCATTGCTAAACAAAACAGTGCTTTCCGCGCCATTTTGCACGGATTTTGTTGCGGTCACAGAATCGTCCTCGCTGATGTAGAGCAGGGCAGTGGCCGCAAGATCGGTGCCGTCGAGGGCGGCGGTGACGGTGGTGCAGCCGGTGGAAAGGGCGATTAAATTGCCATTTTCTACCATTGCGACCGCGTTATCCGCCACTGTCCAGGTGATACTTGCATCGAGGTTAGAAACGCACTTGAATTCAAGTTTAAAAGCCTCTTTAATTTCACCTAAATCCACTTTTGTACCACTTTCCGGGGAAATGACACCGGTGAGGACGGTTTTGCCGAGGGTGAGACTGTCCACCTCCGCCGGGGCGGGGGTCTGGTAGGTGAAGGTAAGCTCCACTGCCTCGCTGGCGGCACCGAACTTGGTCTGGAGGGCACCGGCGGGGAGAGTCAGGGTATAGGACATGCCGTCGGTGAAGTCGGAGACGGGGGTGAGGGTCAGCTTATCCAGATGGAGGGTGCGGCGGAGGGAGACAAACTCGCCGCTGCTGTTCTTGAGGGCAATGGCGCCGAAGTTACCGCCCTTGAGGAGCGACTCGCTGAAATCCAGCACGAGGTCGCTGTCGGTGAGAACGCCATCGGTGATGTTGGTCTGCTCAAGGTGGAAGGGTTCCTCGTTGGCCTGCAAGCCGAAGAAAATACGCACGGGCACAGTGCTGTTTTCCGTGGTCAGGTTGGCCAGATCACGGTTTTCGTTGCAGCCAGTGCCGTAGAAGCCGTCAGCGGTCTGGATGAAGGTGGTGTTTTGGAAGTTCCACACCTGCCGGGCACCGGTGATCTTCTGCATCTGGATGTAGTCATTGTGGTACTTCGTATTGCCCGTCCCCAATTGACCGTAGCCATTGCTGCCGCGCCCAAACACGCTGCCGCCCTGCATGTAGAAATCGTTGTCGTAACCGACCACTTGGCTGCTTCCCTGAACAGGGACGGTGCGCTGCACGCTGTTTTGGCTATAGTAGTACAGTATCTGTCCCTTTTGGGCGGTGAAGTAGTTTCTGTCGCCATAATCTTCCTTGATGGCGCTGACACCGTCGGTAAGAAGCACCGGCGTGGCGCCGAAGCCTTTGCCTGCGCCGTACAGTTTACCGCTCTCGGTCAGGAACACAGCGTAATTTTGCCGGCCAACCACATCCACGACCTTCTCGGAGATGTCCGCCTGCACCGCCTGGCTGTGATAGGTGGTGGTGCCGTCACCCAACTGACCCCATCCGTTTTGACCCCATGCCCAGATGGAGCCGTCCTGCTTCAGGGCATAACGGCTGTCGCTGCCATAAGCGGTAATTTTTTTCACGCCGGTCATGGGCTTGCCGTAATTAAAGTCGTTGGTGGGTGTGACACTGCTCTCATAGTATTGCAGCACACCGGCAGAGAGGATGTAGACCGCATTATAATATGCAACGAAGTCATCCACAGCATCGAAGCTCAGCTTCTGGGGGGTCTTGTAGGCCTTGCCCCAGCACCAGAGGGTACCGTCGCTGAGCCGGGCGAAGTACGTATTGTTACCATCAAAATACTGCATATCCTCCACCTGGGCGGACGGCGCCGCATCGGAGATGCAGACCACCAGCTCGGCGGACAGATCGGTGCCCACAAGGGCGGCGCGGAGGGTGGCGGTACCGTTCTTATGCTTGATGAGCCGGCCGTCGGCGCCCATCTCGCAGACGTCCGGGTTGGAGGACTCCCATGTGACGTCCCGCTCCGTGGCGGTGGCCGGGGTGATGGTCAGCTTCAGGTCGTCGTCCGTCTGTTCCACGGTGGTGACGTAGAAGCTCTCCTCAAAGGAGATGCTCTCCGCCGGCTGCACCACGGTGACGGTGACGGACGCGGCGAACTCCTCGCCCATGGCGGGGTGGGCGGTGATGACGGCGGTACCCACGCTGACGGCGTGTACGGTGCCGTCGATGTCCACGGTGGCCACGTTCTCATTGGCGCTCTCGTAGACCACGCCGGTGCGGGTGGTGTCCACAGGGGCGAGCACGGGGGTCAGCTTTTCGGAGGTGCCCACGGGCAGGCGGAGGGCATCCTCGTTGAGGGTCAGGCTCTCCAGAGGCACGCAGTCAGTCACGTGGACGGCCACGTCCTTGTACACGGAGCCGTCGGCGTTGCTGACGCGCACCAGGGTGCCGCCGGCGGCCACGGGGGTGATAAAGCCGGTGTCGCTGACGTTGACCACGCTCTCATCCAGCGAGGTATAGCGCAGGTCGGCCACCAGCGCCGTTTTCACGGGAGCCACCTCCGGCAGCAGCTGCTTTGTCATGCCGGTGTCGAGGGTGATCTCGGATTCGGGCAGGGTGATGTCGGTGACGGTGGTGTCGGGGAATTCCAGCAGAACATATGCGTATCGGGGGTAGTTCATACTCTCAGTAACCCGGATATTCAAGTCATCACAGTACGAATCACTGCGCGGTCCATAGAAAGAAGCATCATCAGAGGAACCCACATAGCAAAAATATACATTCTGGTCTAAAATAGTTCCGTTGTCAGAATATACATCGGTCTTCAGATTATCTTGAAGAAACTTTTTCTCCGCAGCCGCTTCCATACGCGCCAGATCGCCACCTAAATACTGCGCCAGCCTGCGGGCAATAGTGGGCGAAAGTTCGTCAGTATTGCCAGAGCCGCAGTATAGGGTAATGTAACGGGTTGCCGTAGTGGGGTCTTCGATGATCTGCCTTATGTCTAGGTCAGTTCCACGTCTGGACTTAACCGTATAGCTGCTGACACCGCCGCTGTTTTCGTTCAGGTAGTTGTTGTTTCCGTAAAAGACGCAGTTGGTGTATTCATATCTATTGCTCAGATCAATGGCGCTGTCCACAAAGATACAGCCATCGCAGGGTGCGGCGACAGAAAACGCGTAATAAGACCCTGCGCCGCCCAGCTTATAGAAAGCGCAGTTCTTCAGCGTATCGGCGGATATGAATCCAGGATTGTAGTTCGAATTCACCACGCCGCTGCCGAGAGAGCGGTAATAGATCGGGTATGCCCGGTAATTCTGGCTGAATTCGCAGTTTTCGGCGTAGGTAATACCCAAACTCTGATTGTCAGCTCGCAGATACGGGTTCACCACATCGGTATAGTACAGCTTGACGGTGCCTTTGCTGCCACGATACACCTGTACACGGTATCTGTCCATCAGCTCGCTGGGGAACATGCGGATGTGCTCGTCCTCGCTGCCCTGGCACAGCAGGGTGCCGTCCACCTTGAGATAGGTGATGGCGGTGTCGGCATAGGCGTCGTGGGGATCGTCCGTCCAGAACTGGAGCTGGGTGCCCGGCTCCACGGTGACGGTGACACCCTCCTGAATGAGGGTGGCATTGGGCAGGATGTAATAGTGATCCTTCGTCAGGGTCATGTCCTCGGTGATGATGCTGGGCAGGAGGGTGCCCCGGCGGACGTTGACGGTGGTCTTGGCTTCGCTGGAATAGACCTTCGTATCGTCCGCGTCCAGATCGTTTTTCGCGGTGACGGTGATGTTCAGGGCGATGATGTAATCGTTGGGGCAGTCGTCGGCGATCTTCACCAGCAGGGACTTATCGGCGTCCACGCCGGTAACGAACGTGCCCTCCTTCGTCTTGCCATAGTCGATGCTGGCGTAGGTGCCCACGTTGCCGTAGTTGACGTTATTGGTCAGGAACTCAATGTACGGGCAGTCGATGTCCGCCTGACTTTTGGCGTCCAGCGAGAGGGTGACATCCTTGGCGGCGCCCCAGCGGTTGCGGAGGGTGAAGGCCAGCGCCACCGTCTCGCCGGCGTCGATGACACCGTCGCCGTTGTTCTTGTCGCTGAGGGACTTGTCGTCAAAGACGAGGAAGTCGGCGGCGCTGACCTCCGGCTTAGGCAGCTGGGTCAGGGCGTTGTAGATATCCACGATCTTGGGCAGGTTGTGGACGCCGTGGTGCTCCGGGTCGCAGCAGATTGCGCTGCGGCCGCCGGTGGCGGCGATCTGCCCGTAGATGAACTTGGTGGGATAGGTGTTGGTGTCCGGGTAGGCGCTGCGCAGGAGGGCGGCCATGGCGGACACATAGGGGGCGGCCATGGAGGTGCCGCTCCATGTGGCGTAGCGGTTGCCGGGGATGGTGCTGAGGATCTGGCTGCCCGGGGCGTAGACCTCGTACTCCACGGAGGAATACGCCGTCACGTCGTAGTTGGTAAAGCCGCTCTCCACGCCCCACATGTCCACGCTCATGACGCCCATGACGTAGGACAGGGCGGCGGGATAGGTGGGACGGGCAAGCAAGCCCTCGTTGGGCGCACCGTCGTTGCCGGCGGCGGCCACGACGATCACGCCCTTTTCCACGGCTGCGTCGCAGGCGTCCTTGAGCGTCTGCGAAAAGTCGGGCGAACCGAGGCTCATGTTGATGACGTCCGCGCCGTTGTTGTAGGCGTAGAGGATGCCCTTGGCGATCTGGGACTGGTTGAAGAAGCCGCTGGCCATGCCCGCCTTGATGGGCATGAGCTTCACGTTGTAGGCCAGACCCACCACGCCGATGTGGTTGTTGGCGGCGGCGATGATGCCGGCCACGTGGGTGCCGTGGCCGTTGTCGTCCATGCCGCTGTCCTTGCCGGTTTCCAGGTTGACGCCGTAGACGTCGTCGATGTAGCCGTTGCCGTCGTCGTCGATGCCGTTGCCGGGGATCTCCTTGGTGTTGACCCAGATGTTGTCCTTGAGATCCTCGTGGGTGTAGTCCACGCCGGTGTCGATGACGGCCACCACCACGCTGCTGTCGCCGCCGGCGGCGATGCCGCGGGTGCGCAGGAGATCCCAGCTCTTTTGCAGGTTGCCGCTGCGCAGGTACCACTGATCCCGGCAGCTGGCGTTGCCCTGCACGGCCTCGGCCACGGTGTCGCTGTCGATGAGGGTGGTGTCGGCGGCGGCGTACATGTAGTCGTACTCCGCCAGCACCACGTTGTCCAGCGCGCGGACGTTGGCCATGACCTGCTGCACGTCGCCGGTGACGGAGGCGATGTACCACACGCCGGTGGAGGTGTCCATGAGCTTTTCAAGGCCGGTGATGCCGGCGCGGACAAGGGTGGTGTTCAGCTTGCCGCGGAAGCCGCGGGCGAACTTGACCATGATCTGGTCGCCGGCGTAGAGACAGTCGTCGCTGGCGAATTCCTCCGGGAAGGCCAGATCGTAGGGGATGGTCAGGGCGTTGTTCTCGTCCAGCGTGGCTGTGCCGCCGGAGGAAGGCTGTGCCGCGTCCGGTTCGATGTCGCCGGAGACGGACAGCTCCGAGCCGGACAGACGGACGGCCGCCGTATCTTCGTCGGTGATGCGCTGACCGCCGGAGGCGGTGTCGGTGTCGGAGGTGGGCGCCGTATCGGTGACGGCGGGCGCTTCCGTGCCGGCGAGGATGTTCGTCCCCGTCAGCAGGCTGGTGATCTCCACTGTCGAGGCCAGCATGACCACTGACAGCAGCATAGCGAGTATCCGTTTTTTCATGACGTTTCCTCCCGTGAGATAGTTGTCGGCAAAAGACACAGTACCTCTTATTTTGCAAATGTACAGTATAAACCTCTGGCCGGAAAAAACAATTAGCTGCTTGCATAGTATCGGTAATTTTGTGATTTGTCACAAGGAGCGGGGCGGAAAGTTGTGGAAAACGACAGATGGCGGGATATTTGTCCGGTATAGAGCGTTGCGTCGGAGCGGATGGCGTGATATAATGAGGGATAAGTCGAATTTTGCGCGGAGAAGGTGAGACGGCGTGATCGTATTGGATCTGGAATGGAACCAGCCCTTTGGCGGGCGGCGGATGGAGGAGATCATCCAGATCGGCGCGGTGCGGCTGGCGGAGCCGGGCGGCGCGGTGCAGGACTGGTTCAATATGCACATCCGGCCGTCCATCTACCCCAAGCTGTCGCCGGTGGCAAGAAAGCTGCCGGAGTCGGCGCAGGCGCTGACGGCGGAGCTGGACTTCCCGGCGGCGTATCAGGCGTTTCTGGACTGGTGCGGCGAGGATACCCTGTGGGCCGAGTGGGGTGCCCAGGACCACGGCGTGCTGGCTGCCAACGCCGCCTATTGGAAGCTACCCGCGCCGCCGGTCACGGCGTGCATCGACCTGCAGGCTGCCTTCTGCCGGACGCTGGAGATCGGCCTGGGTAGGCGTATAGCGTTGGAGCAGGCGGCGGAGTACTGCGGCCTGCCGCTGATCTATGAGTTCCACAACGCCCTGCACGATGCGCTGTACGCGGCGCTGATCACCGCGTGGCTGACGGAGAGCTCTCTGCTGCCCACCGTGCCCCGGGCTGAAGCCAAGCATAAGCGCCGCCGCGGCGTTAAGTTCAGCCGTGAGACGTACCCCAAGCAGCCCCGTCAGAAGATCACACCGCTGCCGGAGCGTGAGCAGCTGCTCAACAGCCGTCAGGCGCGTATCGTGCCCTGTCCCCTGTGCCGCCAGCCCGGGGCCGTGGAGTCGTGGTATCCGCAGGGCGACGTGTATTACGGCGTGTTCCGCTGTGAAAATCACGGCCTGTTCCCCGTGCGGATGTCCGTGGTGCACCGTGAGGACGGTAGCTGGCAGGGTCGCCGCGTGGTGCCGCCCCTGACCGACCCGGAGCGAGCCGCCTTTGCCGCCGCCCGGGAGAACGAGCCCTTCCACTGCACCCGCGAAAAGGC
>OJAM01000850.1_pt1 | contig 12150 bp, 6 predicted proteins | sample 1589071 | NCBI WGS metagenome assembly OJAM01 (sample SAMN03283243) | human gut metagenome | biome: human-associated habitat; material: feces | host: Homo sapiens | place: Peru | collected 2012
GATAACGACTTTCCCTTCCTTCTGCAATCGGGCAATCTCCCAGACGGAAATAGATGAGTAGTGAAGCGAGGAAGCTACGGTAATGCGTCGCTTGGCATCAGCGCTCAAATCTCCGCCGCCCATTCCAAGCCAGATAAGCGCACACGTATCAAGCAAATACCTCATTACGCATTCTCCCAAAGCTCAGAGTCATCGGCGAAGATATCCCCTTTGACAGCAATCTTCTGCCCATAGTCTGAAATCGGCCGGATTTTACGCATCTGCTCAATAGGGACGATGCGGGCAATAGGGCGCCCGTATCGCATAATCGTAAAAGAGACAAGCCCCAACTCGACCTCGGAGAGCATCCCCGAAAAATTCGCCTTGGCTTCATTAACACTCATCGTCGTTTGCATATAATATCTCCTTAAACGCCGCCATTATACCATTTTAGACCTCTTTAATCAATCATGACCTCTTGAGCAACAACGAGATATAGAAGGGTCAGTCCCTAATGGTGGAGTAAGAGTGGTGGAATAGCTCACGAGACCAACCTTCTTCCCTTGGCCGCAAGGCGATACTTCCGCTGCAGTCGATGTAGGCCGCAACATTCATCAGCTCGCACTTCTCGTCCGGCATGTACTCGCGCACGCGGAAGCGAGACTCCCACATCGTTCCCGTGTGGACGCTACGGCAATTATAGGACATGGTCGCGTTCTGCTTGAGCGTCTTCATGAAGGCGCTCACATCGTACATGCGGCGGAGGAACCTCTCGCGGAACCGCTTCCGGCCGGCCTCGTCGTTCAGCCGGGCATACATCTCCCATTCCTTTCGGATCTCGGCAAGTCGATCGCCCGAATAAAGCGCGGCGATACGGTCGAACAGTTCCTCATCGCTCAGCTCCGACGCCTCGGGCAAATGGACGAGCAAGTGGAAGTGGTTGCTCATGAAGCAATACGCCAGAACCTCGATGCCGGAAAACTCCGCCACGCGCCACAACCGCTCGACGAAGCGCGTACGCTCCTCGTCAGTCAGGTAGAACGCGCGGTTCGCGATCCGACTGATCAGGTGATAACAACGATCAGGCTTGAAATTGCGCAAAGCTCTCATGCCGCGCATTATAGCATATTCCGCAACTACTCCACCACTCCTACACCACCATTAGGGTGTAGACCCCATAGATCTCTGTCGTCCCTCATAGCTCAGTCCGGAGATCAACCCTCTCACTTGAAGCGAAAGACGCGGACCGTCTCCGGCGGGAGCGTCAGCGTCAGCACGCCCGCCGAAACCGTCTGCGTCGACTCGGCCACAAGCTCGTCCAGCGTGGCGACGGACGGCGGGAGGACCTTCAGCCGCACCGTCTGAGGCTTATCCGACAGATTGAAGACAGTCGCATAGATGTCGCCGAACTGTTCCGTGATGACCTGCGGATTGTCGCTCGCGAGCAGGCCGTTGACCGGCTGCCAGCCCGCCTCGGAAAGCGTGCGGCAGAGCGGGATGTATTTCTTGAAGAGCGGACGGTCGCGCTCGTAGCAGTCGGGCCGCCGGAAGTAGATGTTCGAGGCGAAGGTCGAGACACCATGCCAGGTGAAGAAGCTCGGCAGCGCACCATAGGCGAGCGACCGCTGAAAATACTTCTCCGTCATCTCCTTCGTGAAATGGTCGAACGGCGCGTCCATCAGGAAGCAGAGCGGTTTGCCGCCGCACATCGACCGGCGGTACATGAAGTCCTCGTCATTCATCGGCTCCCAGCTGACACCACCCTCGCCCTTCTCCTTCACCCACCAGATCTCGCTGCCCGGCACGTCGAGGAACGGCACGAGGAACCACCATTTGATGGGCGTGCAGTTCGCAAGCGTGAGCCGTCCTTTCGCATGCGCGAGCCGCGAGGCCGCGCGGATGTACTCATAGGCGATCATGCCCTTCCAGACCACGGGGCGATGGGTGTCCCGGTCGAAGGTGAGCGGCGTCTCCATCCCGGCGAAGTGTTCGCGGGCGAAGTCGCACCACGGCGTCACGTACATCTCCGCCGAATCATAGTATTCGCCGTCGAGCCCCTTCGGGAACGGCTCGGAATAGCGGGCGTCGAAGAGTTCAGGAGCGATCTTGACCCGGAAGTCGTTCATCGCGCCCGGTCCGCCAATGCCGGGCGCTGAATTGAGAAGCCACAACACGCCCTCGCACCACGACCGCTTGCACGTCTGCCCGACCATGGCGCCGTCGGCATCGCGGATGACACTCGTCTTCCAGCCCTGGGCGTAGCGCTGCGGCGTTGCCTGCGCACGCGCGGATTTCATCTCCGCAGGACCGCGAGCGGCCAGCGTCTCGCAGTACGCGCGACCGTCCTCCAACGTGAATGCCTTCCCCTTCTGTTCCCGGGGCACCGAGACCCACCAGGTGCTCGGCTCGGTGTAGCGGAACGTCAGGAGGTCGTGCTCGTCGTCGAACGTGATCTCGCTCATGCGTCCCCGGAAGCGGAACCCGAAATCCTCAAGACCGGGCAGGTTCTTCAGCGAGTCCATGACCGTCCAGAGACCGTGGCGCGAGCAGCGCACGCGGAACATCTCGGGATTCAGCCGGCGATAGGCGACCAGCGCACCGCGGAGGGCCTGCGCGGCGTCAAAGGTGAAGTCGTAAAAACGGACGTGCGCCTCTGGATGCTCCTTCGCGAAACCGAGGTCGAAGACGACGTAGAGCTGGCGCGTGTTGGCGTTCGCACCGAAACGGTGGAAGGCCGGCGCCTCGGGGTCGATGCCGAGCGCAAAGGCGCGGCCCCCGCAGGTTGCGGCGGCGAACGGCCAGCGCGCGTGGCGTCCGCGCCCGGCATTGCCCTGGCTGACGGAATACTGGCGCTCGCCGACCGTGAAGGTCTCCGAACGGCGCAGCGTCTCGTGCCAGGCGATCGGGCCTTCGGGCAGCGGGATGGCGTAGACGAGCGAGACGGCGCGGTCGCGTCCGCTCCGCTCCCGCACGGTGACGTCGAAGGCGCGTCCGCCATCGACGGGAGACTCCTTCACGTCGAGCAGGAAGTCGGCAGCCTCCGAGATCGGACGGTATTTGCCATTCGCGGCGACGTCGCGGAGGAAGAAACCGCCCTTCCCGCACAACGTCTCCGTCATCCCGGAGTCGCCGTCGAAGGCGTCGCGGGTCTCAAAGTCGCGTTGCGCGGCGGCGGCGAGCTCGGGCTCCTGCGGGGCGACGTAGCCCTCGGGGAAGACGGAGCCGACGCGCTTCAGGGAGAAGACGTCCACCCGCGCGGCGGCGGGACCGTCCCCGCGGAAGCGCGCGTACAGACGGGCGACGCCGGCCGGCACGATGAACGACGTCGCGACCTTGCGTCCAGGCTTCATCAACTCGTTGGCGAAGGCCCAGTCGAGGGCGTTCCCCTTCGCGTCAAAGAGGCAGAGGTTCATCGAGAAGCGTCCGCGGGTCTCGTCCAGGGGAGATGTCTCGCAGACCAGCTCGTAGCGGTCTCCGGGCATGACCTTCAGGCGTTCGGTGATGTTGACGGCCCAGTTCTTGATGCCGGTGTGGCGAAACGACCAGGCGCCGCCTTCAGCCATCTCGACGGCGATCGTGCCCTTCTCGGGCGCCCAGGGCTGCGGCGTCCAGGCCCCCGCCCCCCACGAATAGCCAACCAAAGACAAAACAAACAACATGTTCGGGATTTTCATTTCCAATCCTTTTCGTTCAACTGCGCTAGGATTTTAGCATATTGTCGCCGTTCTGTGCGAAGCACCCTCATTGGCGCTCTGTGTTGACGCCCGCGGCAGTGGCCACCGCGCAGACTCTGCCTGCCGGCGGCAGGAGGACTTTGGACGTTGGACATTCGACTTTGGCTGTCCGAGAGGGACACGAGAACTGTACAGAAACAAACTTCTTGCCGTCTCGTTCGAGGACCGGCAGAGAGTGCTCGATTCAGCGGAAGATGACGAGGGTGCCGTTGGGGATGTATTCGAGGGACAGCGTCTTGCCGTCCTGGGATTTGACCAGACGGAACTGCGCGGCGGCATCGCCCGTCACGACCGGGAGTCCCTGAATGTCCTTCGCCGCCGTCGCCACCACGCTCGTCCTGCCCTTGAGCGCGTCAAATTCGCCTTCGAGCGCAAACGTGCAGCCTTCAGCGAAATCGAGTTTGCCATCCGTGACAAGGCCGTGTCCCGCCGCCAGGTCGGACGCATGGGCCATGAAGGACTCCGTCACAAAGAGCCCCGCCTCGGCAAGCCAGGTACTGGCGGTGTTCACCTTGGGGCATCCCTTCAGCATACGCACGATCAGCTGACGGCTGGGCGCTTCCAGGATGGCTCCCACCGTCCCGCTCAGACGCTCCATGCGCCGAACCGTCGTCCGCTCCTTCAGCGCCGCATAGGCCGGCGTCGACGGATCGGTCAGAGTGAAGAGGTTGCCGTCTTCCGAATTAATCAACCGCTCATAGTCGTCCGAATTTTCCGAGTTACGTCCCAGACGGTCATACACAAGCCCCTTCTTCGTCGAGTCGGTCCAGGTCGTCGTATTATTGGGTCCTACCTCGTAACCGCTCACGCCGATTCGCCACCAAAACGTGTTTGCACCCGGGCTCAATGTCGCATTGCCGTGCGACAGCTTATCCAAACCCTGACGCTCATACACACGTTTTCCATTAATCCACAGAGTCGACACCGTCTTTTCCGAGCCTGCAAAGGACCAGGTCACGTTTGTCGGGTCGGGATTCCAAATGTAGCCCTGGTAGTTGACGGCGTAACCATACGCCCGCACGAGTTTACCGTACTCATTGGGCACCTGATCGTCAAACGTCTGGCTCTCGTAGGCGAGACGCACGCCGAGCGTTACCCCGTTGGTCGCGTTGTTGTCCTCGTTGTCGCAATGCTGATTCGCCTTGTAGACGTTCATCATCCCGTCCGTGAATCCGTCAGGAGTATCCTTGTGCCAATAGGCGTAGGCACGCCACCCTTCGTAGAGACCGGCGTTGAAGTTCGCGTTCGGCTCGGCGAGGGACATCGTTCCTGCCTCCAGATCGAGGTTCGAGAACGACGGCGCGTCGGCCGAGCAGGTCAACGTGGCGCCCGCCGACTTGACGATGCCCGCCCAGGTACCCGCACAATCACCAATCGAGACCTCTCCGGCCACAGTCATCTGGGGCAGGCTCCAGGTCTGTTCCCTGTCCGCGTTATCGAAAGTAAATGCGACATTATTTGCCGTAAGAACGCCCGTTCCCATCGAGGCCGGCAAAGCGCCATTCGCCATCACCTTCAGGTTGACGTTGGTCAAGGCCAATCCCCGCGCAAAGGAGTTCTGGGGAGAATGCAGTTCCACATCCGGAATCTGCGGCGGATCCGCAGCACGCCGACAGATGGCGAATGCGTCCTCGGCCGTGATGGGGCCTCTCAATTTTGACTTGTTGGAATTCAACCCCTGCCCCAGCATGCTCACCACGAGACTGCGCTCGGCAACAATGGGACCATCCCAGATGCCGCCGGTGTTCGTCGTCTGAACGACCATCGACTTCATACACGTCGCGGGGACACGCAGCGTCCATTTCTTCTTCCCGACCGTGGTATTGGCATAGAGATCCAGACGCCCAGAATCCATGACAGTAAGGGTATTCGACGCATCGCCGGCCAGGTTGGCATGGTCGTTCATCGACACCTGTGCATTCGTGATCACAATGTGTCCGGGATTCTTGATGACGGCGCGAAAGCAGAATTCCCCAGCATTGTCGGTGTCGTACAGCGTCAGCGTGTGCCCATTCATGTCGAGCGAATTGTCATCGCTGTTGTTGGGGAAATCCTGGTACTGACCCACCTGCGTGATCGTCGCATCGCCCGTCATCGTGAGGATCGTGCCGCCCCAGACGCCGTTGCGCTCATAGGTGCGCGACGTGCGGGCGACGAGCGCGCCGACTCCGTCGACGCCCGTACCGGCGAAGGAGAGCTTCTCGCCCGCGAAGTCGAGCTTGCTCGGGGCTGACGTGTCGAGACATTCCGTCTCGAGCGTTGCACCGTCTTCAACGAACGTGCCATGGTCCGTGTCGCCCAGCGCACCATTCGCGGTAAGTCGCAGAATGGCTCCCGGAAGTACGTGCACCTCGCCCGCGAAGCCCGCGCTCTTGAGGTCTTCGTTGATTTCGAGACGACCTCCTCCTGTCACGCGCAGGTCTTCGGCCGCCTTGAGGCCCTCCCGAGTCGCAGCGCCATCGCTGCTCGTCACATAGCCGTTCTCGAACGCCTCGGCCAGCGTATTCGTGGCGCCATTTGGCAGCTTCACCGTATAGATCGGCGCCGCCCCTGCCGTCAAACAGAAAGCCCCCACCCCCGCAAACACGAGAAGGCTCATCCCGAAACTACGCAAAAAGACCGCAGTGGAATCGATTTTTTTCATGTAGTTAGAATACCACAAAACAGGCCAGGCGTAAAGGGGTGCGATTGTAAATTGTTGAATCTGTGACTTGCCAAAGTAAATGTCCATAGTGTATGGGCATTGAGTTGGACAATGGGTGGATGGGTGGAGTGAGGCATTTAGCCTGACAGGAAGAAAACAGACTGCAGGTCAATGACGTTGCACAATCCTCTCCCCTAGGGGAGATTAGGGGCAATTACTTTTGGAAATCCGTGTATTCTCTCCGCAGCGCCCGATGGTCGGGCGCGGAAAGGGAAAACACATGGATGCAAGCAAGACGCCGCCCGGAGGACGGGCGGGGATGAAGAAGCCGAGGCTGACCGCGATGGAACGCCTCGCGATAGAGACCGGGCTAGACGCGGGCAAGACGCCCTACGCCATAGCGAAGGAGATCGGCAGGCCGCCGAAGACCGTCATGCGCGAGATCAGGGGCCGGGCGGTCGAGTCCGACAAGGGCGCGGCCGGGCGAGTCAACAACCGCTGCGCCCACCGCTACGGATGCACGATGCGCGACGTCTGCAAGGCGTGCTTCCAGCGCAGGAGAATGCCGTGCAAGTTCTGCCGCCAGTGCAACTCGCACTGCCCGGACTACCTGGAGGACAGGTGCGCCAGGCTGGAGGCGTCCCCGTCCGTCTGCAACGGGTGCAGGGACAAGAACCGCTGCACTCTCCGCAAGCGCTTCTACCGCAGCGACCTCGCGACGGAGAACTACCGCGAGATCCTCGTCGAGTCGCGCAGGGGCGCCAACGTCACGGAGGCCGAGCTGCTCAGGTTCGACGAACTGCTCTACCGCCTGACGAAGAACGGGCAGTCCGTCCACGCTGCGGTGGTCAACAACCCGGAGCTGTTCACCGTCAGCGAGAAGACGCTCTACCGCTACATCGACGGCGGGCTCCTCTCGACGAAGAACGGAGACCTCCCGCGCAAGTGCAGGCTCAGGCCCCGCAAGGGCAGGGGCGCGGAGCACAAGGTCGACTCCAAGTGCCGGATCGGTCGCACATGGGGCGACTTCCAGAAGTTCATCGCCGGGCATCCCGGGCTTCCGCTCACGGAGATGGACACCGTGGAGGGGACGAAGGGGGGAAAGGTGCTGCTGACGCTCATGTTCATGCCGTACTGCTTCATGCTCGCGTTCCTCATGGACGGGAAGACCGCGGCAAACGTCTCGGCGGCGTTCGCCATGATCCGCGGCAAGCTAGTCGGGAAGTTCGGCAGGGACGCGGGGCTGGCCATGATGACCGAGCTGTTCCTCGTCCTCGTCACGGACAACGGCACCGAGTTCACGCTGCCGGACGGGATCGAGAGGGACTGCGAGGGCAACAAGGTCGCCAACCTGTTCTACGCGGACCCCGGCGCGTCGTACCAGAAGCCGCACGTCGAGCGCAACCACGAGTTCATCCGCCTCGTGCTGCCGAAGGGCTCGCACTACTTCCTGCCAACGTCGTTCGACGCCCTGACGCAGGACGACGTCGACCTCATGATGTCGCACATCAACAGCTATGTCCGCGAGGCGTCCGGCGACAAGACCCCATACGGCCTGATGACGGGGAAGTTCGGCGTCGAGTTCGCGGATCTCTTCAACATCAGGCGCATACCTGCGAACGACGTCGTCCTCAGGCCGTCGCTCCTCGGCATCGAGCAGAAGGTTAGACCGGAGATAATCAAGGCCACGGACCCGAAGAACAACACGAAGTAGCCGCGGCGACATAGCCCGCCCGAGGGCGGGGCTTGTCCACCGACTGGTAGGCGTCATGAGGACGGGTACGACGCCTAAAGCGGGTCCCGTCGGGAGTGCCGGGAGGCATGGGCATTGACTCGTTCCGAAAGTCAGCGGACGCCCATGTCCCGCCCCCGCTCGCACCAAAACGCCCCCTGCCCCCACGGAAAGACAATCACTTTGACAAATTTGGAAGGACTAAATGCCAAATCGGCAAAGGTAAGTGCCCACCCCAGGGTAAATGCCTACAAACTATGGGCATTTACCTTGTCGGTCAACCAGCATTGGTAATGCGGGGTGCGATTGTAAATTGTTGAATCCACTAACTGACATCAACGGGATTCGGGTCTTGTCCCGACTTGGTCGCCCGACCCGCAGTTCGCGGGCACCCACCGACATGATTCCGACGCGCGCGCCTTCACGCGCGCCCTTTACCGTGGCGGTCGGAATCACGTCGGGCCCGCGAACGTGCTCTCGTGCGCCAGTCGGCTCCAAGACCCGTCGCCGCGACATGCCGGGCGGAACCGTGTCGACTTTCGCACAAAAATTTCTTCAAAATACCCCTTGCGCCGGCGACGCAGATTATGACACAATATGCGTATTTACAGTAAATACTTACTATGAAGGCAAAGAACAGTTCTTCGCGCATTGGCGAGATCGTCGCCGAAATGTCGTCCATCACCGAGTTCGCCGAGGGCTCCATCGTCTCGAGCTCCAGCTACTACACGACCAAGGACGGGAAGCGGCACAAGACCAGGCCGCAGTTCAAGTTCCAGAGCCGGGGCGGCAGGGGCAGGCAGAAGCTCCGCCACATTCCCGCGGCGCTCGTCCCGCAGGTCCGCAGGCTGATCGAGAACGGCAGGCGGCTCGAGAAACTCGGGGCCGAATACAAGGCGCTGATGACGGAAGAGTCGATCGAGCGTCTAAAAAAAACGGCAGGCGAAGGCTGACCCTGCCCCGTCCGCGCCTCGTCTGCGTCCTCGCGCTCCTCGACGAGTACGAGCGCATGGGGAAGGACGAGCGGAAGAGGGAACTCCCCAGGTTCGACGGGCGTCTCAGGGACGCCGTCACCGACGACATGGCCGCCTATGTGGGCGAGATCATGTCGTCGGTCGCCTTCAGGGGCGGGCGGAAAGGCGTCCACGGCGTCCGCACGGTGCAGGAACTATCGTCCTTCGGATGGACCGAGGTCCTCTACCCCTACAGACGCGGAACTGACGATAGGCCAGACTTCCGCAGGGCGTTCGGGATCGAGCGGAAGATGACACCGTGCGCGTCGGAGACGGTCTCCCGCCTCGCGGTACAGCTCGGTTCGTTCAAGGAGGCGCGCGACGCGCTCGCCCTGCTCGGCTGCGGCAGGATGTCCGTCTCGAAGGTCAGGGACGAGACGCTCGTCACGGGCGGACGGATATTGGAGGAACAACGCAAGCCCCCGAAGGACGTCCGCCGGTACACCGAGGCGCAGACCCAGACGCCCGAGGGCGGAAGAGCCGTCAGGAGAACGCTCGTGGTGATGGCCGACGGGACGAACGCCCCCTGCGTGAAGAAGGACACGAAGGGCGTTAGGGGCAAGAACGGGGACGAGGCGCACTCTCGGCAGCTGCGGGTCATGAACTTCTTCGAATACTGCAACGTGGACGGGGAAGGGACGCCCGTGCCGATCCGGGGGTCGTTCTCCTACGCCGTCACGGACGGTGAGATCGCGGAGGCGACGGGGCTCCTGAAGGTCCAGGGCGTCGCGCGCGGCTCAGGCACGGTGCCGCGCATGCAGTGCGTCGCCGACGGGGAGGAGGCGCTTGAGAAGGCGCTCCGCGACGCCTCCCCCTTCGCCGAGTTCACGAACGACGTCATGCACGCCTGCGGCTACCTCAGCGCGTGCTGCCAGGCGCTCGGCATCGCAAGCCCGGCGAAGGAGTACGCGACGTGCAGGAGGATCATGTTCCGCCACGGGGCGGGCTCCGCGGTCGACAGGATCCGGCGGCTCTACACGGAAGAGCTCGAGGCGTCGAAGGAGGCGGGAGCCGCGCTCGACTACCTCGACAAGCGCAGGGAGAACATGCGCTATGGATGGCTGCGCAGGAACGGATACTGCATCTCCTCTTCGCACGTCGAGGCGGCCGCAAGGATCCTCGTCGCACGCCGGTGCAAGCAGGCCGGAATGCACTGGCGCCACCACAACGCCGCATGCGTCTGCGCCATCATCGCCAGACTGCGCTCCGCAGCATGAGGACTGCCGCGATGGACGACTACTTCTTCAACAAAATAAAATCGCACCCATGTCCCCGGCGCGCCGCGCGTCGAGGCGGCGCGGGTACAACGCGCACCGTGTGAGCCGAGTAGAGGACAATCCTGGGTTATCGTCTGGGTACGTGCATCAGCTGAATGACGTGGGACGCAGATCGACCACGCGCAGTTCGAGGTGCGGCAGGGCACTGTCGAAACCGGATGTCGTGAGCGTGAAGAACACGTCATACGGCCTCGCGGCATGTTTGCGAAGATCCTCGGCCCTTCCGCCGTGCCCCCACCAGATGGCGCGCGGCACGTCGCGGTTCACGAACGCAAGCGACAGATGCCGTCCCTCCACCCCCATCACCCTGACCTCCCGCAGCGTCACACCGCGCAGGCCGAAGACGGGTTCGGGATTTCCCTCGCCGAACGGCTCCAGCCGCCGCAGGTCGGCATAGAGGCCGGGTGTGAGGTCGCCCGGTTCCACCCAGCCGTCGAAGTCGCGCGCATCCGCATCCAGCGCATGTTCTTTTCTCTGCTTCGCACACGCCGTCGTGAACGCGGCCCGGAACGCCTCAAACGCCCCCGGCTTGACGGTGAACCCGCCGGCGGCGGCATGGCCGCCGAAGCGGACAAGATGTTCCGACGCAGCCGCGAGCGCGTCATGGACGTTGTACCCGTCCGGCGCACGCACGCTCCCCGTCTCGCCTACCGCCACGGCGGCCGGCACGTGGTAGTGTTCCAGCAGACGCGAGGCGACAATGCCCGCAACCCCGAGATGCCACCTCTTCCCCTTGGTCGCTCCCGTCACGCATCCCGCGTCCCAGGCGACGACGGCCTGTAAATCCTCCTCCCCGGCCTTGTCGATCTGCGCACAGGCCTCCTGGTACATCGTCTGCTCGAACCCGCGCCGTTCACCGTTGAATCCGTCGATGCGGGAGGCCAGCTGGCGCGCCCCCTCGCGGTCTTCGTCCGTACAGACAAGCAGATCAAAGGCCACATCGGCCGTCTTCATGCGCCCGGCGGCGTTGATGCGCGGCGCGAGCAGGAAACCATAGTCGCGCGCCGTGAGCGCCGCCGCGCTGCGGGCCGCCTTGTCGCGTAGTTCGCGGAGGCCGCAGGGCGCGCAGCGGTTGAAGTAGGCAAGGGACTGCGCGACGAGGATGCGGTTCTGCTCCTTCAGCGGCACGAGATCCGCCACGGTCGCGAGCCCCGCAAGGACGAGGAGGGGGCCGCTGAACTTGGGCCCCGTGTACAAGCCCTTCTCCGTCGCGGCCTGTGCGAGCGCCGAGGCGAGGAAGAACGCGACGCCCGCGCCACAGAGGTCCGCACTACCCGGACACGACTGGACGCGCGGATTGACGAGCGCGTCGGCCTTCGGCAGATTCTCGCCGGGCAGATGGTGGTCGGTCACGACGACTCGGATGCCCTTCACCTTGAGCTTCGCGACCTCGTCCGGCGACGAGATGCCGTTGTCCACCGTGACGACGAGCGCGGCGTCGGCGTGCTCGCACCAGAGTCGCTCCAGAGAGGCGGCGGTCATCCCGTAGCCCTCGCCGAAGCGGTGCGGGATGAATGCCTCGGCGTTGCCGCCCAGACGGCGGAGCGCCGTGACGAGAATCGCGGATGCGCAGACGCCGTCCGCATCGTAGTCGCCGAAGACGACGATCTTCCGCTTCGTATGCAGAAACGGCAGAATGACCTGCACGGCCTCCGTCATGCCGGGCAGGTCATCCGAACGCGCCAACCGAGTCAGGGACGGATCCAGGAACGCCTCCCGTCCCTCTTCCGTCACACCCCGGGACGCCAGCAGACGCGCCAGGATCGGCGGC
>OJAM01000851.1_pt1 | contig 12144 bp, 7 predicted proteins | sample 1589071 | NCBI WGS metagenome assembly OJAM01 (sample SAMN03283243) | human gut metagenome | biome: human-associated habitat; material: feces | host: Homo sapiens | place: Peru | collected 2012
CGGTGCGCGGAGGGGTTCGCGGGGTTGGTGAACTGACCGGGGATAAAGCTGTCCGGCGTCTGGGCGGCCAGCTCCTGTGCCTTGGCGATGGCGCCCTTCATGCCCTTGGCGCCCTCGGTGAGCACCAGCTCCGCGCCGTAGGCCTTCATCAGCTGGCGGCGCTCCACGCTCATGGTCTCGGGCATGACGATGATGACCCGATAGCCCCGGGCGGCGGCCACGGAGGCCAGGCCGATGCCGGTGTTGCCGGAGGTGGGCTCGATGATGACGCTGCCCTCATGCAGCAGGCCCTTGGCCTCGGCGTCGTCGATCATGGCCCGGGCGATGCGGTCCTTCACGGATCCGGCGGGGTTCAGATACTCCAGCTTCGCCAGAATGCGGGCCTTCAGGCCGTACTTCTTTTCCAGGTGGGTCAGCTCCAGCAGGGGGGTGCGGCCGATCAGCTGATCGGCGGAGGTATAGATATGAGACATGGCAATTGCTCCTTTTTGTTATAAGATGTGTTTTTTCCCTGGTCTGGCGGGAAACTCACATTTTACAACATCGGAAAACCAGATATGCTTCCACGGGAATGACCTCGGTTCTCGAAAACTACTACCAATACGGTGTGTTGGTAGTATATTCCTGGCGGAGGCAAAAGTCAACCCCCATGCGAAAATTTCGCATGGGGGCTTATTCAGGAAATCCTACAGGCTCTTTTCCAGGGCATGGACCCAGTCGGCCTTCAGATAGTACAGCAGGAACACCACGCAGCTGACGCTCCAGGTGATGGGATAGGCCCAGAAGATGGTGGCAATATCCGGCCAGACCTTCAGAGCCAGGGTGATATAGCTGACCCGCAGGATGCACCAGCAGCCCAGCATGGTGTACATAGGCACCTGGGCCCGGCCCGCGCCCCGCAGCACGGCGGACACACCGTGGGCAAAGGCCAGGAAGCAGAAGAACAGTGCCTCGATGTGGGACTGACGCACACCGATGGCCACCACGGCCGGGTCGTCGTTGAACAGCCGCATGGCATAGGGAGCCAGGAAAAACAGCGCCACGCCGATGAGCTCCGCCATGGCCATGGAGCACAGGATGCCGATCCGCGCGCCCTGCTTGGCCCGGTCAAACTGCCCCGCTCCCAGATTCTGGCCGATGAAGGTGGTCAGAGCCATGGCGAAGGCGGTGATGGGCAGGAACACGAAGCCCTCCACCTTGGAATACGAGCCGCAGCCCGCCATGGCGTCGGAGCCGAAGGTGTTGATGTTGGACTGCACCACCACGTTGGCGATGGCGATGATGGAGTTCTGCACGCCGGAGGGAACGCCCTGGGAAGTGATTTTCTTCAGCAGAGGCAGATCAAAGCCGATGCGCTTGATCTCCAGCCGGTACGGCCCGTCGGACCGGGTCAGCTTGATGATGCACAGAACGGCGCTGACCACCTGGCTGATCACGGTGGCTACGGCGGCGCCTGCCACGCCCATATCCATGGCCCCCACAAACAGCAGGTCCAGGGCCACGTTGACCGCCGACGAGATAACCAGATAGTACAGGGGGCTGCGGCTGTCGCCCACCGCCTGCAGAATGCCCATGCCTGCGTTATACAGGATGGTGGCCAGGCTTCCCAGGAAGTACAGCCGGAAATACAGAATGGAGGTGTCCAGCACGTCCGCCGGTGTGCGCATCCAGGTGAGGATGGTGGGGGTGAAGAATACGCCCAGAAGCGTCAGCAATACGCCGCAGCACAGGGCGAAGGCAAAGTCCGTATGGACGGCGGCGCGGACCTTTTCATAGTTCTTGGCCCCGAAATACTGGGCAATGACGATGCCCGCGCCGATGAACAGACCCATAAAAAAGCCTGTCATCATAAAAATGAGGTTGCCGCTGCTGGCCACAGCGGCCAGAGCCTGCTTGCCCACAAATTTGCCCACGATGACACTGTCCACCGTGTTGTACAGCTGCTGGCAGAGATTGCCCAAAAAGACCGGCACTGCAAAGCTGACCATGCGCTTCCAGATGGATCCGGTGGTCATATCGGTGCTGCGGTTGATGGCGGCCACGCCGCATCGCCTCCTTATGTAAAGAAATCGTCAGTTCCTTCATTATAGGTGGAAAATGCGGAAAGGTCAACCCTCCATCGCCAAAATAAGTGTTTTTGTCTTTGAATCGTGCACAAAAGCGAAAATACGGCAAACGGATTCGGTGAAACCCGGCAGAAAAAATAGTTCTCCGCGCAGCGTGGGACCGCTGCGCGGAGAAGCAAAGGGGGGATGAGAGAATAAATCGTTGTCAGTCGGCCAGGATCCGCACCGCACCCACATAGGTGCTGCTGTAATAGCCATCGAAATAGCTGATCTTGACCCCGCCGTTGGAGGTGGCGTGGATGAACGCGCCGCCGCCCAGATAAATGCCCACATGGGAGATGTCGCCGCCGCCATAGGAGAAGAACACCAGGTCGCCGGGCAGGCGCTGGGCGGAGGACACCCGGGTGAAGGCATACAGCTGATCGCTGGCCCCGTGGGACATGCGATAGCCGAAGTGGGCGTAGACATACATGGTGAAGCCGGAGCAGTCAAATCCGCTGGGGGACGCGCCGCCCCACACATAGCGGGTGCCCAGGAAGGACTTTGCATAGTCCACCAGGTCCTCCCGGGCGCTCTTCACGGCGGAGGTGCCGGCATAATCGCTGTACTGCACGGCCTGGCACGCGTCGGACCGGACATAGCCGGTGGTGCCGCTGAAGGTGATCTGATACCAGCTGCCGTCCTCGGTGACGTCGTTGAGCCGGGCCACCTTGCCCTGGCGCAGGGTCCGCAGGGAGGCGGCGCTGTCGCTGGGTGCGGCGTACACGGTGATCTGACGGGCGGCCATGGCGCCGTCATAGGCGTCCAGCAGGGCCTGGCGGGCGGCCTGACGGCCGGTGCGGTGCGCCGCGTCCAGAGCGGCCTGACGGGCGGCCTCCTCCTGACGGGCTTTCTCCTCCTGCTGCAGCTGCACCGCCTGGACGGACAGCTGGGACAGGTCCAGGGTCTCCTCCCGGTCCAGCAGGCCCATGTCAATGGCGATGCCCGCATTGGCTTCGGCGGACTGGGACAGGCCCGCGCCCTCCAGCACCTGGACGGCGGCGGAATAGGTGGCCGCGGCGGCAGCCGCGTCCTGTATCTGATGGCTCTGATCTGCGCTGACGATCCAGATACTGGACAGCGTCATGGATGCGGCCAGCAGCAGACAGGCGAAACGTCGGGATACCATAGGGTAAGACTTCCTTTCCGTAAGGGGATTTTCCAAAGGACAAGAGATATCATACCACAATGGTTTCAAAAAAGCTACAAAAAATTACAGATTGGTAACAAAGTTTTCAAAATGGTAAAATTTTACTGCCATGTCATATAGAACACGGCAGTAAAATCGATATATAGTGCAATATTTTACTTTCGAAGGTCGGCGATGGCCTGGCCGGTGGCCAGGATGCTCTCTCCCGCCCGGCGAACGCTGGCTCCGGCAGCCTTTACCAGCTCGTCCTTCACGTCCACCGCCAGGCGGCGGAAGATCTCGGTGATGATTTTTTTCTGCTCCTCGTCGGCCCCGGCATACTCCCGCAGCAGGGCCGCTCCGGCGGCCAGTCCGCCGCTGCGCAGCTCCTCCAGGGTCTTGGTTCGGCCGCCCCGGCTGAGAATATCGAAAAACGCCCGGGAGAACTGCTCCCGCTCCTGGGGGGTCATGGAGCCGATCCACTCCCGCAGCACCCCGTCGGACAGCTGGCCCAGCTGGGAGCGCTGGCCCAGGTGGACAAAGTGGGGCCCCTCCACGCACCAGGACAGGGGCTCGTGCTGCATGATGGACCGGGCGGTGCTGTCCACCACCTCGTAGTCCTCGGCATGCTCCAGCAGCACGCCCACAATGGACGAGGCGGGAATGAAGGTAAACAGCCGGTCTGCCACCGCCTGGTAGCACGGCTCGTTTACCAGGTCCCGGCTGAAGCCGGGGCCGTCGTTGTTGTAGGCGGCGATGAGCCGCTTGCGCTGGAGCTTTTCGTCCAGGTGGACCGCCGCCCAGGCCGCCAGATTTCCTCCCTTGGAGTGTCCGCCGATGCGCAGGGGGCGCCGGGGGCAGGCCCGGGCCACGGCCTCGGCGTACTCCGTGGCCTTCAGCTGGGCGGGAACGGCGGACAGGAAGCTCATGTTGAAGTCCTCCTGCCAGCCCACAATGGTCATGTCCGTGCCGCGATAGGCGACGTATACGCTGCCGTCCGGCAGCAGGAAGGATACGGCGGCAAACTGCATCTGCTGGGTCTCGTCGTGGAGGCTTTCAAAGGCGAACAGCGACACGTCCCGGAACCGGGCCGTCTCCGCCGCCGCCCGCATCAGGGGGATATAGTCCAGAGTGGACAGGCCCAGCTGCTCGTCCTCCTCCGTCAGCTGGCGGCACACATCCCCCATGGGCATGGCGTCCTTGGGGTCGAAGCTCCACAGCTGCCGGAGCTTCTTCAGGTTGATGTAGGAAATGATGCACAGGATCAGGCTGTCCACCTCGTTGAAGCCGTCCTGGGCAAGGGTCAGGTCGCCCCGCCACCGGAGGTAGTCGAACACGGTGGCGTTGGCGCGGGTCTCGTCAGACATGGGGGATCCCTCCTATTTGATTATTGCAGGGTCTTGCACCGCTCGTCGGTGTTGTGGATCACCTGGGCCACGCTCTGGCCCAGGCCGGGATACGCTGCCGTCAGGGTATCCGGCGTCATCTGGGGCAGGTCCTCCGCCTGGTCCAGGGCCTGACGGTACCGCACGCGGCTGAGGGTCATATCCGCCTGGCCCAGACCCGCGTCATAGTCCCCGGGGGCCACGGCGAAGAAGTCCTCGTTGCCGCCGCAGCGGCGGTACAGCTGCCGCAGCAGGCCGTACAGCGCCCCGCTGAGATACTCTCCGGCGGCGGTGATGGCCGGACGACTGCCGGTCTTTCCCAGCTGGTCGAACAGGACGCTGACGGTGTTCACCACCAGCTTCTTTTGCAGGGTAGCCATGATGCTGCCCCGGAGGCTGCCCTTCTCCCCGGAGGCGTCGTACACGTCTCCGGCGTCGATGATGGACCCGTCCCGGCTCAGGGTCCGGCCCAGCAGATAGTCCGCCGACACATGGTAATAGTCGCACACCCGGGTCACGAAGGCCAGGCCCGGCTCCCGGATGCCGTTTTCATAGTGGCTCAGCAGCGCCTGGCTGATGCCCAGCTCCGCCGCCGCCTTCCGCTGGGACACGCCCTTCTCCTGCCGCAGCAGGCTCAGGGTGCGGGAAAAATCAGTTGCCATTCTCTCACCTATCTCTTTTCTATACAGTAAGTAGATTATACCGTGCTTTATACAAAAAGTAAATCCCCAATTTTGCCCGGGTGAACGATCCGCCGGATGGCCATTTCCCCGGCAAATACCGGCAAATTTCCAGGAATCAAATATGAAAAAGATGTTAATTCCTTCCAAATCCCTTGACGGGCGGGAAAAAAGAATGTATCATATATTTTTGTAACGAATTTGTAACTTTTTAGGGGTTCCCTTATTATGAAACAAGACCTGATGCATAAAGACGTCCACGACGTCAACATAACGCCGAAGGAGCGCCGGAATATCTGGCAGCTGTGGCGGCAGAATCTGAAGGACTGGGTCTGGTACACCCAGGAGAATCCGGACTGGCTGGATCTGGATATTCAAACCGCCGTAAAGCGCCATATCATCGCGCCCCTGCGCAGCGCCCGGCAGCGGCTGCGTGGTCTGGCCCAGCAGAAAAAGCGCCGGGAATTTCCGGAGTCCGAAAGCCGCCTGGCTCAGCTGCTGCTGTTTGCCTGGGGCAGCCTTCCCCGGATAGGCGCGGGCCTGCGGGAGCAATTTGCCGTGCGCCGCAAGCACAGCATCCGCCGCAGCGGCAGCATCCGCGCCCTGGGGGAGCGTATGCGTCTGCACCCGGCCATTTTCCTGGGCACCTGCGTCAGCGCTGCGGCGGTGATCGTGCTGCTGTCGGTGTACACCGTGGGCACCACCGTCCGCTACGACGGCATCAACCTGGGCACCGTCAGCTCCCGCCGCACCGTGAATCTGGCGGTGGAGCAGCTGCAAACCGTCACCCGCCAGACCCTGGGAGACGAGAGCTACACCATCGACCGGAGCCTGCTGTCTACCCAGTCCCATGTGGTCCCCCGCCGGGAGGTAGAGAGCCGGGAGGACCTTACCGGGAGCCTCACCGCCCAGATCGGTGACGTCACCTATGGCTATACCCTGTATGTAGACGGCGAGGCCGTGGCTGCCACCACCTTCCCCGGAGCCATTGAGCAGCTGATGGAGCAGATGAAGGTGGGTTATATCACCGAGAGCACCGTGGACTGCTATTTCGTGGAGGATGTAGAGGTGAAGGAGGGCTATGTAGACAGCTCTCTGATCTCCAACCTGGGCTATATTGCCGAGAAGCTCAACGCCACCAAGGCCGGGGCCGTGGTATACACCGTGAAGCCCGGCGATGTGTGGTCCGCTATCGCCGAACAGAATGGCATGACCAATCAGGAGCTGCTGAACCTGAATCCCGGCTATGACATCGCCGTGCTCCATGCCGGCGACCAGCTGACCATTTCCAACGCCGTGCCCTATCTGACGGTGGTGGACGTGGAGCGGCAGAGCTATGTCCGGGACCTGCCCTTTGACGTGAATTACAAGGACGATCCCAATATGTACCAGGGCGACAGCACGGTCCTGTCCAAGGGCGTATACGGCAAGGCCGACGTTACCGCCAACGTCACCTTCATCAACGGCGAGGAGACCGCCCGGGAATATGTGGCCTCCGTGACCCTGAGCCAGCCTGTGGCAGAGCTTCGGGCCCGGGGCACCAAGGCCCGGCCCACCTGGTTCCCCACCGGCAGCTTCCGCTGGCCCTGCTACGGCGTGATCACCTCCTTCTTCGGCCCCCGTCGTGCCAGCGTGCCCGGTGCCTCCACCTATCACGAGGCACTGGACATCGCCAACAGCTACGGCACCGCCATTTATGCCGCCGACGGAGGCACCGTGACCCTGGCCGGATGGTATGGCGGCCTGGGCTACTGCGTGAAGATCGACCACGGCAACGGTTTTGTCACCACCTATGGCCACAACAGCTCCCTGCTGGTATCTGTGGGGCAGCATGTGTACAAGGGGCAGCAGATCTCCCGCATGGGCTCCACCGGCATCAGCAGCGGGCCGCACTGCCACTTTGGCATGACCCGCAACGGCACCATCGTGGACCCCCTGAACTATCTGCCATAACCGCATCACAGCATACGCCAAAGGGCCGCCCGTGGGGGCGGCCCTTTTTTCTGAATTCTCCCGATCCTCTCTTGACAGCCGCCGTCGATTCCGATACTATAATACCGAAAAAACTCAGGATAATGGAGGAAAAAGCTATGGATATCCAGCAGGCAGTGGCAGAGAACATCCACCGCATCCGAAAAGCGCAGCGGCTCAGCATTGATCGGGCGGCGGAGCTGTCCGGGGTATCCAAGAGCATGTGGGGCCAGATCGAGCGCGGCGGGGCCAACCCCACCGTGTCGGTGCTCAGCCGCATGGCCCAGGGGCTTCACGTCCCCCTGGAGCAGCTCATCGCCTGCCACGACGATCCGCCCACCATGCTGCACCGGGCGGTGGACGTGACCGGGCAGCGGCTGTGCGGCGGAAAGGTCATCGCCTACCGGCTGTTTCCCTTTGATCCGGAGTCCCGCAGCGAGAGCGTCCAGCTGGACCTGTTCATCAGCGGCAGCTATGACGGGCCGGACCGGGTCCCCGGCTCCTGGATCTACGTCACCTCTCTGTCCGGGACGGTGGAGGTCACCACCGGAGGCGAAGCATACCGTCTGGAGAGTCGGGACTGTCTGTCCTTCCCAGGCAGCCAGCCCTATCGCTATGAAAACGTCGGCAACAACACGGTCCGGCTCATTCAGTGGACCGTGTATAAAAAATGAGACGCCCCGGCAAATTACAGAGGCGATCCTGCTTTTTTGATAGTCTCAGCTCCCCGGCGCACGGTGTGCGCCGGGGAGCTGCCTGTTGATATCTTGATATCTGTTTTTCGGGAAGCGCTTACTCCTGATCCTGGGGGGCGTCCTCTGCGGGAGTCTCCTCCAGCACCTGGGCGGCATCGGCCTGAAGGGCCTCCACGCCGGTGCTCTCGCCGGAAACTTCCGCAGGCTCCTCCTGCTCCTCCTCCGCGGCGGGCACCAGCTCCTCCGCGAAGTGGCGATAGGCGCTCAGGCCGGTACCGGCGGGGATGAGCTTGCCGATGATGACGTTCTCCTTCAGGCCCACCAGATGGTCCACCTTGCCCTTGATGGCGGCCTCGGTGAGGACCTTGGTGGTCTCCTGGAAGGACGCGGCGGACAGGAAGGAATCCGTGGCCAGAGAGGCCTTGGTGATACCCATCAGCAGCTGGGTGCAGGTGGCCTCCTGCAGCGGCTCGCCGTCCTCGCGGACTTCGCCGTTGGCGATGCGCTGACGCACGGCGGCGTTGGCATCCTCCACCTCCAGCACGTCGGCCATGGCGCCGGACAGCAGGGTGGTGTCCCCCGCCTCCTCCACGCGGACCTTGCGCATCATCTGGCGGACGATGACCTCGATGTGCTTGTCGTTGATGTCCACGCCCTGCTGGCGGTAGACCTTCAGGACCTCCTGGATCAGGTAGTTGTGGACAGCGGAGGCGCCGCGGATACGCAGCACGTCGTGGGGGTTCAGCGCGCCGTCCTGAAGCTGGCGGCCCTTCTCGATGACCTCGCCGTCCTGCACCAGCAGGCCGGTGTGGGGCACCGCGTAGGTGCGGGTATCGCCGTCGTCGGCGGTGATGATGATGTTCAGCAGGCTGCCCTTGGTGGCCTCCTCGAAGCGCACCTTGCCGCCGATCTCGGCGATGGTGGCCATCTTCTTGGGCTTGCGGGCCTCGAACAGCTCCTCCACGCGGGGAAGACCCTGGGTGATGTCGCCGCCGGCCACGCCGCCGGTATGGAAGGTACGCATGGTCAGCTGGGTACCGGGCTCACCGATGGACTCTGCGGCGATAACACCGACAGACTCACCCAGACGGACCGGCTCACCGTTTGCCATATCGGAGCCATAGCAGCGTGCGCAGACACCGGTCTTTGCACGGCAGGTCAGCAGGCTGCGGATCTTCAGCTTGGTGATGCCGGCTGCCTCGATGTCGTTGGCATCGTACAGGTCGATCATCTTGCCCTCGGGCACGATGACCTTGCCGGTGATGGGGTTGACCACATCGCCCACGGCAAAACGGCCGATCAGACGCTCGCGGAAGCTCTCGATCTTCTCCTTGCCCTCGTGGATCTCAGAGACCCACAGGCCATCGGTGGTGCCGCAGTCGATCTCGCGGACGATGACATCCTGAGAGACATCGACCATGCGGCGGGTCAGGTAGCCGGAGTCGGCGGTACGCAGAGCGGTATCGGCCAGACCCTTACGGGCGCCACGGGCAGAAACGAAATATTCCAGAATGTTCAGACCTTCACGGTAGTTGGCACGAATGGGCATCTCGATGGTCTTACCGGCGGTGTTTGCCAGCAGGCCGCGCATGCCGGCCAGCTGCTTGATCTGGTTCATAGAACCACGAGCACCGGAGTCTGCCATCATATAGATCTCGTTGTCCTTGGGCAGGTTGTCTGCCAGAGCCTTGGAGACCTTATCGGTGGTCTTCTGCCAGATATCGATGGTCTTGTTGTAACGCTCGTTATCCGAGATCAGACCACGGTTGAACAGCTTGCCGACCTTGGCGATCTCCTTATCGGCCTCGGCGATCAGCTCCTGCTTCTGGGGCGGGATCACAGCGTCGCACACAGCCACGGAGATAGCGGACAGGGTGGAGTACTTGTAGCCCTGTGCCTTGATGGCATCCAGCATCTTAGCACACTTGCGGGTGCCGTTGCGGGTCATGCAGCGGGAGATGATCTCAGGCAGGGTCTTTTTGGTCACGCGGAAGCTGACCTCGTACTCCAGCCAGTGCTCGGGATCGGTACGATCCACATAGCCCAGATTCTGAGGGATGGGATTGTTGAAGATGATGCGGCCTGCGGTGGCATCCACCAGACCGGTGCGCTCCACGCCGTCAATGGTCATGGTGCGGCGCACCTTGATGGGTGCGTGCAGGGTGATGACGTGCTCGGCGTAAGCCATCAGAGCCTCGTTCTCATCACGGAACACCTTGCCTGCGCCCTCGTCGTTCTCGCGGACGGTGGTCAGGTAGTAGCTGCCCAGGATCATATCCTGCGTAGGCACGGTAACAGGTGCGCCGTCAGAGGGCTTCAGCAGGTTGCCGGAAGCCAGCATCAGCATCTTGGCCTCACGGCAGGCATCCTCACTCAGAGGCAGATGGACTGCCATCTGGTCGCCGTCGAAGTCGGCGTTGAATGCGGTACAGGCCAGCGGGTGCAGCTTGACGGCACGACCCTCCACCAGCACGGGGTTAAAGGCCTGAATGCCCAGACGGTGCAGGGTAGGTGCACGGTTCAGCAGCACGGGGTGACCCTTGATGACGGTCTCAAGGCTGTCCCAGACTTCGGGCTTTGCGCGCTCGACCATCTTGCGGGCGGACTTGATGTTGTTGGCAATGCCCTTCTCCACCAGATCCTTCATGACAAAGGGCTTGAACAGCTCCAGAGCCATCTCCTTGGGCAGACCGCACTGATCCATCTTCAGCTCAGGACCGACGACGATAACGGAACGGCCGGAGTAGTCAACACGCTTGCCCAGCAGGTTCTGACGGAAGCGGCCCTGCTTGCCCTTCAGCAGATCAGAAAGGCTCTTCAGTGCGCGGTTGTTGGGGCCGGTGACCGGACGGCCGCGGCGGCCGTTGTCGATCAGGCTGTCCACAGCCTCCTGCAGCATACGCTTCTCGTTGCGCACGATGATGTCGGGAGCGCCCAGCTCCAGCAGGCGGCGCAGACGGTTGTTGCGGTTGATGACGCGGCGGTACAGGTCGTTCAGGTCGGAGGTGGCAAAGCGGCCGCCGTCCAGCTGGACCATGGGGCGCAGGTCAGGCGGCAGCACGGGCAGCACATCCATGATCATCCACTCGGGACGGTTGCCGGAGATGCGGAAAGCCTCAACAACCTCCAGACGCTTGAGGATGCGCACGCGCTTCTGGCCGGAGGACTTTTCCACCTCGGCGGTCAGCTCAGCGCTCAGCTGATCCAGATCGATCTCCTTCAGCAGGGTCTGGACAGCCTCGGCGCCCATGGCAGCCTCGAACTCGTCGCCGTAACGATCGCGCATTTCGCGGTATTCCTTCTCGGTCAGCAGCTGCTTCTTTTCCAGCGGGGTCAGACCGGGATCGGTGACGATATAGCTTGCAAAGTAGAGGACCTTCTCCAGCAGGCGGGGGCTGATGTCCAGCATCAGGCCGATGCGGCTGGGGATGCCCTTGAAGTACCAGATGTGGCTCACAGGAGCGGCCAGCTCGATGTGGCCCATACGCTCACGGCGGACCTTGGCCTTGGTGACCTCGACGCCGCAGCGATCACACACCTTGCCCTTGTAGCGGATGCGCTTGTACTTACCGCAGTGGCACTCCCAGTCCTTGGTAGGTCCAAAAATGCGCTCGCAGTACAGGCCGTCGCGCTCCGGCTTCAGGGTGCGGTAGTTGATGGTCTCAGGCTTTTTGACCTCACCGTAGCTCCAGTTGCGGATCTGCTCCGGAGAGGCAAGGCCGATCTTAATGGAATCGAAAACGTTGTTTTCCATGAAACGAACCCTTTCTTAATCTCTCGTTGTTTCGATGCTCGCTGACGTAAAAACCCACTGCTCTCCCCCGCCCTGTGCGGCTGCAGCACGCGCGCCGCAGCGGGGTGGGCAGCTTGTCCGGGGTTTAGTCGTCAAAATTCACTTCGTCGGAGGAGGACTCTGCGGGAGCAGAATTGTCATCGTCCAGCACGGAAGGATCATCGAAACCTGCGTCGGCGTCCTTGATGGTGTAATCGTTGAGCAGCTCGTTCTCGTTGGTAACAGTCTCGGAACCTGCAACGTCACGCATATCGAAGCCGGTCTCTTCGTCGTCGAAGTTCTGGCGCATGTCGATCTCGTTGCCGTCCTTGTCCTGGACCACAACGTCCAGACCCAGGGACTGCAGCTCCTTGAGCATAACACGGAACGACTCGGGGATGCCCGGC
>OJAM01000855.1_pt1 | contig 12083 bp, 8 predicted proteins | sample 1589071 | NCBI WGS metagenome assembly OJAM01 (sample SAMN03283243) | human gut metagenome | biome: human-associated habitat; material: feces | host: Homo sapiens | place: Peru | collected 2012
GGGGATAGGGGGTCCACACGCAGCCCAGCAGCGCCAGAGCCGCCATAAGCCCCGTCAGGACCAGACCCGCCCGCAGATAGTGATTCTTTTTTTCGTTCAGCAGCAAGGTAGGTCCCTCCCCTCTATTGCAGCCGCAGTCTCGGGTCCAGCCGCTGGTTGATCAGGTCCGCCAGCAGGTTCACCAGCACCACCCAGAACGCCACGATCACCACCACCGCCTGCACCACGGGATAGTCCCGGTTGGCGATGGACGTCAGCAGCATGCGGCCCAGGCCCGGCAGGGAAAACACCTGCTCGATAACCACAGAGCCCGCCACAATATCCGCCACGGTCATGGCCAGAAATGACACCACCGGCCCCATGGCGTTGCGCAGCACATGGCGGTACAGGGTAGCCCGGTCGCTGTTGCCCCGGCTGTGAGACGTGCGGACATAGTCCTTTTCCATCTCCGACAGAATGGATGAGCGCAGCATCTTCACGGTCATGGCCACCCTGGGCAGGGCGATGGACACGGCCGGGAACAGAAAATACCACAGGCTGGCACCGAAGTTGTCGCCGGGAGAAACGTAGTTTCCCGGCACGAACAACCGCAGCACCAGACCAAACACATACGTCAGCAGGATGCCCGTCACAAAGGCCGGGATGGCCATGAGCACCTGGTTCACGCTGGTCAGGGCCTTGTCCATCCGTCCCCCGGCGTGGCGGGCGGTGAAAATGCCCAGGGGGATGGAAAAGACCAGGATCAGCACAAAGGACATCCCCGTCAGAAGCCCCGTCACCGGCAGCTTTCCGGCCAGCATGCCGGATACCGGCATTTTATAGCTGTACGACGTGCCGAAGTCCCCGTGCAGGGCCCCCAGCACCCACTGAACGTACCGCTCCAGGAACGGACGGTCCAGTCCCATTTCCGCTCGCAGGGCGGCGATGCGCTCCGGTGTGGCCTCGGTGCCCAGCAGCTTCACCGCCGGGTCCCCGGGGATCACCTGAAACGCCAGAAAAGCCAGAAAAGAGACGATGACCATGGTCAGCAGCATCAGTCCGATCTTCTTGGCCGCATATTTCATGGTCATCGCCTCTTTCAATTCAGTATAACGTTACTGCTGGGTCAGGTACACGGTGGACAGGTCCAGCACATAAATGGGATAGAACTTCAGGCCGCCCAGGTCCTGGCGCATAGCCACCAGGTCGCTGAGGTCCTGGATATACACGTTGGCGGCAGTGTCCGCCAGCATGGTCTCCATCTGCTTGTACAGGTCCGTCTGGGTGGCCTCGTCCGTGGCGTTGATGGCCTGCTGGAACAGGGCGTCATAGGCGGGGTTATTATAGTTGATGAAGTTCTTGCCGTAGTCGGAGGTGAACCGCTCCAGCATGGCCCGGGCGGTCATGTTGGCTGCGTCCACGCCCACCACAGTGGCCTGGAACTGGCGGCCATTATAAATGGTATCCAGCCAGGTGCTCCACTCCACAGGCTGAATGGTCACCCTGATGCCCGCCTCCCGCAGCTGCTCGGCCACCACCTCGGCGGTGTCCATGTGGGGCTGATAGTTATTGGGCACGGAGATGGTCATGTCGAACCCGTTGGGATAACCGGCCTGGGCCAGGAGCTCCTTGGCCTTTTCCACGCTGTGGGGATACTTATCCACCAGCTCCGGCAGGAAATACTTGGTAAACGCGGGATAGATGCTGCTGCCCACGGCGGTGCCGTGGCCGTCGGCCACCATATCCATGATGCCCTGCCGGTCGATGGCATAGCACAGGGCCTGGCGCACCAGCTGGTTGTCAAAGGGCTTGGCCTGGTTGTTCAGATAGATGGCCTGCACCAGGTTCATGGTGCCCTCCAGCACCTTGAAATTGCTGTTGAGCTGGGCCGCCTGGGCAGAGGTCAGGTGGGCGCACAGGTCGATGGACGAGCCGTTGAGGTTCATCACCAGGGCGTCGGCGTTCTCGCAGATCTTATAGGTGACCTTGTCCAGCCACGCGGGGGTGCCCCAGTAATCCTCAAAGCGCTCCATGATGAAGTTCTCCTGGGGGGTGCGGGACACGAACCTGAACGGGCCGGTGCCCACAGGGGCGGTGGCCTGGTCGGCATAGCCGGCGGGAATGATGGCCGCCGTCATATAGCTGATGAACTCCAGGTCGCGCTGCGCGATGGTAACGGTGACGGTCTTTTCGTCCAGGGCCTCCACGCTCCGGACAGCAGAAAACGCCGCTACCAGAGGCTTTTCCTGACCCTCCGGCACAGCGGCGCAGCGATTGATAGAGTATACAACATCCTCTGCGGTCACTGTCTGGCCGTTGTGGAACTTCACACCGCCACGAAGGGTGAAGGTGTACGTGGTCCCATCCTCGGACAGCTCATATTTCTCCGCCACAGCGGGGATCATTTCGCCGTCAGAATTGGGCTTTACCAAGCCCTCGAAGATGTTGAACAAGACCTCTCTGGTTCCTGCGGCCACCGTCTGGTGGGGGTCAAGACTGTCGTCCAGGTCCTGGGCGATGCCAACGGTGATCTCGCCACCCTTGACCGGTTCGCCCGTCTCGCCGTTATTTCCTTGTCCGCCGGGGTCCTTGCTGCCGTCTCCGCATCCCGGGAGTACGGCGCCGACCATTACCAGCGCCAGGAAAAGAGCCAATAGTTTCTTCTTCATAGCTTTCTCCTTTTTCCTTGCCGCGACCTTGGCGGCAAGCCAGAAATAATGGTGTCGGACAGCGGCGCGGACAAGCGCGGCTGTCCCTATTCAATTGTCGAAGTGGACTGTACCACATTTTCCCGGCAATTGCAAGGGTTTTTTCCCACTTTTTTGTGGGAATGTGAAATATTTATCCATCACTGTCCACACTCGGCAGGCGGATGTATCTCTTGGGCAGTCCGGCTTCGGGGCGGAAAATCTCCGGAAGGGGCAAATTCCCCCTTGTCCGGCTTGACCTTTTTCCGGGAATATGATATGATGCATTGCCAATAGCCCTCCAAAAATGCACGGATGGCTTTTGAAAACGACATCAAAGGAGTATTTACCCATGAAAAAGTTTCTCACTATGCTGCTGGCCCTGGTGATGGTCCTGTCCCTGGCGGCCTGCTCCTCCCAGAAGGGCGGCGACGTCAACGGCGGCTCCCCCGTCAGCGCTGTGGACCTGCTGACCGCCGTGTGGAACGCCTATCCCGAAAGCGAGAAGTTCCCCGTGGTGGGCGGCAGCCTGGATAAGCCCGTGGACGATGCCCCCGGCACTTTCCCGGTGGACGATGCCGACAATCTGGACTATATGCTGCACTTCCCCGCCGACAAGGCCGATCTTATTGACGACGCCGCGTCGCTGACCCACATGATGAACGCCAACAGCTTTACCTGCGGCGTGTTCCATGTGAAAAACAGCGCCGACGTCTCTGTCGTGACCGACGCTCTGCGCCAGAATGTCCAGAACACCCAGTGGATGTGCGGCTTCCCTGACAAGCTGGTGGTCCTCACCTATGGCGAGTATGTGGTGGCCCTGTTCGGCGCCGACGACCTGGTGGACGACTTTGTCAACACCATGACTGCCACCTACACCGGCGTCCAGACCGCCTGCGACGAGCCCATCCAGTAACCCGCCGCGGTCATGCTGTTTTCCAGTCTGCCGTTTCTCTTCTATTTTCTTCCCTGCGCCCTGGGGCTTTATTTTCTGGCCCCTCGGCGGCTGAAAAATGCCGCTCTGCTGCTGAGCAGCCTGGTGTTCTACGCCTGGGGCGAGCCCCGGTTCGTGCTGTTCATGGCCGCCGCCATTTTACAGGGCTATGCCGCCGCCCGGCTTATGGAGCGGTATCCTGCCCGCAGGCGGCTGCTGCTGACCCTGTCCGCCGTGCTGAGCCTGGGGCTTCTGGGCTACTGCAAATACGCCGACTTTCTGATCTCCGGCTTCAACGCCGTCACCGGCCTGTCGGTGCCCCTGCTGCGGATCACCCTGCCCATCGGCATCAGCTTCTATACCTTTCAGATCCTCAGCTATGTCATCGACGTGTACCGGGGCGACGCCCCGGCCCAGCGGAGCCTCATCGACCTGGCGGCGTATATCGCCATGTTCCCCCAGCTGGTGGCCGGGCCCATCGTCCGCTATACCGATGTGGCTCCCCAGCTGCAAAGCCGCACCCACACGGTGCAGGATGCAGCCCTGGGCGCCCGGCGATTCGTGCTGGGCCTGGGCAAAAAGGTGCTGCTGGCCAACGTCCTGTACGAGCTGGTGACGGTGTATCAGCAGAGCGGGCAGAAAACCGTGCTGCTGACGTGGATGTACGCCGCAGCGTATATGATGCACGTTTACTTCGACTTCTCCGGCTACAGCGACATGGCCATCGGCCTGGGCCGGATCATGGGCTTCCGCTTCGCCGAGAACTTCAACTATCCCTTTATCTCCGGGAGTCTCACGGAGTTCTGGCGACGCTGGCACATCAGTCTGGGGTCCTGGTTCCGGGACTATGTGTATATCCCCCTGGGCGGCAGCCGGGTGCGGCTGGGACGCTGGGTGCTGAACCTGCTGGTGGTATGGGGCCTGACAGGTCTGTGGCACGGAGCCGCCTGGACCTTCGTGCTGTGGGGCCTGTATTTCGCCGTATTTCTGCTGATAGAAAAGCTGTTTCTGGGCCGGGTGCTCCGGCGGCTGCCAGTGCTGCGGCACGTTTATGTGCTGACGGCGGCGTTGTTCAGCTTTGTGCTGTTCGACGCATCCTCCCTGTCCGCCGCCATAGGCGCCGCCGGGGCCATGCTGGGCCTGGGGCACCTGCCCATGTGGGACGGCGGCACCCTGTACTACCTGCACAGCTACGCCCCGGTGCTGCTGGCAGCTGCCGTGGGATCCACGCCGCTGCCTGCCGTCCTGTGCCGCCGCATGGCCGCCGGACGGGCAGGCCGTGTGCTGAACGCTCTGGAGCCCATAGCGCTGCTGGCCCTGCTGGCCGTGTGCACGGCGTTCCTGGTCAGCGGCTCTGCCAACCCCTTCCTGTATTTCCGGTTCTGAGGAGGTGCACATGAAGACCAAGCAAATCATCACCGTGTGCCTGCTGGCGGCGTTTCTGGCGGGCTTTGGCCTGTGGTCCGTTCTACGGACGCCGGATGCCGTATCCCAGGCGGAGCGCCGCCCCCTGGCCCAGCGGCCGGCGTTCACCGCGGCGGGCTTTCTGTCCGGCAAGTTCTCCGACGCTCTGGACGATTTCGCCGCCGACCAGTTCCCTCTGCGGGAGCAGCTGCGGACCCTGCGCTCTCTGGTGTCCTATGACGTGATGGGGCAGCGGGACGTAAACGGCGTGTACCTGTCTCAGGGCTACGCCGCCAAGCTGGATTTCCCCCTGAATACCACCTCCGTGGAACGGGCGGCGGACCGGTTCCGGTATGTGTACGACACATACCTCTCCGGCACCGACACCAAGGTCTATCTGTCGGTGATCCCGGACAAGGGATATTTCATGGCCCCGTCCTCGGGACGGCCCTCCATGGACTATGACGCCCTGGTGTCACAGCTGCGGGAGAGCACGCCGTATATGACGTATATCGACCTGTTTGATCTGCTGACCATCGACGACTACTACCGCACCGACGCCCACTGGCGGCAGGAGCGGCTGCACCCGGTGGCGCAGGCGCTGGCAGACGCCATGGGCGTATCTCTGCCGGACACGGCAGAGGAGTCGCTGCACACGCTGGCGGGCGAATTCTGCGGCAGCTACTGGGGCAAGACGGCGGAGCCGCTGGCGGCGGACGTCCTGTCCTATATCACCTCTCCGCTGCTGGATGGCTGCGCGGTGTACGACTACGAGACGGATTCCACCGGCGGCGTGTACGACCTGACGGCGGCGGAGAAAGCGCCCTATGACCTGTTCCTCAGCGGCAGCAAAGCGCTGCTGCGCATCGAGAACCCGGCGGCGGGCAATGACCGGACGCTGATCGTGTTCCGGGATTCCTTCGGCAGCAGCCTGATACCGCTGCTGGCGCAGGGGTACGGCACCGTGTACGCGGTGGATATCCGCTATCTGGCCACGGACGCGCTGGCGCGGGTGGTGACATTCCCGGAGGAAGCGGACGTGCTGCTGGTGTACAGCGCCACCGTCCTTCAGAACAGCGTGACGCTGAAATAAGCGCAAAAAAGCGCCGGTGCGAAGCACCGGCGCTTTTGTACGCTTTTCTTAGAAGAAGAATTCCTTGATCTGGCCGTACAGGATCAGGATCATGCACAGCGGGGTGATGAACTTCACGCAGATCTTGAAGAAGCCGTAGCCGCTCATGGCGTGGCCGGACTGCTCGCACTCCGCCTTGACCATCTCGGGGCCGACCTCCCAGCCGATCATCAGGGACATCAGCAGGGCGCCCAGCGGCATCATGATGCCCTCGGACAGCATATCCCAGAAGTCCAGCCAGTCGGCAGCCCATGTGGGCAATTCGCCCGTCATACCCAGAAGATTACCTGGCGCAAAGCCCGTGGAGCCCAGCGCATCGGCGCAGACCAGAATGCAGCCCAGACCCACGCAGGCCGCAGCGATGAGGGTGTAGGTCTTACGCTTGTCGCCCTTGCCGGCGTCGCGGGCCTTATCCACAAAGTGGGCCACGATGACCTCCAGCAGAGAGATGGAGGAGGACACGGCGGCGAAGACCACCAGCAGATAGAACAGGATGCCGAAGATGGGGCCAAGGCCGCCCATACGGCTGAACACGTTCTGCATGGTGATGAACAGCAGCTTGGGGCCGCCCAGCGTGCCGTCGGGGTCGAGGGCGAAGCGGCCGGGAATGACGCACAGACCGGCCATCAAAGCCACCAGCGTATCCATGACGATGATGAGGATGGCGTTCTTCTGCAGGTTCTCCTTCTTCTGCAGGTAGGAGCCGTAGGTGATCATGGCGCCCATGCCCAGAGACAGGGAGAAGAACATCTGGCCGCCTGCGGTAGCCAGCACCGTCAGGAAGTCGGGAGCCTTGTCAATGACGCCGTTGGCGACAGCCCAGCCGGGAACGAACATGTACTTCAGGCCTTCCACAGCGCCGGACAGGGTGCAGGCGCGGATGATGCAGACCAGCAGCATCACGAACAGCGCGGGCATACCCACGGAGCAGACCTTCTCAATACCGCCGCCGATACCGCCGATGACGATGATCATGGTGATGGCCACGAAGATCAGACCGTAGATGATAGCCTCGGTGGGATTCCCGAGAAATGCGCCGAACACCTCAGCGCCTACGGAAGTGCCGTTGGCGTCAGCGACCGCAGCCAAGGCGTTGGAGCCGAAGCCCGCGCCGAACAGGTCGCCCACGTTCAGCACGACGTACTTGATGCAGTAGCCGCCCAGCGCGCAGTAGAAGAACAGGATGAAGAACGCGGACAGGATGCCCATCCAGCCCATCCACTTGAACTTCTTGGACAGGACGTGATACGCTTCCACAGCGCCCTTGCCGGTCTTGCGACCGATGGCCAGCTCGCCCACCATGACGATAAAGCCGCACAGAACTGCCAGAATGAGGTAAATAATGAGGAACGTAAAACCACCGGAGGCGCCCATTTTATTGGGGAAGCCCCAGATGTTGCCCAGACCGACGGCGGAGCCGACGGCAGCCATCAGGAAACCAAAATTGGTTCCAAAGCCTTTTCTTTCTTCCATTGTTTTCTCTCCTTAACAGATTTTTGCCCCTACGTTGCCGCAGAAGCTGATATTCTGCCGCGCCCTGTCTATTGACAGGAAACAGCCCGGGGCACCGCCATGCCCCGCAGAGGCCGCCCCGGAGGGGGTGTACCCTCCTGAGAAACCATCTAACCAGAGTATACAGGAATATCTTTCCGCCCGCAATTAGCAGTTTTTATAAAAATCAAGCGCCGTATTGTACACTTTTAACATTCTGTGAACGTGTTGCAGGCGATATTTTATGGTGATTTTATTTACTTTTAACATTGAACGGTTCGGCAAAAGTGGCAATTCCCATGCTTTCCGGCTATCTGTGCGCAGTTTTCTCTTTTAGGGAAACAAATTGTCGTTTTCTTAACAGGCATTTGCGCCATCGGCGCTGCATACGCCGCCAAAGCACCTCTGCGCCGCCGGTGTTACCGCCGCAGGACAAAAAAAGACCGCCTTGCGGCGGTCTTTTCCATCTGTCAGGAGAGATGTTGTCGGGATGGCGGTCCCGGAAACAGACTAACAGATTCTTATCAAAAGCCCGCCGCCCCGAAGGGCGGTGGGGTTTTGAACTTTTTGGGGGGATATTTCTTAGCCGAAGAAGCTCTTGAGCTGACCGTACAGGATCAGCAGCATGCACAGCGGGGTGATGTACTTGCAGCAGACCTTGAAGAACGGATAGCTGCTCATTTTGTGTCCCTCGGTGGCCTCGCACTCGTTCTTGACCACCTCGGGGCCGATCTCCCATCCGATCATCAGCGTCATCAGCAGGCCGCCCAGCGGCATGAACACGCCCTCGGAGATCATGTCGAAGAAGTCCAGCCAGCAGTCGCTCCAGCCCTTGTAGCCGTCCAGCTTCAAAAGCTCCCATGGCGCGATCCCGTTGGAGCCCAGACCGTCAACGCAGACCAGCACGCACAGCAGCGCAATGAGGATGGAGGCGATGAAGGAGTACTTCTTGCGCCGATCGCCCTTGCCCTCCTCGCGGGCCTTGTCCACGAAGTGCGCCACCACCGTCTCCAGCAGGGAGATGGAGGAGGACACCGCCGCCAGCACCACCAGCAGGTAGAAGATAATGCCGAAGATGGGGCCGATAGCGCCGTCCATGGAGTCGAACACGTTCTGCATGGTGATAAACAGCAGCTTGGGGCCGCCGATGGGTCCCTCGGGATCCAGGGCGAAGCGGGCGGGCATGACGCACAGACCGGCCATCAGTGCCACCAGCGTATCCATAACGATGATCAGAACGGCGTTCTTCTCCAAATGCTCCTTCTTGTCCAGATAGGAGCCGTAGGTGATCATGGCGCCCATGCCGATGGACAGGGAGAAGAACATCTGGCCGCCGGCGGTGGAGATGACCTCAAAGATGCTGGGTGCCTCGGCAATAACGCCGTTGGCCACCGCCCAGCCGGGAACGAACATGTACTTCAGGCCGTTCGCAGCGCCGGGCAGAGTGCAGGCGCGGATAATGCAGATCAGCAGCATCACGAACAGAGCAGGCATACCGATGCCGCAGAACTTTTCGATACCGCCGCTGACGCCGCCCATGACGATAAGCATGGTCAGCACCACGAAGATCAGGCCGTAGATGACGCCCTCGCTCTGGTTGGTCAGGAACGCGCCGAACACATCGCCGCCGTTCATGCCGTTGGAGCCGAAGCCGGTACCGAACAGGTTGCCCACGTTCAGGACGACATACTTGATGCAGTAGCCGCCCAGCGCACAGTAGAAGCTCATGATCAGGAAGGCCGAGGCCACGCCCAGCCAGCCGACCCACTTGAACTTCTTGGAGATAGCGTGGTACGCCGCGATAGCGCCCTTGCCGGTCTTACGGCCCAGCGCCAGCTCGCCCAGCATGACGATGAAGCCGCAGATGACCGCCAGAATGAGGTAGATAATGAGGAACGTAAAGCCGCCGGAGGCGCCCATCTTATTGGGGAAGCCCCAGATGTTGCCCAGGCCGACTGCCGAGCCGACCGCGGCCATCAGGAATCCAAAATTGGATCCAAAGCCTTTTCTTTCTTCCATTGTTTCTCTCCTTTAATCTTTTTCTCCTGATAACACGTCCGCCGGTGCACACCGGTAGGACTGTAAAAAGTATACAGGAAATCGCCGAGCGGTTCAATTAGCATTTTTGATGAAATTTTAGCGCATATTTCTACTAATTTAACATTATCTTAGCGCGAGACGGATTCTGTATTGCAACGATTTCAACAAATATCTGCACTCAAAGCAGCACAATTACAGGAAATTTTTGTCTGAATTGTTTGCAGAATGCGCTAATATCGTGAAAAGAAACTTTTCGCGGAAGTTAAGAACGCGTTAATGCGCGCCGCGCCCGCAGACTGCCTCCCGCCCTGATCCCTGCGGCACACGGGCACGACCGTTTTCCTCCCATTCCGACTGAAAAAACTGTTGCCAACGGGCAGGAATTGTAGTAGAATAAGGGTTACGAACTTGTCCTCCGCTGTGAGCTGCGGAGCCGGTCTCGCGCAATGGATACCCACGAATCATGTCAGGCGGGGAACCGAGCAGCATTAAGAGGGATCATCCATGTGCCGCGAGGGTGCCGGCTCTGTGGCTCACAGCGGAGGAGGTTCGCTTTTATTTTGCATCTGCAGGGGAGGTGTGCCCATGTATCAGGCGCTCTATCGCAAATATCGCCCCAAGACCTTCTCCGAGGTGGTGGGGCAGCAGCACATCACCGACACGCTGCAGCGTCAGGTGGCCGACGGTCAGGTGGGGCACGCCTACCTGTTCACCGGCACCCGGGGCACCGGAAAGACCACCTGCGCCCGGATCCTGGCCAAGGCCGTCAACTGCGAGCATCCCGTGGACGGCGCGCCCTGCAACCAGTGCGCCGCCTGCCGGGGCATCGACGACGGATCGCTGCTGGACGTGACCGAGCTGGACGCTGCCTCCAACGGCAGCGTGAACGACGCCCGCTCCCTGCGGGAGGAGGCCATCTACCCGCCCTCGATGCTGAAAAAGCGCGTGTATATCATCGACGAGGTACACATGCTCTCCAAGGACGCCTTCAACGCCCTGCTGAAGATCATGGAGGAGCCGCCGGCGCACCTGTTGTTCATTCTGGCCACCACCGAGCTGCAGAAGGTGCCCGCCACCATTCTGTCCCGGTGCCAGCGCTTCTCCTTCAAGCGGATCCTGCCCCACGACATGGAGCAGCAGCTTCTCCGGGTGGCGCAGGCGGAGGCCATCGACCTGACGAGCGACGGAGCGGAGCTGCTGGCGCGGATGGCCAACGGCGCTCTGCGCGACGCGCTGAGCCTGCTGGATCAGTGCCGCGCCGCCGGCACCACGGTGGATGCCCGCGCCGTACTGGACACGCTGGGCCTGGCCGGAAGCACCCAGACATTGCAGCTCATGCGGCTGCTGCTGGCACGGGAGAGCGGCGACGCGCTGGCGCTCCTTGACCAGCTGTACCGCGGCGGCAAGGACGTGACAGCCCTGCTGGGCGAGCTTAGCGACCTGTGCCGGGATATGACGGTGATGAAGGCCGCGCCGGAGGGCGGCGCGGCGCTGCTCAGCGGCGTATACGACCGCAAGAGCCTGTCCGATATGACGGCGGACGTGCCCATGCGCCGCCTGCTGTTTATGACCGATACCATCCAGCGTACCGCCGCCGCGCTGCCGGACAGCATTCGCCAGCGGACGGACGCGGAGCTGTGTCTCCTGCGGCTGTGCGACGAGAGTCTGTGTGGCGACCCCTCGGCGCTGGAGGGGCGCGTTTCCGCGCTGGAGGATGCTGTGCGCAGCGGCGCGGCACCTGCCCGGCGTCCGGCGGCAGCCCCTGCGCCCGCGCAAGAGGAGCGCCCCGCGCCTGTCCGGGAGGAGCGCCCTGCACCGGAGCCGGAGGAGGCTCCGGCGACGACGGCGCCCGCGCCATCCGCGCCGGTAAGCGCACCGGCGGTGGCCGCCGGCGGCGATACCACCGTGTGGTCGGCGCTGCTGGATCACTACAAGGCGCCGCTGCCGCCCCACTTCCGCGCCATGCTGAACATGGTGCGGGGCGAGGTGCAGGACGGCGTGCTGACCGTTCTGTGCAGCAACGATTTCGCCAAGTCGCAGCTGGACACGCCGCAGGTGGTCAAGGTGCTGCAGGAGGTCACGTCCCGCCATCTGGGGCAGGACATCCGCGTGCAGTTCCAGATGGGCGGCGCTGCCGTGAAAAAAGCCGCGCCCCGCGCCGCTGCGCCCCGCCCGGCGCCAAGACCGGCACCGGCGCCGGAGGACGACTACGAGCGCCCGCCGCTTCCGGAGGAAGCCCCGCCCGCCCCGGCGGACACGCCGCCGTGGGAGGAGCCGCCCGCCGCAGGACGGGATAAGCTGGACGAGCTGGCGCAGAACGGCCGGCAGCTGGACAACTTTCAAATCAAATAATGGGTATAAAGGAGAAATGACACATGGCTAAAGGATACAGCGCCCGCAGGGGCTTCACCGGCGG
>OJAM01000856.1_pt1 | contig 12075 bp, 10 predicted proteins | sample 1589071 | NCBI WGS metagenome assembly OJAM01 (sample SAMN03283243) | human gut metagenome | biome: human-associated habitat; material: feces | host: Homo sapiens | place: Peru | collected 2012
ATCATCGGTGTTTGCAAGTCTCAGCGAAAAGCTGTCGGAGGCGTTCAAGAAGTTCAGAAACAAGGGCAAGCTGACGGAGGCTGACGTCCGCACCGGTATGCGCGAGGTCAAAATGGCGCTGCTCGAAGCGGATGTGAACTTTAAGGTCGTAAAGGAATTCACCAAAAAGGTGCAGGCTGTTTTTCAGGATCCGATGAGTGCCCTGAATCCGCGGAAGACGATTGGATTTACGCTGCGGGAGCCGCTGCGGGCCCATGGAATCGGCACACCGAAGGAGCAGCTGGAGGAAGTGAACCGGATGCTGGAGAGAATCGGGCTTGATGCCTCCTATGCGGACCGCTATCCGAAGGAGCTCTCCGGAGGACAGAGGCAGAGGGTGTGTATCGGAGCAGCGCTGATGCTGAACCCGGAGCTTGTGATTGCGGATGAAGCGGTTTCTGCGCTTGACGTCTCGGTTGGAGCACAGATTCTGAATCTGTTCCGGGATATTGACCGGAAACGGGATTTTGCAATGCTGTTCATTTCCCACAATCTGAACGTCGTTTATTATCTGTGCGACCGGATTGCCGTGATGTATCGGGGGCGGATTGTGGAGATCGGGACGGCGGAGGAAATCTACCGGAATCCGCAGCATCCTTACACAAAGCTCCTTCTGGCTGCCATACCGGACTGGGGCAGCAGGATCGAGGATGACGGGACGAAAACACTGGCAGAGCTCGAGCGGGAATATGCCGATCTGGAAGCAGCCAGAGAGGATGTGCCCGGGGCATGCTGCTTCTATCATCGCTGCCCGCATGCCTGTGAGGAATGCAGGAAATGTCCCCCGGAAGCTGTAAACGTAACACCGGATGCGGAAGAAGAGCATCTGGTAAGCTGCCGGCTGCATCGGTGACCGGAGTCAGGGAATCCGGCAAACAAATACATACGAGGTGATGACTATGCTTCTTGCTATTGATACAGGAAATACACATACCATTCTTGGCTGCATTAACGATCGGAATGAGGTGATCCGCACCGTTCAGATTTCCACAGACATCAATGAAACCGCGTATGAATATGCGGTGGAGATAAAAGACATCATGGAGCTTGCCGGCATTGATCCGAAGGGATTTGAGGGAGCCATCATTTCTTCTGTGGTTCCGCAGGTGAATGTGGTTCTGGCAAAAGCGGTGAATCTGATCACGGGACTGACGCCGGTGATCGTCGGAGCCGGTGTGAAAACCGGTCTGAATATCCGCCTGGATGATCCGGGCACCATTGCAGGAGATTTGGTTGCGACCGCAGTTGCTGCCAAGGAGGAGTATCCGCTTCCTGCCATTATTGTGGATATGGGAACGGCAACTACGATCACCGTGGTGGATGCAAAGGGGGATTATATCGGCGGCTGCATTATGCCGGGAACCGGAATTTCGCTGGATGCACTGATCAAGGAGACGTCGCTCCTTCCGAGTATTGATTATTCCGCGCCGAAGAAGGTGATTTCCACGAATACGGTGGATGCCATGAAGAGCGGCATTATTTACGGATCTGCGGGAGCACTGGACGGTGTCATTGACCGGTATATCGAAGCACTGGGAGGAAAGGTCGGCTGCATTCTGGCAACCGGAGGAATGGGACGGCTGATCGCGCCGTACTGCAGGAATGAGATTATTGTGGATAATCGCCTTCTTCTGAAGGGACTTGGGCATATCTATCGGACCAATGAGGCGGCAAAGCAGAAAAGTACAGGGAAAAGGAGGTAAGCATCATGAATGGGAGAAAGAAAATTGCTGTCATTACCGGGGCATCCAGCGGACTTGGGCGAGAGTTTGTCCGTCAGCTGGATCAGGATGCGGCCAGAGAAGAGCCGCTCTTTCGTGAAAAGCCGGAAGAGCTGTGGGTTATAGCACGAAGAGAAGACCGGCTGCGGGAGCTGGAAAAGGAAACCGGACTCCCTGTCCGGGTGCTGCCCTATGATCTCACGGAGAAGCAGTCCATTCTGGCACTGCAGGAGCTTCTGGAGGACGAACAGCCAAGTGTACGTCTCCTGATCAATGCAGCAGGCTTCGGAAAGATCGGTGCAACCGAGAATATGACACTGGAAGCTCTGGATGGCATGATTGATCTGAACTGTCGGGCAGCGGTGGATATGACACAGATCTGCCTTCCCTATATGGAGAAGGAAGCAAGAATTCTGGAAATCTGTTCTACCTCGGCGTTTCAGCCGTTTACCTATCTGAATGTCTATGCGGCGACCAAGGCTTTTCTGTACCGGTACAGCCGTGCACTTCGCATTGAGCTGATGCCGCGGAAGATTTCGGTGACGGCAGTCTGCCCCTACTGGGTAAAGGATACCGAGTTTATTCCGCTGGCGGAGCAGGGAAATAACGCGGATCCGGAAGAGCCGGAGATTCGCAGCTTCCCTCTGGCGACGACGCGGGAGGATGTTGTCCGTCACGCACTTATCGATGCCGCACTGAATATGCCGGTATCCACACCGGGAATTGTATGCACGGTGCACCGCTTCGCAAGAAAGCTGTTCCCCTCGGATATCCTTCTTGGAATCTGGGAGCTGATCCGCCGGATATGATTCAGGAGAAGACGGGCATCAGGCACAGGACGGAAAAGGACGCTGCGGCTGCAAGGACACTGATGCGGGCAGCGGGAATCCGTCTGTAAAAGCGGATGAGTGCCAGAATGGTCCAGAGAAGCAGCATGATCACCATCCAGCCGGAGAGAATTCTCCGGGGAGTGGCCCCATAGGTGCCAAGGTACAGAACAAACAGCTTCCAGAAGGCGAGGAGTCCGAAGAGAAGCGAGCAGATAAACTGCACCGTGATCAGGCATCTTGTCCTTCTGTCTTCCCATAAGGGAATCCGGGAGAACAGGCAGGAGGCAAGGAGCAGCGCAAAGTTCAGCGAAACCACGCGGACGAGCTGCCAGAAGCCATCCACGGCATAGAGGCATGCTTCCTGAACCGTCAGACGGAAGGCAAGAATCTGGCCGCCGATTTCCCGGACAGAGACGGCAAAGAAAAGCAGATAAACCGCAGTCAGCGCGCCGAGAATTACATGTGCCGACCAGGAAGGAAGAACATGGAGCCATTTTGTCTCCTTTGCAAGTACCTTTGGTGTGCAGGGAGGCTCTTTTCGAAGGAGCGATCCTCCGGTTAATCCGAACAGCCAGGCACTGACCGGGATTGAAAGCAGGAAATAAGGCAGGAATTCGCGGAGAAGACAGAGAACGAACTCTGCCTGAAAGAGTCTTCGGAAGAATTCGGACAAGGAGCTTCCGATGCTGGAGAAGGAGCTGGAAACACCGGAAAGCTCCGACCAGGCAAACGCGCAGACCGCGATGGCAAGCAGAATACTGATGACCGCAGTCAGAGCCGTCTGCGGACGCAGGCGGTGAGAACGCTGCGAATGAGGCGTCCCGGCGGAATCAGCGGGACGCTTTTTGAATACACTGACCAGGCGGAGAAACAGGTTGCTCCAGGGAAGATAGAACAAGCCTTCCGAGGCATCGATCGGAAACAGAAGGCCGCTTCGTCCTGCACCGAGCATTCCGGTGCGGCACAGAATGTAGTAAATCAATGTAAAATGCCAGAAAAAGACCTGTACAACAGAAAAGGTATCTCCGCGAAGACCGAATACGGCATAGGCGATGGACTGAACCAGGGCACAGGCGGCAAAGAACACGGACTCACCGGCCGACTGCCCACAGGAAGCAAGAACAGAACGTGATTTTCCTGTCGCGCAGCAGAACACTTCGACGCAGGTGATCAGAAGGATGCTGAAAAGAAGCGGCCAGATTTGCTCATGTGTTCCAGTGATCCCAAAGAGAACATAGCGAACATAGAAATAGCCCACCGGATAACTGACAAGGGCAGCAATGCGATAAACAAAAGTCTGATTTTTCATGGTTGTTTTTCTCCTGTCTGCTGCGGAAATCATTCACTGTCCGGGACATATTCCAGAATGTCTCCGGGCTGGCACTGCAGCTCGCGGCAAAGTGCTTCCAGAGTGGAAAAGCGGATTGCCTTGGCCTTATTGTTCTTCAGAATGGACAGGTTCGCGGGAGTCAGGTCGATTCGTTCTGCCAGTACGCCCGCACTGATCTGTCGTTCTGCCATCATGACGTCAAGTTTGATTCGTATCATATGCATTCACTTCTTTCCGATTCGATCACGATTTCCGGCATCATATCGTGAGATCCAGCTCATCCTTCATGGCAACCGCCCGCTCGAAGCTGTGCTGTATAACGCGGATGATGAGGACCATGAATGCGGCCATCACAGCGACTGCAGACATAAGGATGGTACAGGTGATGCCAAGGAGCAGGGACAACGCGGCGGCAGCACCCACCTCAAGAGAGATGGCGCGGAGGCCTTTGACATTAGCCATGGTGAAAATATCACCCTGTTCAATGCGGCAGATCAGCCGGTACAGACTGAACAGACAGAGGAAAGCAAGAGCGGCGAGAGCATAGCCTGCAATCAGAATCATCCAAAAGCGGACGGGGCCGTTTATCATCGGCGTGGGCCTTTGCATGACGAAAGCAGTCAGGCGCGGACCTGCCGCGCACATTCCTGCGCAGAGAACGGTCATTGCGGCAATGGCGAGTCTGGTTATTCTGAAATTCATTCATTCCTCCCTCTGCCGCAGGATTACCGCGGCAATATAACCGAGTATTCGCGTGGTATCTTTTGGCCTATATACTACGGATAAGAATATCGAATGTCAATAAAAATATATCGATATTCGATATATTTGCACGAACGCACATTCTTGCAAGAGACGAGAGGGGTACCTATAATGAAACCAGGAAATCGGGTAAGAACAGAGCCTGAATCAGGAGAAAGGGAACGGCATGGAACGGATTATTTTCCACGTGGACGTGAACAGTGCATTTCTGTCCTGGTCCGCTGTGAAGCGGCTGAAGGAAGATCCGTCCTCCGTGGATCTTCGTACCATTCCCTCGGCAGTTGGAGGGGATGTGGAGACAAGACACGGCATCATCACCGCGAAATCCATACCTGCGAAAAAATACGGAATTACAACGGGAGAGCCGGTGATAAAAGCTCTGCAGAAGTGCCCGGGACTTGTGCTCGTCTCTTCGGACTGGGAGACCTATCACCAAAGCTCGCAGGCATTTATGGCAATTCTCTGCGAGTATTCGGAAATGGTGGAGCAGGCATCTGTGGATGAAGCCTATGTGGATATGACGGAAACGGTGGATGCACGCATCTCAGAGAATGGCAGCGGGCTGCAGGGAGAGCCGCTGCGTACAGCAAGGCGACGCACGGCAGAGGAGCTTTCGTCTGAAATCCGAAGGGAAGTCCGGACAAGACTCGGCTTTACGGTGAACGTTGGTATTTCCTCCAATAAGCTTCTGGCGAAGATGGCCAGTGACTTTAAAAAGCCGGATCTGACACACACGCTGTGGCCGGAGGAAATCAAAGCGAAAATGTGGCCGCTTCCCATCGGAGGGCTATACGGATGCGGATCAAGAACAGCGGCCAGACTTTCCGGAATCGGAATTGTCACAATCGGCGATGCCGCTGCCACGGAGCTGTCGGTGCTTCAGTCGTTCCTTGGGGAAAAGGGCGGAGAATATATATCGCGGGCTTCGCACGGAATCGGCAGCACGCATGTCCGAACCGAGAGCGAGGAGGCGAAGAGCTATTCCAATGAGCTGACCACGGCGGAGGATGTCACAATTCAGAATTATGAGCAGATCGCGCGGCCGATTATAAACCGGCTGTCCGGAAAGGTTGCCTCCAGACTTCAGAGGGACGGCGTTTTTGGAAGCACCGTCACGGTCAGTGTGAAAACAAATGATTTCCACAGGCACTCCAGGCAGCGCAAGCTTGGCGCTTCCACCAATGAAGAGACCGTGATCCGGAAGAATGCGGAGGAGCTGCTTCAAGGTCTTCTGTATGAGGAGAACGGAATTTTTGACCGGGGAGCGGGAGTGCGTCTGATCGGAGTGGGCGTCAGCTCGCTGGATCGCGGAGAATACCGGCAGCTGGATCTGGAAGGCTTTCTACTTCAGCAGAAAGAAGAGAAGAAGCAGGAAGCGGTCCGCCGGAAGGAAAAGCGTCTGGAGGAAATGATGAAAAAGCTGCAGGAAAGATACGGTGCAGATACGATTCACAAAGGTACGGACTAGATGTAAAATTACGTGGCTAATATCTATTATGGGGAGGATTATCTGAAATGACGAAGCGTACGGGGGGAAGCGTTGCTGCCGACAGGCAGCTGCAGGAGAATATCACAGGAGCTGCAGCCAATCCGATGGTGACCGGTGTCATCTGGCAGCAGCTTCTGATCTTTTTTGTCCCGCTTCTGGCAGGGACCTTTTTTCAGCTTCTGTACAACACGGTGGATGCCATCATTGTCGGAAGATTTGTCGGCAAGCTTGCCCTGTCGGCAGTTGGCGGAGCAACGGCAACTCTGATCAATCTGTTTGTAGGTCTGTTCGTTGGAATTACTTCCGGCGTTACGGTTGTGGTTTCGCAGTTCTATGGGGCGAAGCGTGAGAAGGAGCTGAAAAGGGCAGTTCATACGGGCATTGCGCTTGCCATGGTTCTTGGCATCGTCCTGACTGCGGCGGTTTTTGCACTTGCGGGCGTGATGCTGCGCGGAATGGATACACCGGCTGAGACAATGCAGCAGTCGGAGACCTATCTTCGGATTTATGCATGCGGCATGATCGGAAACATGCTCTATAACACCGGAGCCTCCATTCTTCGCGCGATCGGAGATTCCAGACGGCCGTTTTACTATCTGGTAGCCGGGACATTGACGAACATTGTTCTGGATGTTGTGATGGTTGTGTTCTTCAAGTGGGGTGTTGCAGGGGCAGCGCTTGCAACAATTATTTCGCAGTATGTCAGTGCCTTCTGCGCGTTTGCCTACCTGCTTCGGACCGATGACATGGTTCATGTCGACCTGCGGGAGATTCGTCTGGAGCCCTTGTATGCGGAGAAAATTCTCCATCCCGTCTGCGCTGCGTTCTCTGATGTATTCTTTTTCAAACGTACTGATTCAGACCTCCATCAACGGATTTGGAACGGACACGGTTGCGGCTTGGACGGTCTGGGGAAAGGTGGATGCCATCTTCTGGATGATCATCAACTCACTTGGTCTGTCTACGACGACACTGGTGGGACAGAACTTTGGTGCAGGGAGAAAGGACCGCGTCCGCAAATGTGCACGGCAGGCTATGGTGATTACGCTGATCTTCGATGTGGTGCTGTCTGCCGGAATCCTTCTCGGACGAAACTTCTTTGTCCGGATCTTCACCAGCGATCCGGAGGTCATCCGTCAGGGCGTTGAGATTGCGGAGTTTATGACGCCGATTTTTGTGACCTACATCACGATTGAGATTCTTTCCGGTACGCTGCAGGGAATGGGAGATGCACTGATTCCTACGATTATTACGATTTTCGGAGTGTGCATCCTTCGAGTGATCTGGATCTTCACGATGGTACCGATGTATCATGATATGAAGACGGTGATGGCAAGCTATCCGGTCAGCTGGACGATCTCTACAATCGCATTTTTCCTGTACTATGAGTGGTATGTGAAGAAGCACAATATTTGCTGAAAACCTGACCGATTTTCACTTTCGCGGAGTCTGAAAGGCTGTTATGATAATAATGACAGCTTTTCCTCCGCGATTTTTTTATTTTTGTGCAGAATAGACAAAAAGATGGGTCGGTATTCATCAACAGTGCTTCGTATGGAAGAAGGAGAATGGAATCATGGAAGAACAGAAAAACCGCATGAGCAATGAACGTGATTATAAACAGGTCCATGGCTATACTGCGCCGGACAAGGAGAAAGAGGAACTGATCAAGCGGCTTGGCGAGATGATCACCGATCGCTATGCGGTGAAGCTGACGCATTCCATGCAGACGGATGATCCGGAGTACTGGGCGCTGGATGAGGTGCTGACAAAGGAAGAAGCGAAATTTATGCTGAGCTTCGGAAAGACCCGCGTCAACTACACGGCGAAAGAGCTGGCGAAGAAGAATGACATGACGGAGGAAGAGGCGCAGAAAATCATTGATCATCTGGTCTGGACCGGTGTCGTGGAGCTGAACCGCGAGAATGAAGACCATCATCTTCAGTACAATGTTCCGATTTTCGTGCCGGGTTCCGCTGAATTCATGATGATGCAGGGACCGCTGACGGAGGCGCATCCGAATCTTGCAAGCTTCTTCAATCTGATGACGCAGATGCCGCTCGAGGGAATGACACCCATGGTGCCGCTTGGGGGAGCCGGAGTCGGTATGCATGTGATTCCGGTGGAGAAGGCCATCGAGACGCAGAATCAGTCGGTCAGTGTCGAGCATCTCTCGCATTGGCTGAACAAGTATGATAAGTATTCCATCGGACTCTGTACCTGCCGGAAACAGCAGGAAATGCGCGGCGAAGGTGACGGTGAGGTTCCGGGAGAATTCTGCATCGGCGTCGGCGACATGGCAGAATTCTGTGTGACCAGAAATACGGGCCGCTATGCTTCTTATGACGAGGTGATGGAGCTTCTGGAGCGTTCCGAGCGGCACGGCTTTGTTCATCAGATCACGAATGTAGACGGAGAGAATAAGATTGTCGGAATCTGTAACTGTGCCCCGGGCGTGTGCAATGCAATCCGTACCTCGCAGCTCTACAACACGCCGAATCTGTCCCGCTCGGCCTATCGCGCACATGTGGATCGGACAAAATGCGTTGCCTGCGGCAAGTGCGTGGAGGTCTGTCCTGTTGGAGCAGCGAAGCTTGGACAGAAGCTGTGCAGAAAGGACGGAACGGAGACTGCATATCCGAAGACGCTTCTTCCGGATGCGCACAAGTGGACGGAAGACAACTGGAACATTCATTATCGTGAGGATGCGAAGATCAACTGCTATGATTCGGGAACTGCACCCTGTAAGAGTGCCTGTCCCGCGCATCTTGCGGTACAGGGGTATGTGAAACTGGCGGGAGAGGGACGATATTCGGATGCACTGAGGCTGATCAAGCAGGACAATCCTTTCCCGGCTGTCTGCGGTGCAATCTGCAATCGGCGCTGTGAGGATGCCTGCACACGTGGAACCGTGGATGAGTCGATCGCCATTGATGAGATCAAGAAGTTTATTGCGGCGCAGGAGCTGCAGCAGGAGAAGAGGTATATTCCTGTCTGCGAGAATCCGGAAGGGAAAATGTGGGGACCGGATTACCGGATGGCTGTGATCGGAGCAGGTCCTGCAGGGTTGACCTGTGCCTATTATCTTCGAGAGCGCGGATATGATGTTACGGTATTTGAAAAAGAGAATCAGGTGGGCGGAATGCTGGTCCACGGAATTCCGAATTTCCGTCTGGAGAAGGAAGTCCTTCGGGCGGAAATTGATGTGCTTTTGCAGATGGGGGTCGAATTCCGCTGCGGAGTAGAGGTCGGAAAGGATATCACAATTGAACAGCTTCGCGGCGAAGGCTACAAGGCGTTTTATCTGGCAATTGGTCTGCAGGGCGGACGAAAGGCTGGTGTTCCCGGAGAGGATGCGGAAGGCGTGCAGTCCGGCGTGGAATTTCTGAAGAAGGTTGCAGGAGAAATGAATCAGGATGGCTCGGATTCGGCAAAGCTTTCGGGCGATGTGGTGGTGATCGGCGGAGGAAATGTTGCGGTTGACGTGGCAAGGACAGCGGCTCGCTGTACGTCCGGCAAGGTCACGATGCTTTGCCTGGAGAGCGAAGAAGAAATGCCGGCGGCGCAGGATGAGGTTGAGGATGCAGTGAGCGAAGGCATTACAGTCAGAAACGGCTGGGGACCGAAGGAGATTCTCACGGAAGAGGTGACTGCGGAAGACGGACGCCTTATACGGAAGGTTACAGGAGTTGTATTCAAACGCTGCACGCAGGTAAAGGATGCAGATGGGAGATTTAATCCTCAGTATGAGGAGAACGAGACCATCACGATTTCCTGTCAGAATGTTCTGCAGGCCATTGGTCAGGCAGCGGAATGGGGAAGCCTTCTTGAAGGAAGCAGGGTGGAAATCGGCCGCGGAGGACTGGCACTTTGTGATCCCGTGACCTTCCAGACGGGGGAGCCGGATATTTTCGCCGGAGGGGATATCGGACACGGCGCAAGATTTGCGATTGATGCCATTGCGGATGGCAAGAAGGCCAGTGAGTCAATGCACCGCTTTGTTCATAAAGGACAGTCTCTGATAATCGGACGCGATCTTCGCGAATTCAAGGAGCTGGACAAGGACAACATTCAGATTCCGTCTTACGACCATGCATCCCGTCAGGTACCCGGGCATAAGGCGGGAGATCCTAAGGGAACCTTCCATGATCTCCGGGAACCGCTTACCGAAGAGCAGATTCGCACGGAAGCCGGAAGATGTCTTGGCTGCGGTGCAACCACGGTGGATGAAAACCGCTGCATTGGGTGCGGACTCTGCACCACGCGGTGTGAATTTGACGCAATCCATCTGGAGAGGGATCTTCCGGAGGCTTCCAACATGGTTCGGACGGAGGATAAGCTTCCTGCTGTCGCCAGATATGCGTTAAAGCGGCAGTTTAAGATCCTGCTTCACAAGGGAAAGACTCAGGGGCAATGAAAACAGTGAGTAACAGGTGCAAGGACACAGCAGAAGGCGGGAGAATATAACATGCACGAGATGGGAATTGTCACTCATCTGGCAAAAACCCTGGACGAAACAGCCAGAGAGAATGGCATTCGACGGATTGGATCTGTGACCCTTCAGGTGGGAGAGGTGTCCGGAATCATGACGGATTATTTCGGTGAGTGCTGGGATTATTTCAAGGTGCGCTCTCCGTTTCTTGAGGATTCTGAGCTGATTCTGGAGATCATTCCTGCTGTGACATTCTGCGATTGCTGCAAGAAGACCTATCCGACGGTGCGGTACGGAAGAGAATGCCCCTATTGTCACAGCGGTGAGACTTGGCTTTTAAGGGGGAATGAGTGTATGATCAAGGAGATAACCGCAGAAACGGATCAAGAGGAAAGCTGAGGAAAAGGGATCATGCCGGTGACGACATTCAGCACAGCGGAAGAAAGAAATAAGGAAACAGTGAAGCAGACCGGGAAGCCTGCAGGCAAAACGCAGAAGCCGGCAGCACCTGCGCCTTCTCCCGAGGCACTTCGGCTGCAGTATAATTATGAACTGGAGCGAAGCCGTGAGATCTCCAGCAGCATCAACCGGCTGACCATCCTGACACCGCTCATGATTTTTGTTGTGTGCTTTCTGGTTGCAGCCATTGCACCGATGTGTACCGAGCGCATTTCCATGAAGGTGTATCTGATTATGGGAACCACCGATATCATTGTGCTCCTGGGGGCACTGGTTGTGGCGTGCACGGTGCATTTCTATATTCTGAATCCGGCACCGTCCCAGCCGGAGGAGCTTGAGTGGATGACCAAGATGAAGCGGGATCTTCAGCGCGGGAATAACTGGAGAGCATGGCTTGTATTTGCCGCCACGATTCTGGTTTATCTCTCAGCGGCGCTGACGCTTGGAATCCTGATTTTGTGTCTGGTTGGCAAGTAGACATCCAATGCCCGGATCGGAAATATAAGACAGTAAATAAACGGGGAACAGACGGCAACAGGGATCAGATGGAACAAGAATCCATCTGATCCTTTTTGCAGCGAAAACAGCATTTTTTATGATGTAGATCCTGTAAAAATCATATAAAATTGCTGAAAAGGGTAAGAAAAGGGATATGAACGGGCGGCATAAACAGAAGAACATGGAAAAAAATTCGCAGGATCAGTTCCGGAAAATGACAGAAACACCAATATCCGGACTGATTCTGAGTCTTGCGGCACCGACAATTACCAGCATGATGGTGACGAACCTCTATAATACGGCGGATACGTGGTTTGTCAGCCGGGCAGGAACCTCAGCCTCCGGTGCGGTGAGTGTCGTATTCTCCTTAATGGCAATTTATCAGGCCTTCGGCTTCATGTTCGGCCATGGGGCAGGGAGCAATATTTCAAGAAAGCTGGGAGAAAAGCGCGAGGATCTTGTGAAAACCTATGCGTCAACCAGTCTTTTTCTGTCGCTGGCCTGCGGTGCGGCGG
>OJAM01000858.1_pt1 | contig 12035 bp, 10 predicted proteins | sample 1589071 | NCBI WGS metagenome assembly OJAM01 (sample SAMN03283243) | human gut metagenome | biome: human-associated habitat; material: feces | host: Homo sapiens | place: Peru | collected 2012
ATTTGAACAACTCTTTTTCAATCATTGCTCAAGGTGTTTTCATGTTTCTCGTTGTTTAATTTACAAGGTACACCGCTGCAATCGCAGCCTATTTGAAAAGCTGTCCCGCAGGTTCATCGGGGGTTGCCCTCCGCTGCGGCGCATCTTTTGCATTGTAGCAGCTCGGTCATCATTTGTCAAGAACTTTTTTCGACTTATTTCAAGTTTTCAGCGGTTTCAACAAACTGTCCCGAACGCGCTTGGCTATTTTAGCAAAGAATCAGGGATTTGTCAACACTTTTTTCATATTTTTTTGAAATTTTTCTTCTTTTCTATCAGTAGTACCGCAATCGGCAAAATGCCCCAAAATATTGTGTTCCCGACGGCGAGCGCGGCGGCAGAGATCGCCCCGCTCACCCAAAGGAACGTTCCGCCCGCCAAAAAATTCAGCGGCGACGCCCACTTTTTTCCCGTCGGCACGAGCACACACCACAGCTCGAGGTTGACCGCGCACAGCAGTCCGAGCAGGCTGAAGCCCGCCGCCGTCAGCGCTGCGGAGACGAGCGGCTCGAAACGCTCCATTGCGCCGAGGACGCTGACGCTCTTCGCCGCGTCGTAGAACGGAAAGGCGCTCCCGACGGCGACGCGCGGGGAGAGGCTGCCCGCCGTAACGAGAGCGGCAAGCACCGCCAGCAGCGTTCCGCCGACGCACCATGCAAGCGGCTTCGTCCGCTCCTGCACCAGCCAGACGGCAGTCAGCGGCACCAGTGCCCACGGCAGAAGCGCCCCGTCCGCGTGCCAAAACGGTCTGAGCCATTCCGCACGGGTCTGCGGGAGCGCAAAGGCGTAGAGCAGCGCAAAGAGCGCGGCGAGAAAGAACAGGCTGATCGCACTGACCCGCAGAACGGTTTCCGTGCCCCTTCCCGCCGCATAGACCGCCAACAGCAGGAGCAGCAAGCCGATGAGGGCGCTGCCGTTGGGGTAAACGCCGCACAGCAGCCGCGCACCCGCGCCGAGCAGGAGCAGATTCCACGCCCAAAGCGCCCAAAGTGCGATTTTTCCCGCTGCGGAACGCGCCGCACTCTCTGCCGGCGTCGCCTCGGAGCGCAGCAGCCGCAGGAGAAAGATCAGCGCCGTCACCGCAAGGCAGACGATCACCGTCCACAGCCAGCCGACACGCGGCAGCAGCACGACCGCCGGAACGGTGAAGGCGCAGAACGCGGTCGCACAAAGCTGACGGCTACGCATACAGCGCCCTCAGCTCCGCGACGCTCAAATCACTTTGATGCGTCTTGTAGTAGTCATTTAACAAATCGTCTTTCCGCAGCTCCGACACAAAATAGATCTGTGCGGCGGGGCGCAGCTCGCCGCTCTCCACCGCCTCACGGACGACCGCGCCGCCGCGGAACACGATTTGCTCGGCAGTGTCGAAAAACACCTCGCCGGCAGCGTTTTCCCGCAGATTTTTGACCGCCGCCGCCCAATTTTCGCCCGTTCCCTCGCCCGCATCGCTCAGAATATGCACGCCCTTCGCCGTTTTTTCGACCTGTAACGTGCGGATGGGCAGGAGCTGCGCCGTGTCGTACTCGCGGAAGGGCAGCCCGAAAATCAACGTCAGCGCCGCCGCGAGCAGCACCGTCGGAAACCATTTCATCAAATCACAACCTTTGCGTAGAATGGGGGATGAGATTGCCGCGGCTTGCCTCGCAAGCCTCGCAATGACAGCGGGGGTAGGGCGTGCTTGAGATTGCCGCGACCCTTTCAGAGTCTCGCAATGACATAACGGCGCCCTGCTCACCTCTGATTGCGGTCGTCGAGCGGGTTCAGACGCGGATCGCGGAGCTTTTCCTTCGTCAGCCGCTGACGAAGCAGCATCCGTCCCCCGCGCACGTCGGAAAACGGCGCGAGGTAGCTCTCGCCCATGGATTCCAGCCCCGCTAAATGCGTCAGCAGGCACAGCGCTCCCAGCGTCATGCCGAACAGCCCGCCGAGGCTTGCCAGCACCGCAAGCAGAAAGCGCCACAGCCGGAGCGCGTCCGCCAAGCCGCGTGCCGGCAGCGCAAAGCCGCAGATCCCAGCCGCCGCGACCACGATCAACGCTGCGGGGGAGACAAATTTCGCCTCCACCGCCGCCGTACCGACGACGAGTCCGCCGATGATGGACAGGCTCTGCCCGATGGACTGCGGCAGGGCAATACTCGCCTCGCGCAGCAGTTCAAACGCCGCCAGCAGCCCCAAAATCTCGAAAATCGTCGGAAAGGGCACGGCGTGCTTGCTCTCGATCACGGATTCCAGCAGGAGCGTGGGCAGCATTTCGGGGTGAAACGCCGCCATCGCAACATAGAGGGCGGGCAGGAACAGCCCGATCAGCAGCGCCGCGTAACGAATAATTCGTGTCGCCGTCGCGGTCAGGTAATTGACGCCGCGGTCCTCCGCAGCCGTCATCAGGTAGCCGAAGTCGATCGGCGCGAGATAGCCCTGCGGCAGACCGTCCACGAGCAGCCCGACGCGCCCGTCGAGCAAGCCCTGCGCAAAGCGGTCCGTCCGCTCGGTATACTGCAGCAGCGGAAACGCCGTCGGACGCGACCCCGTGACGTACTCCTCGACCGAGGCGGGCGACACCATGCCGTCGATGTCGATCTCGGCAAGGCGGCATTTCATGCGCTCGACAAGCGTCGGGTCGGTCAGTCCGTCGATATACGCCACGGTCACGTTCGTCAGGCTCCTACGCCCGACCTTTGTTTCGTAAAGGCGCAGCGCGGGCGAGCGCAGGTGGCGGCGCAGGAGGCTGGTATTCGTCCGCACCGTCTCGGTAAACGCATCCTTCGGGCCCTTGACGGTGTTTTCGACCTCGGGCGCGGAGGGGGAGCGCTTTTCGCCCGTTTTGTCCTCGAAGGCAATAGCATCGCTGCCGAACAGCACGACGCAGAAGCCGTTGACGAGCTTGAGCGCCACGGTGTTCAGATCGGGACAGGGGTCTGCGACGGAGTTATAGACCGTCGAGTGCAGCGACCGCTCGTACAGCTCGCGCATCGTGCCGCCGAACGCGTCCTGCATCAGGGGCTTGACGACATATTCCGAGATGTCGCCGCCGGAGGTCAGCCCGTCGAGCGCGTATATATATAATGTATGTGCCTTGATGCGCAGCTCGCGCCGAATGAAGTCTCCCGCGCCGTCGAAAATCGCCGAGATATTCTCGTCCGAGATCGCGCCGACATAGCGCCCGTCTGCCAAGCGTTCCAATTTCTTCACCTCGGCGGTAGTTTGCCCGTCGGGAGGAAAAGTATGCAAAGCATAAATATTCGGCGCGCGAGGAACCAAGCCCGTCGTTTTTCCGTCTTTAAGGGTGAAGGATCCTTTTTCATGAACGGAGGAAGCCATGGACGAGCAAACCATACTCGCGCTGCTGACACGCCGCGAAGAATGCGGGCTGGATGCCGCAATGGAGCAATACGGCGGACGGCTGCGGGCGCTGGCGGCGGGGTAAATGCGTTCAAGCTCGGAGATCGTGAACGGCGCTTCGGCGGGGTATTCGCCGATGTAGTCCGGGTCAAAGTACGGAAGGCCCGGCTTTTCATCCTGCAGCTGCGCCATGATCAGGCCCATCTGCAATCCCCAGTCGCCCAGATGGATATCGCCGATCACATGATTGCCGAAGAACCGGTAAATGCGCTTGAGCGATTCGCCGATGATGGCGCTGCGCAGATGACCGACATGCAGGGGCTTGGCCACGTTCGGCCCGCCGTAGTCCAGCACGATGGTGCAGGCGGCGGGATCGTCCTGCGCGCCGTAGTGCGGGGTTTGCGCCATTTCGCGCAGATAGGAAGCCAGATAGTCCTCGGAGATTTTCAGATTCAAAAAGCCGGGCATGACCGCCTCGGCGCTGGAAAACATCTTGTTTTTGCCCAGCGCGTCCAGAACCGCGTTTGCGATCTGGATAGGGGCCTTGTGGTACTGCTTTGCGGCGGCCAGCGCGCCGTTGCACTGGTACTCGCAGAGGTCGGGGCGGTTGGAAAGCGTCGCCTTGCCGTAGGCCGCGTCGAATCCGGCCCGCTCAAACGCGCCCGCCAGCTGCTCGGAGATCAGATCGATCAGAAATTTCATGCGTGTCACCTTTATCCTGTCATAATTTTTTACATTATAACAGACGCCGCCGCGGTTGTACAGAGGCAAAAACGGGCCGTGCCGCCCGTAAGGGCGGCACGGTTTGTATTCGGGGAATGACGGAGCTTTGCGCTGCGGATCAATCGTAAACCAGCAGGGCGATCTTTTCGTCGTCGATGTTGGAAGCGTCATACCACTGAGCGCCGGTGTCGACGTCTTCAACAGCTTCGCCGTTGGCAGCCGCGACGGCCAGAGCAACAGCCTGGTAGCCGATCTGGTACGGATCCTGGGTGACGGAGCCGTAGAACCAGCCCTGACGGACCGCGTTCTTCTGGGCAGCGCCAGCGTCGAAGCCGGCGACGACCAGACCTGCGTACTTGCCGCCCTCAGCCAGATCCTCGCCGTCGGAGACAGCAGCCAGGAAGCCGGTGACAGCGCCCTCGTTGGAGCAGAAGATCGCAACGGGGTTCATGCCCAGCAGGGAGTTGGCAGCGGTCTGCACCGCGGTAGCCTCGGTGGTAGCGGAGATGGCGACCTCAATGATGATGGCGGGAGCGTCGACCTTCTTTTCCCACTTGGCGTGGCCTTCGATGGAGACCTTGCCGGGCTGATAGGTCTCGGCGATCTTGGCCATTTCATTGACGAAGCCGGTGGTACGGCCGGTGACGGAAGCGGAGACAGCGTCCTGAGACAGGCAGCCGATGATGACGGGGTTGTCGGAGGTCGCGTTCTTCATGGCCTCGACAACAGTTTCGTTCTCATTGAACTTGTCGGCAGCGATGGCGGCAGCGTTTTCGTTGTTGGTGCAGGCGGTCGCCTTGACAGCGCCGGTGGTGTCGCCGGGAACGCCGGAGTCAAAGCCGATGACGGGGATGTTCTTTTCCGCGCACTCTTCCAGGATCTCGGTGACAGCGTCGGTGGACAGGGCAGCCAGCGCCATGGCCTTGGGGTTCTTGGCGAGCTCGGTCTTGACCATGTTGACCTGGGCGTCGATCTCAGTCTCGGAAGCGGGGCCGTCGAAGTAGATCTCAACGCCGAGGTCCTTGGCAGCGTCCTCGGAGCCCTTGGCGACTGCCTGCCAGAACTGATGCTGGAAGCCCTTCGCCATGACGGGGATGTACATCTTTTCGCCGGTGGTCTCCTCAGCGGGAGCCGGATCCTCGGTCTTGGTTTCTTCCGTCTTGGTTTCTTCGGTCTTGGTGTCGGTGGTTTCGGTCTTGGCCGGTTCCGTCTTGGCCGCGCAGGCAGCCAGAGCGAGAACCATGACCAGTGCCAGAAGCAGAGCGATCAGTTTTTTCATTTGGTGATTCCTCCTAAATTATTTTATCAAACACGGGTTCCGTGCTCAATACATGATGAATATGGGCCTCAGCCCTTCTTGACGCGGTTGGCGGCCTTCGTTCTCGCGATATCGAGCAGGACAGCGCCGATGACGACTGCGCCGGTCAGGAACGTCTGCCACGGAGCCTGCAGGCCGCAGTTGGCAAGGCCGGTCTTGAGGACGGACATGATGAACACGCCGATGAGCGTGCCGACCATCGTGCCGGAGCCGCCGGACATGGACGTACCGCCGATGATAACGCCGGTGATGCCGTTCATTTCCTGGCCTGCGCCGGTGCCCGGAGTGATGGTGGTGTAGGCAGCGGCATAGAACAGGGCGCACATGCCGATGAAGAAGCCGGAGAGCGTATAGACCGCGACCTTCCAGTTGTCGACCTTGATGCCGGACAGGCGGGTCGCCTCTTCGTTGGAGCCGATGGCATAGACATAGCGGCCGAACTTGGTCTTATGCAGGATCAGCGCTGCGATGATGAAGAAGCCGAGCAGCCAGAACGCGCCGACCGGGAAGCCCCTGACGCCGAACAGCTCCGCACGGATGAAGACCTTCTTGAACCAGCCGCCGACTTCGGCGGTGGCGGTGGGCCAGGTCTGGGACTGCACCTTGGTGATGATGGAGCCGAGGCCGGCGGCCATCATCTGCGTGCCAAGGGTCGCGATGAAGGGGGGCAGCTTGAGCTTGGCGATCAGAACGCCGTTGGCAAAGCCGAACGCGATGCCCACAAACAGCGTCAGCACGATCGCGAGGATCAGCGGCCAGCCCTGCTTGAACGCGTAGCCGCCCAACAGCGCCGCGCACATCATGACCGTGCCGAGCGACAGGTCGATGCCGCCGGTGATGATGATGAACGTCACGCCGAAGGCCATAAAGCCGATATAATAGCTGGATTCGAGAATATTCTTGACCGTATCGAGCGTCAGGAAGTTATTGCCGAAGATTGAAAACACGATATACAAAATGACCAGCGCAGCAGGCGCGAGCAGCTTCTGCATATCCAGCTTTTTCTTACCTACGTTTTCCATAATGATTACCCCACTTCTCTCTTGGTTGCATATGTCATGATGGTTTCCTGCGTGGCCTCGGAGATATCGAGTTCACCGGTGACGTGACCCTCGCACATGACGATCACGCGGTCGGACAGGCGGAGCAGCTCCGGCATATCGGAGGAGATCATGATGATGGACTTGCCTTCCTCTGCCAGCTGCGTCATCAGCTTGTAAATCTCGCTCTTCGCACCGACGTCGATGCCGCGCGTCGGCTCGTCGAAGATCAGCACGTCGCAGTCGCGCAGGATCCATTTGGAAATGACGACCTTCTGCTGGTTGCCGCCGGAGAGGCTGCCGACGCGGGCGCGGACAGACGGCGTTTTCGTGCGGATCTGTTCGGCGTGCTCCTGCGCAAGCCGCTGCGCCTTTTTGTCATGAACAAACGGGCCCTTGAAGATCTGCTCCAGGCTCGGCAGAACGGTGTTGTCCGCAACGGACAGGTTCAGGCACAGGCCGTAGCGCTTGCGATCCTCGGAGAGATAGCCGATGCCGTAGCGGACGGCGTCCTTCGGGCTGCGGATCTTCACGTCCTTGCCGTTTATCCGGATCGTACCGGAATCCATCGGATCCGCGCCGCAGATCAGGCGCATCGTCTCGGTACGTCCCGCGCCGACCAGACCGGCGAAGCCAAGGATCTCGCCCTTGCGGAGCTTAAAGGAAACATCCTTCACATCGAGAGAGTTCAGATGCTCGGCCTCGAGCACGACGGGCGCGTCGGGCGGGCACATGGACTTTGTTTTCGGCTCCTCATAGATCGTGCGGCCGACCATGAGCCGGATGACTTCGGAGATTTCCGCCGTGGGGGTGTCGAGCGTGGCGACATACTGGCCGTCGCGCATGACGGTGATGCGGTCGGTGATGCGCTTGAGCTCATCCATGCGGTGCGAGATATAGATGATGCCGACGCCGGTCTTCTTGAGCTGCCGGATGAAGACGAACAGGTCGTCGATCTCCGTGTCGGTCAGGACGGCGGAAGGCTCGTCAAGGATGAGCAGTCTTGTGTTCTCATGGGACAGCGCCTTTGTGATCTCGACCATCTGCTGCTTCGCGACCGACAGCGTCTTGACGACGGCCTTCGGGTCAAGCTCCAGATGTAGCTTGTCGAACAGCTCCTGCGTCATGGCGTTCTGCTTTGCCTTGTCGACGAACGGGCCCTTCATGGGCTCGCGGCCGATATAGATGTTTTCCGCCACGGTCAGGTGCTGCATGAGGTTCAGCTCCTGATGGACGATGCAGATGCCGAGCGCCTGCGCGTCGCGCGGGCCGTGGATCTCGACATGCTTTCCAAAGAATTCGATCGTGCCGCCGTCGCTCGGGTAGATGCCGGTCAGCACCTTCATAAGCGTCGACTTGCCGGCGCCGTTTTCGCCGACCAGCGCCATGACCTCGCCCTCGCGGACCTCCAGCTGCGCATTGTCCAGCGCGTGGACGCCCGGGAAGTATTTCTGGATACCGGTCATTCTGAGAATCGTTTCGGCCATGTTTCTTTCACATTCCCCTTTCTCCTGCGGCGTGTTTTCCTGCTTGTGGAAAACGAAACGTTTTGCTATTGCAGCGCGCAAAGCCGTTTCGCGCCGGGCGGAGCCCTTCCCTTCCGGGAAACTGGCGAGAGGCTGCGCTCTCGTGCCGCTTCGGGCGGCACTCCTTCCTTACAGTCTCCATTGTAGCAGGCCCGCGCCCAAAGGGGCATGAAAATTGTCCACAAAAAGGTGAAAATTGTGCGTTGAAATTATACAAATTTTTTATTCCTCCGGGGATATGACGAAAACCCGCGGCCCACGTTTCTGTCCGTTCTCACTCGGACAGGCCGTTCCCAAAAACTTTCTTGCTGCATGGGCTTGCGCGGGGGGAGAATTTGGAGTATAATTCAAATCATCTATAAGTATCAGTGGGAGAATGACTGTATGGCTATGATCCGTGAATTCTTCCAGAATCTTCTGTATCAAGTCCCTGCTATCGGGATTTCAGATATTGTCGATATCCTGGTCGTTTCGATAATCTTCTATTCGCTCCTGCGTCTGATCCGCTCGACGAGCGCAGCGCGCGTGGCCCGCGCGATCTTGCTGCTGCTGGCCATCACGCTGCTGACGGACGTGCTGAATCTCTATACATTAAACTGGCTGCTCAACAAGATCCTTGAGGTCGGCGCGATCGCGCTCATCATCGTGTTCCAGCCGGAGCTTCGCCGCGCGCTTGAGCGTGTCGGCGCGCAGCTGCATTTCCATCTGCTCTCGTCCGAATCGGGCGCGACCACCGAGCAGAGCGCCATCTCCGCCACGGTGCAGGCCTGCGAGATCATGTCGCGTGAGCGTGTCGGCGTCCTGCTGATTTTCGAGCGCGAAACGCCGCTCGACGAGTATTTCAAGACCGGCACCATCGTCGACGCGCAGCTGTCCGAGCAGCTGCTGCGCAATCTCTTCTTTAAAAACTCGCCCCTGCACGACGGCGCGGTCATTGTCCGCGGCGGCCGTGTGGCTGCGGCGGGCTGCGTCATGCCGCTGAGCGACAATCCGCACCTGCCGAGCGACCTCGGCACGCGCCACCGCGCAGGCGTTGGCACGAGCGAGGTTTCCGACGCGGTCGTCGTGATTGTCTCGGAGGAAAACGGCACGATCTCCGTCGCCATCGGCGGGATGCTCAAGCGCCATCTGGCCCCCCAGACGCTGCAGCGGCTGCTGTCCAATGAGCTGCTCGCGGACGAGGCTGAGAAGAAGACGCTGCTCAAACGGCTCGCCGGATGCTTCAGCAGGAAGGACGGTTCCAAATGAAAAGTAAGCTCTTCTCCCTGATCGTCTCCGTCCTTGCGGCCATGTGCCTGTGGGTCTACGTCATGACCGTCGTGAACCCGGACGTCGATCTGACCATCGGCAATATCCCCGTGACGTTCTCCGGCGCGGAGGTCCTGCGCGAGGATCACGGGCTTGTCATCACCGGCGACTATCAGGAGTTCGTCTCCGTGCATTTTTATGGCAAAAACGCTGATCTCAAGACGCTCGACCAGCATAAGGACGAGCTGAAGGCCGTGATCGACGTGTCCAAGGTGCGCAGCACGAAGGATTACACGATGTCCTACGACATCACGCTCCCCAGCGCCGTGTCCGCCTCGTCCATCACAAAGATGGATAAATCCCCTGCCAATATCACCTTCACCGTCGAGCGGCAGATCCGCAAGTCCGTCGAGGTGCGGGGCGATTTCTCCAGCGTCAAGATCGCCGAGGGCTATATGCTCGACAGCACCAGCTTTGATTTTGACTCCATCACCATCGAGGGGCCGGAGTCGGTCGTCAATACCGTCGACCACGTCCAGATCACCATCGAGCGCAGCAATGTGGACAAGACCATCACCGAATCCGTCCCCGTCGTGCTGCTGGACAAGGACGGCGCGCAGGTCGACCCGACGCAGCTGACGCTCAGCGCCGACGCGATCGAGGTCACGATGAAGATCGTCAAATATAAGGTCGTGCCCATCGAGGTGCAGTTCACCGAGGGCGGCGGCGCGAAGCTTTCCGATCTGGATTGGGACTACGAGCCCAAGGCCATCACGCTCTCCGGCGATTCCACCGTGCTCGACGGCCTCAATTCGATCCAGCTTGAGCCCATTGACCTGTCCGCACTTCCGAGCAACGACGAAACGGTCGAACGCGCCATTCTGATCCCGAACGATGCCAAGAACGTCTCCGGCGAGGAGACGGTCTCCGTCCGGATCACCATCAAGGGCAAGCAGATCAAGACGCTCCGCACGACAAACATTGTATTTGTCGGCGTTGACGAGGAAAAATTCAAGGCTACGAGCCTGTCCCAGCAGGTGCAGGTCACCATCCGCGCCGCTGCGGCTGACGCGTCGCGGATCTCCGCGACCAGCATCCGCATCGTCGCCGACATGAGCGGCTATACGCAGGAGGGAACGTATCAGGTGCCGGTCACGGTCTATGTCGACGGCTTCGACTCTGCCGGAGCCATCGGACAGTATTCCATCGCCGCAACGCTTGCCGCAGCGGATGAGCCGGACGAACAGCCCTGAGGAAAATGGAGGAAACAACGTGATTAGAAGTATGACCGGCTATGGCCGCGCGGAAAAAATCATCGACGGACGTGAGATCACCGTCGAGCTGCGGGCCGTCAACAACCGCTATCTGGATCTGAACGTCAAGCTCCCGCGTGTCTACGGCTTTGCGGAGGATGCAGTCAAGTCGCTCGTCAAGGCAAACGTGAACCGCGGGAAGCTGGATATGTTCATCACCGTGAATGTCACCGAGGATACGAGCGTCAAGATTGCACTCAATAAGCCCGTTCTGGAAGGGTATCTGGCCGCGCTCAAGTCCATCGCCTCCGATTACGGCGTCCGAGACGACATTTCCGTCACTGCCCTGTCCCGTATGCCCGACGTCTTTGTGATCGAGAAGCAGGAGGAGGACGAGCAGAAGCTGACGGAGGATATCCTATCCGTCGTCAAGGAGGCGCTTGCCAAATTCAACGCCATGCGCGAGAAGGAGGGCGCGGCCATGGAGGCCGATCTCCGCAGCCGCGCGAAAACAGTGTTGTCTCTTGTCGAAAAGGTTGAAGCGCGCAGCCCCGTGACGCTTGCGGAGTACCGCGCCCGGCTGACCGAAAAAATGCAGGAGGTGCTCGGCGCGACGAATATCGACGAGAGCCGCATTTTGCAGGAGGCCGCCGTCTACGCCGACAAGATCGCCGTGGACGAAGAAACGGTCCGCCTGCGCAGCCATCTGAATCAGCTTGATCAGATGCTGACAACCGGCGGCCCCATTGGCCGCAAGCTGGACTTCCTGCTGCAGGAATTCAACCGCGAGTCCAACACCATCGGCTCCAAGGGCAACGATCTGGAGCAGGCCCGCACCGTCGTCGACCTCAAGGCGGAGCTGGAAAAGATCCGCGAGCAGACGCAGAACATCGAATAACCGGAGGCAGACATGAAGCTTATTTCGATCGGCTTCGGCAACGCCGTCGCCGCCGCGCGCATTCTCGCCGTCGTCAGCCCGGATTCCGCGCCCATCAAGCGCGTCGTGCAGGAAGCGCGGGAGCGCGGGATGCTGCTCGACGCCTCGTTCGGGCGCAGAACGAAGTCCGTTCTGCTCATGGACACCGACCATGTGATCCTCTCGTCCGTCACGCCCGAGACGATCTGCGCGCGTATGGAAGAAAAATCATCGGAGGAGACGAATTTGCAGCCATGAAGGGAAAACTGTTTGCGATCTCCGGCCCCTCCGGCGTCGGAAAAAATTCCGTGCTGAACCGCGTCATGCAGCTGCGTGACCGGGTGCAGTATTCGATCTCCGCAACCTCCCGCCCCATGCGTCCCGGCGAGATCGACGGCAAAAGCTATTATTTTGTCACACGGGAGCAATTTGAACAGATGATCGCGGCGGGCGAGCTGCTGGAGCACGCCGAATACGTCGGCAACTACTACGGCACGCCCCTAAAGCCCATTCAGGCCGCGCTTGCCGCCGGGACCGACGTCGTGATGGACGTGGATGTGGTCGGTGCGCTGAACATCAAAAAGCGCCTGCCGGAGGCGGTTCTGGTCTTCATGGCCGCACCGTCGATGG
>OJAM01000860.1_pt1 | contig 11997 bp, 9 predicted proteins | sample 1589071 | NCBI WGS metagenome assembly OJAM01 (sample SAMN03283243) | human gut metagenome | biome: human-associated habitat; material: feces | host: Homo sapiens | place: Peru | collected 2012
ACAAATGCATTTAGAATCGTGCTGCCGAACATGAACGCCGTTTCTGCGGGCGCAGAAAACGCGGCAGAAGCAAAGCCTACCGCGCCGATCATTACGCCGCAGATGAAAATCGTTCTGGACTATCTCAAGGAATACGGTGAAATGCGCGACGAGGAGTTGCAGGAGCTGCTTCATATCAAGAAAACCAGGGCCTACCTGCTGACCCGCCAGATGAGTGAGGAAGGGCTGATCAAGGTCGTCGGCAGAGGGGCGGAGAAAACGTATAGATTGAAATGAGGTGCAGATATGGACGCGCATAAGCTTTGGATGCTGAGAGATTTTATTGGAACAAATAAAGTCCTGTTTCGGATTCCAGTGTATCAGCGAAATTACGATTGGTCAGAAGCCAACTGTGACCGCTTGCTTGATGATATCTATGAGATTATCAACAGCGGGGACAAGCATTTCCTTGGAACAATTGTATTTATGGCTGCCAAGAGCGGAGGGTTTACGCTGCAGGAATATACAATTATTGATGGTCAGCAGCGATTGACTACTATGATGCTTATTCTCAAGGCGCTTGCCGTTGTTGCTGAAACAGGCGGCGATACCTGCTTTCAGGAGATCGACGAACAATACCTGCATAACAAATACTGCGATGAAAAATACAAGGTGAAGCTAAAGCCGATTAAATCGGACAACAATCAGTTCTTGCTTTTGTTGGCAAATAAAACTGATGAAATGGATGAGGATACGCATATTTTCCAGAACTATCGGCTTTGCAAAGAACGGTTTGAACGATGGGCTGAAAATGGCATTTGTCCATCACAGGTACTTGATGCGCTTACAAAACTTGAGATCGTTGAGATTGTTTTGACAAAGGGTGAGGATGATCCACAAGTTATCTTCGAAAGCATCAACTCCACTGGACTGGACTTGTCAAATGCAGACCTGATTCGGAACTTTCTTCTGATGAATGTCGATGATCAGGAACGGCTGTACGAAGATTATTGGCTGATTATCGAAAAGACACTTCGGAATAAGATGGACTATTCCAATCTTGACGACTTTTTCATGCAGTATATCGTTTATAAGACGGGCAAACCCGTAAATAGCCGTCAACTCTACCACAGCTTTGTTAAGCTGTTTAAATGCAGTAATTATACACAGGAGGCCATCCTGGACGAACTCAGGTACTATGCAAAAATCTATGGTGCCTTTGTCTACGGAAACAAGGACTACTCAGTACGAATCAATCAACTGCTGCAACGAATTAGAATTCTGAAACAGACAACGTGCTATCCATTTTTGTTCCATGTATTTGATGATTTCCACCGCGAAGTAATCGATGAGGAAACAACGGAGCGCATTCTTCAGTTTATCCTCGCCTATCTGCTTCGCAGATTGGTTTGCGGTGTTCCATCCAATACGTTACGCGGATTGTTCATATACCTTTATAATCGCATCTTTAAAGTTACTGCGAACAAGCGGAAATACTACGAGTCATTAAACAAGTTCCTTTGTACAGTTTCATCCAAGGACGCTGTTCCATCTGAAAACGAGTTTGAACGAGCGTTGCTGACAGCCAATATTTATGGCAATAATGCGCTCTGCCGATTCCTTCTCCTTGATATTGAAAATGGTGATAATAAAGAAACATTGCAAGTGGAGAATCTGACGATTGAACACATTATGCCGCAAACACTGAGCGCCGATTGGAGTTACATTGATCCTGAAAAACACGAGGAATACTTACATACGCTTGGTAATCTGTCCGTAACCGGATATAATTCCGAACTTTCCAACAAGAGTTTCAAGGAAAAGCAGGAGATTATCCGCGAGAACTCGAAGGCAGTTGTTTTAAACCGGGACGTTTTGGAAGCAGATATATGGGATATTCCGCAGATACAGGCACGCGCAAAGCGACTGGCAAACATTGTAGCAAACCGATACGCAATCGACCGAATCACGGACGATTCGATTGAGTTTGAGTATGTCGAAACGATAACGCTCGATCACTATGACGAAGTTACGGGTAAAAAGTTGGTTTCTTTCAAACTCTTCGGCGAAACCTATCGACAAAACAAGTATGCATTGATGCTGTTGGATGTTATCAAGCTTCTGGACAAAAAGAAACCGGGTAAATTGCAGGAACTTGCGAATCGTCACTACTCATTCAATTCAACAAAGCGAAAACATGTCCACCTTAATACAGATGGAGTTGGTATGCGGTGGCCTTGGAAGCTTTCCGATACGATCTATTTGGAAGCGAATTTGTCTGCATGGTCCTGTATTCGCTTTATTGATAATCTGATTTCAGAGTTTGGTTTTGATCGTTCGCAGTTTTCTTTCAATATTGTGTCTGAAGAATCTGACGAGAGCATTGAGAACGAAGAATAAGGCACTTCGAAATACCTTGTCGAAGTCAGCACGGGAAGCTGTCGAAATTGTGATGATGCTATATTCGACTGAACCAAGCTTGAGTATCGACGGTTTGAAAATGCTCATAAGCAGAAATAACTTGGAGGTACGCTATGGCACTGGAGAATAAACTGGGGCTGACGAGTTCTGCAGACCTTGCGCGGGAGGAGGAACGGATCAGCAAGAAAAAGGCAGTGTGGCTGTTTGAAAGCGGCACGCTGGACAAGCTGCCTGTCGGCACATTTGCGGCGCTCAAGGCAATTCACAAGGCGCTTTTTGAGGACATTTATGACTTTGCGGGTGAGCTTCGCACGGTGAATTTGGCAAAAGGCAATTTCCGCTTCGCGCCGCTCATGTATCTGGAAGCGGCGCTGGTCAACATCGAAAAAATGCCGCAGGGCACGTTTGATGAAATCATCGAAAAGTATGTAGAGATGAATGTCGCGCACCCGTTCCGCGAGGGCAATGGCCGCAGTATGCGCATCTGGCTCGATTTGATGCTGAAAAACGGCATCGGTCAGGTCGTGGATTGGAGCAAGGTCGATAAAGAGGACTATCTGCTTGCGATGGAGCGCAGCCCGATTAAGGATGTGGAGATCAAAGTGCTGCTGAAAGCTGCGCTGACGGATAATGTGAATAGCCGCGAGGTCTTTATGAAAGGCATCGACCACAGCTATTATTACGAGGGGTATACGACGTTTAAGGCAGAAGAATTGTAAAAAATTACAGACTTACTCTGTAGAAAGCAAAGCAGTTATCTGTAATGAGGGTGCAAAAATGAGAAAGCCACGGGTAAAATGGTTCCTGTTTGTGCTGGCGCTGCTTGCGGTAGTCATAGGGATTCCCGTTATAATTAACGAATCTTATAAGGCGAACAGCGGATACATGACAATGTGGGGAGCAGCAGATGCGCTTGCCTATTATGGGACGATCTTAGGATCGCTGGTGGCGGTTGCAACTGTAGTTGTGACAATTCTTTTTACCTATAAGCAGATTCAACGCGATAGCTATCTTAGACGAGAGAATGAAAAATGGTTCGATGTAGAATCGCTATTCTCAAATGCGCTGAACACCATTAATTTAATGCCGCCTTTAATAGAAACAATGGAGATTAATGGAATTGAACCGACGGAAGCAATTAAGCAGATTCAGCGATATCAAGTAAATGCTAACATATGCTTGGATCAGATTCTTACTTCTCTTGATTCTGCAGATTATCGCAAAGTCAGAACACTGTCAAACTCAATGGAACGAGCCAGAGAAAAATTTTGCCAAGTCATGCAGAATAGAGCGGAAATCTATGAGAAACTATTTCGAGTTAATGAGAAGGAAATTGCAGAGAGAATCCTTGAGGTGGAAAAACAGGAACAAAAGTCACTTCCGATCCGGGTGCGCATGAGGTGTCAGGAAGCTGTCGCAAGAGCACATGGATTAAATTTTGACGAGCTTAAAATTGAACTGGAACAGCTCAACGAGGCTACAGCCAAAATGCATGCGGATATTTTTAGGCCCTTGCTTCAACTTAAACAGAGGACGTTTGAGTTGATTCGTACTGAATTAAGTCAGAAAGCTGATCGTATTTTAAACTTTGGAGGAGATACTCATGCCGACACTTGAATGGATTGGAAAAGATAAAGTCGTGAATCATCATCTGGACGTGCCGTTTCGGGTGTTGGAGCGCAAGTACAGCTTTGATGAAAACGGACAGCACAATGAGGATAACGGCAGCGAAAACATGATCATTCGGGGAGATAATCTGGAAGCCCTGAAAGGGCTGCTGCCCCGGTATGAGGGGCGCGTCAAGTGCATCTATATCGATCCGCCCTACAACACCGGCAACGAGGGCTGGGTCTACAACGATAATGTCAACGACCCGAAGATCAAGAAGTGGCTGGGCGAGGTCGTCGGCAAAGAGGGCGAGGACTTGACACGCCACGACAAGTGGCTGTGCATGATGTACCCGCGGTTAAAGCTGCTGCAAAAGCTGCTGGCGGATGATGGAGTAATTTTCATCAGCATTGATGATAACGAACTATATAACCTAAAAGCAATTTGCGATGAAATTTTCGGTTCAAATAATTTCGTAGCGAATGTAATTTGGCAGAAAACATACTCACCAAGGAATGATGCGCTGGGCATTCCTTATGAGACCGATGATATTCTCGTTTACAGTAAAACCGGTAGATGGTTTCCGAACAAGCTAGAGCGCACCGCGGCAATGGACGAGAGACATGACAGCCCAGATAACGATCCCATTCCTTGGCAGTCGGGTGATGTATCGGCTGCCGGTGCAGCCGACCATCAAGGAATGGTTTATGCGATTCAGCAGCCCATTACAGGGAAATTATTGTACCCTGCCTCCGGACGACATTGGAAGGATGAGCAAACGGTTGTTTTGCAACGAATGAATAAGTGGGCTAAATATGAGTTGCGAAATATTGATGATGCTTCTGTAAGAGCTGCCCTCTGCGGGATTTCAATTGAATCTGTTCGGCAGGACGTTATGGCTGTCATGCTGGCACAGCCGCTAGAAGAAGCCGCTGTTCAAGCAACTGCTAGGTACGAAGAAGGAACCTGGCCCGAATATTATTTTACTAGTAAGGGCAAAGGTGGAATCCGTTTCAAGAATCATATAAAGCAAGATGTCGGAAAGTCCGCAACAAACTTGTGGTTTTATGGCGATGTGGGTCATACAGATGAAGCGAAAAAAGAATTGAAAGGAATCTTTTCTGGCGTTGCTCCTATTGAAACGCCAAAACCTCGACGTTTAATTGAACGTATTCTCCATATTGCCGCAGATTCAAATGCAATCATCCTTGATTCCTTCGCCGGTTCCGGCACTACCGCCCATGCTGTTCTCAACATGAACAAGGCGGATGGCGGACACCGCAAGTTCATCCTCGTCGAGATGATGGACTACGCCGACAGCATCACCACCGAGCGCGTGAAGCGGGTCATCAAAGGCTATGGCGAGGGCAAGAACGCCGTGGAGGGCACGGGCGGCAATTTCAGCTTCTACGATCTTGGTGAACCGCTGCTGCACGGTGATGTGCTCAACGAAAATGTGGGAGTGGAAAAGATCCGGGAGTATGTGTTCTTTACAGATACGAAAGCCTCTCTGCCGGAATCGCACCCGGACGAACCGTATTTTATGGGTGTCCACATTGGCAGCGCTTATTATTTCTATTATGAAAAGCAAGCTGTTACTACGCTGAACCGGAAGTTCCTGCATACGGTCAAAACCAAGGCAGACTCTTATGTGATCTACGCTGACCTTTGCACGCTCAGCGAGGCAGAACTGGAAAAGTACCATATCACATTCAAGAAAATTCCCCGCGATATTACGAAGCTGTAAGGAGGTCATGGCGATGGAACTTAACAATTATCAAAAACAAGTCATGTGTGACCTCTCCGCATACTTGGACTGCGTCAACCGTGGAACCAATCTGTTTTCAGCGTGGCGGGAATACTGGTTTTCCAAGGATGTGGCCGTTGGCCTCGGCGGGGTACCGTCCTATAATAACTCTATTGAACGTGCGCCCCATGTTTGCATGAAGGTGCCCACCGGCGGCGGCAAGACTTTTATGGCCTGCGCTTCCGTTAGGCGGATTTTTGATGCCTTGCCCACCGGAAAGCCGCAGGTGGTGGTGTGGCTGGTCCCCAGCGATTCGATCCTTACGCAGACCATTCGCACACTGTCCGATGTAAATCATCCCTACCGGCAGAGGCTGGATCAGGATTTTGCCGGGCGTGTCGGCGTGTACACCAAGGAAATGCTGCTGAACGGGCAGAACTTTTCACCGGATACAGTGCGGGAAATGCTGACGGTCTGTGTGATGAGCTATGGCTCACTGCGCATTGACAGCCGGAAGAAGGACGTCCGCAAGGTCTATCAGGAAAATGGCAATCTGTTCCGCTTTGCAGAGTATTTCAAAGATACGGATGCACTGCTGGCCGATACGCCGGATACGGCGCTGATTCAGGTGCTGCGCCATCTGGAGCCTATCGTTGTTGTGGACGAAAGCCACAATGCAGAATCGAAGCTCAGCACGGAGATGCTGAATAATCTGAATCCGTCCTTCGTACTCGATCTGACGGCAACGCCGCGAAAAAACAGCAACATTATCTCCTATGTGGACGCCCGCGAGCTGAAGAAGGAGCACATGGTAAAGCTCCCCGTAGTGGTATATAACCGCACCACCCGGCAGAGTGTCATTCAGGATGCCATCCAGCTGAGAGGAAGCATTGAGCAGGAAGCTATTGCCGCAGAAGCAGTTGGCGGGAAGTATATTCGGCCCATTGTACTGTTTCAGGCACAGCCGCGCACTGGGGACAACAGTGATACGTTTGATAAAATCAAGGCGATGCTGGTAGGCATGGGTATTCCGAAAAGCCAGATAGCGGTGAAAACCTCTGATGTGGACGACCTCAAGGGACAGAACTTGATGAGCAGGGATTGTGAAATCCGATACATCATCACCGTCAACGCGCTGAAAGAGGGCTGGGACTGCCCCTTTGCCTACATATTGGCGTCACTGGCCAACCGCACCTCCGCTGTGGATGTGGAGCAGATCTTGGGACGCATTCTGCGTCAGCCCTACGCGATGCAGCACGGCTCGCCGCTTCTGAACACCTCCTATGTGCTGACAAACTCCGTGGACTTCCACACTACATTGGAGAAAATCGTGGTCGGTTTGAATAAAGCAGGCTTCAGCCGTAAGGATTATCGTATTGGTGAAGCGATGGAAGAACCGCAGGCTGTGACTCAACCGGAGGCAGAGCAGACGAGAATTCCATTTGCGCCGCAAGCTACTGAGGCCGATGCCTTTGACGATGTAAATGTACAGGAAGTGAAAACGGCGCTGGAAAGCACGGCGCAGGGAAGCGCTGCGATTTCTACAATGGTTCGGGAAGCAACGGTGCAGGCGGAAACCTACACGGCGGCGGCCAACGAAGCGGATGACGGATTTATGGGAGGTGAGCTGGGAGATATGCTGATACAAAATAGGGTACAGCCCTATCTTGCTGAAGAGGTATCCGCATTGCGGATTCCGCAGTTTTTTCTTCGTTCCGTTCCGGATTTATTTGGCGATGAATTTGAACTGCTGGAGAAGGAGAATCTTTCCGAGGGATTTTCTCTGGCCGGGCAGGATGCACAGGTTAGCTTTGAGCTGGCCACCGGCGACATGTACCGCGTTGATGTGGAGGATCACGGCGAGGCAGTGCCCAAATACAAGCGTGCAAACAGCGAGTTGAGTGAATACATCCGCAATCGCATGGCACAGCTTCCGCCAGAACAGAAAATTCAAAGCTGCACCACGATGCTATGCGCTCAGATCAACCGGAACAATCGATATGCAGCATCGGAGATCAACGACTATGTGCGTAGAATTGTTGGCGGCATGACACAGGATGAGTTGGCAGCTATGGAGACGGCCATCCCGACATACGCAGCCAAGATTTCTAAGAAGATTGAAGGGCTGGAAGACGCATATCGGGAAGAGCAGTTCATTCGCTGGCTGGATGCAGGTAAGATTGTGTGCCGTGAAAGCTATGCACTGCCGTCTGTGATTACGCCTGCCGTCACAACGGATGCTATTCCAAAGTCTCTGTACGAGGCTGAGAAAGATGATATGAATCCGGAAGAGCACGAGCTGATCGACGCCGTGGTAGCCCTTGACAATATCAAATGGTGGCACCGAATCATTGAAAAGAAGGGCTTCCGTCTGAATGGTTTTATCAATCATTATCCTGATTTTCTGGTAATGACTAAGTCCGGGAAAATGGTGCTGATTGAGTATAAAGGAGATGACCGCGATAACAGCAACAGCGCCCGCAAGCTGAAGCTTGGCCGTAAATGGCAGGCGCAGTGTGGACAGAATTATCGCTACTTCATGGTGTTCAAGAACCGTGATTTCGGCATTGATGGCGCATATACGCTGGATCAGTTTGTGGCGATTATGAGGGAACTGTGATAAAATATAATGAACTCTATAGGCTTTTGTTTTTACAAGAATGAGAGGAGAATAATGTGAATTCAATTACAATCACATCATTTTCTGACTACATATCTCATGTAGAACAGAATTATAGTAGGCAGCACTTATTTAGAGGATTGAAAAGGCAAAGCTATCCCTTAATCCCCAAAATAGGTCGTTCTAATTATGTTCAAAGATGTTTAGGAGAGCCAGAACAGCAATTATTTGCGCTACAGGACTTAGAAGAGCGAACAATGAACGATTTTATAAAGATGTCAGTTCCTCACATGGATTTGCGTGATATGAATCCGTGGGATCAATGGACAATTGGACAACACCACGGGTTGCCGACAAGGTTTTTGGATTGGACTGAAAACCCTTTGATTGCGGCCTATTTTGCGACAGAGGATGCCGATGACGACGTGGCGGTTTGCGTGATAAATCGTATGCTATTTAACAGGACAGATGACATTCCGGACGTGTTCTCTCTTCCCGATGACGATAGTGTTTTGCTACATATACCAAGTTATATCAATGCGCGTATTATTGCTCAAAAGGGGGTTTTTACTGTTCACAAGAATCCGACGTTACCCCTTGATCAAACGAAGATCAATGGCGAATGTTGTGATGTAGATCAACTGATTATCCCTAAATCAGCGTTGCGTGAATTTGTTAAAGACCTAGATTGGTTTGGCATTAACCGTTCGTTTATATATCCTGGTCTCGATGGTTTGGCATATTACCTTGACTTCAAGGCAAAAGGAGGGATCGATTAATGTATGTTCCTGTAATGAAAAACCGTACTGTAGAGGTTAGCGTGTTACAGCAGCTAAGCGCTATGCACGTATTTGATGGGAGTGTAATTCCTTTAATGGAATTGATTCAGGCAAAAACCAGAAGTAATAACAAGAATACATTTATCCAAGACTTGGGGGCTCTTCTCGAGAGTGCACCGGGAATGCGCATGATGGTTGATTTTTACAAATCCACCAAGTTGCGCAGTACAACAGACGCGATTCGGGAATATGTAACTATGTCTGTTCGTCTTTCTGACTTTGGTATAAACGAACTTATGCCCTTATCCCCATATGGAGATCGTATTTTGCCTGTTGTTTCGTATCTTCCCGAGAGTATATCTTTGGAACGTATAGAATTTGAAACGTTTCAGTATAGAAAGCTCTTTTCTCATATAGCATTCCGAGTGAAAGTTCAAGAATTTGATCATGTATTCTCCTGTGTAGAGAATCTTATTTTGCCCAATGACTATTTACTGCTGGACATTGAGTCTGCATCTCATATGAGCCCAGTTTTCAAAAGGGTTTACAGGAGAATTGCCGAGAGCAAAAAAGCACACGGATTTACTTCAGTGATAATAAATGCACACCGCCCAGAAGGTCTTACGAATAAAGAGATGTTGGATGGCGAACCAATAGCAGATATCGATAATAGCCTAAAAGAGTTGTACTCATCTGCTTATATGAATAAGTTTGATGGGTTTGGGGATTATGCGTGTATTTCCGCTGCGCTTCCATCTACAGGCGGGGCGATTAGCCCAGTTGGTATTTATTATTCCAATGAGAATAACTATTTTGTTGCCTATAAAGGAAGAGCACCACAGCTATCCGAGTTTCCAGCTCATATTGCTCCTAGAATTGTCAGGTCGGAATACTGGGAGGAATTTAGTGATGCCCATCACGAAAATTGCCCGGGCTGCAAGGAAATTGAGGAAATTGTATCCGGTATAAAGAGCGGACGAAATCAAGCACAGTGGAAAATGATAACTATGCTCCATTATATTTACACAATGTTTGAGACAAACGCATAATGAAGGGCTCAGTCAGAGTAGTCTGACTGAGCCCTTCATTATTTTGTGTATAGCAAGCTTGGGTTCATCTTAGACGAGAAAAAGCTTTGAATATCGATAGGCAGAATTTGATCGAAATGTTGCGTAACAAATCCCCATTGATCTTCATATTTATGTTTGAGAAGTTCTCGATACTGCGCCCAAATCGATCGTGTATCGGCTATCTGTAAGAGGTGTGCCAGCTTTGCCTCTCGCGTTTTTGAATCTGTTTCATTTAGTAATCTGAGAATATAACTCATGTCGCTGCTCGATAGGCTATTAAGGCAGAATTTGATATCACAGCAATTCTTTTGAGCCTGTTTACGGTAAGAAAAAATCACGATACTGTCTTTTGTAATTCTATAGGAAATAATGCCACAAGACTCTGGAATAAGAGGCCTTACGTCGTCTATACGATTATGTGGGATAATTACATATACTTTTTCAAAGGTTCTCACGTAATCTTGCATTTGAGTTCCCAATCTGTCAAAAGTGTCATACTCGGTTTTTATTTCGTACGCGTATGAACCACCATTTATTCTGCATATGTCAATCCGACTATCACCAATTGACATCTCAAATGCAACAATATGATCCATTCTGCCTCTTAGATGATTAATGAAATGGTACTTGATAACCCGTTCGCAAAAATAGTAATTAAATATCATGTCATTAACGACTTTGTTGGACAAGCAACTCTTTCGTAGTAATTCAATCTCGCCTTGTGTTGTTTTATTAAGCACATATTCGAGCTTTGCCCACCGTACATCCTCGGGATCGTAAATATTATAATCTCTATTTATTGTCTTGCACATCTGAAGAAGTTCCCCAGCAGAGTATTTATTTAAAATCGACTGAAGAAGTGGTAACACAACCTTCACCTCCTTATATTTTATCCCAACTGATTTTTAGACCAATTGCAGTTGCTATTTCGAGGACTTCAGAAAACTTGATTGTTCCTCGAGATAATTTATTTGAAATATTTTGTACTGTTGTTTGTTGATCTGAATTTCGTTGCTGATTCATTCGATTAACAACTTCGGTAAGTGTAAGACCGTTTTGGGCTATGAGCGATTTAATCTCATTGTGTACTTGGTTGCGAGCCACGCCATCACTTCCTACACTATAATAAATAATTTTATTCATTATAGTGTATTATTTAGAAGCTGTCAAGGATGATAGGCTAATCAGCGCATAAACAAAATATGTATTGAATTCTTCCTTGACTGATATATTTAATCACGCTTGTCTTGATCTTGCAGGTATCGTATACTATTCTTATTGACATCGCTGCCGCGGTAAAAACCGGCCGCATCCATTGCACTGCAATGGATGCGGGCAATTCGTTTCCATGATTCATCCCTCTCGGATACCTACGATCACTGCTCCTGTTTTCGTCATTATGTACTATTCCCACCCGCTTCGTTTGGCCAAATCGTCCATCGCGAAGCAGAATGTTTCCCACTGTGTCAATGCTGTCTGCAACGGGTCGCCCTCGCGGATTCGCAGGGTGCGGCGGATTTCCTTGGGGATCACGACGCGGCCGAGGTCGTCGATGCGCCGGACAATGCCTGTTGCTTTCATAAATTGCTCCTCCAATGCCTTTCGTTTTGTGCTGGTTTCAAAGCTATTGTTTGCATACGCAGGAGAAATATGCAGGTAAGAAACACGACCGGTCACGCGAACCGGTCGTGTTTCGTTGTATAAAGAAAACCACCGGCAATGCCGGTGGTTCCAAAAAGCTTTAGCTATGCATAGAAAAAATGTCCTCCTTTG
>OJAM01000862.1_pt1 | contig 11993 bp, 9 predicted proteins | sample 1589071 | NCBI WGS metagenome assembly OJAM01 (sample SAMN03283243) | human gut metagenome | biome: human-associated habitat; material: feces | host: Homo sapiens | place: Peru | collected 2012
CGAGCTGCTTGCATGCTTCGACCACACGCGCGGCCATCGCGGATTCAGCTTCACGACCCCAGGATCGCGGATCGTACAGCTTCTTGTTGCCCACCTCACCGTCGATTTTGAGCACCGAATCATAGTTGGAGAACATGTGACCGGCCACCGCACGGCTGAATGCGTACTGCGTATCGGTGTCGATGTTCATCTTCACCACGCCGTAGCTCACGGCCTGCGCGATCTCCTCCGGCGCGGAGCCGGAACCGCCGTGGAACACCAGGGCGAACGGCTTACCGGGAGCGACATCCAGCGAGTGCGCGGGGTCGGGCATTTCGCCGGCCTTGATCGCGAGCGCGACCGTGGTCTGGATTTCGTCGAGCAGTTCGGGGCGCAGTTTCACCACGCCCGGTTTGTATGCGCCGTGCACGTTGCCGAAGGTGAAGGCGGCCATGTAGCGTCCGCGCTCGCCGAGGCCGAGTCGTTGCGCGACGGTGATGCCTTGCGCGGGCGTGGAATACAGTTTGTCATTGATTTCGGCGCTGTGCCCGTCTTCTTCGCCACCGACCGCGCCGATTTCGATTTCCAGCACGGTGTGCGCCTTCACGGACTTCTCGAGCAGTTCCGAGGCGATGTCGAGATTTTCCTCAAGCGGCACCGTCGAACCGTCCCACATGTGCGATTGGAACGTCGGCTCCTCGCCGCGCTTGACCTGCTCCGCCTCGTGCGCGAGCAGCGGCCGCACCCACTCGTCCAAATACTGCTTGGCGCAGTGGTCGGTGTGCAAGGCCACGGTGATGTTCGGATAACGTGCGGCCACTTCGTGCGCGAACGCGGCGAAGGCGAGCGATCCGACCACACGGTCGTTCACGCTTTGGCCGGAGAAATAGGCGGAACCGCCCACGGACACCTGGATGATGCCGTCGGATTCAGCTTCGGCGAAGCCCTGCAACGCCGCGTTCAGCGTCTGCGTGCTCGTCACATTGATCGCGGGATACGCGTATCCGCCGCGGCGGGCGGCATCCAGCATCTCGGCATAACGTTCAGGTGTTGCGATAGTCATGCTTCCATTATGCCGCTGTTGCGTGACGAGAAACCGCCACGCAGTAGAGGGCTCACGGTACGCTATTTTCGGCGGAAACAAGGCAACATCGTGGAGGTGCGTTATGCCGGGAATTGTTTTGATCGGTGCCCAGTGGGGAGACGAGGGCAAAGGCAAGGCGACCGATCTGATCGGCACCAAAGTCGATTACGTGGCCCGCTTCAACGGCGGCAATAACGCTGGCCATACTGTGGTGGTCGGCGACGAATCGTATGCGCTGCATCTGCTGCCGTCCGGCATCATCAGCCCCAACACCACCCCCGTCATCGGCAACGGCGTCGTCGTCGATCCGGAAGTGCTGTTCCAGGAGATCGACGGCCTTGAAAGCCGTGGCGTGGACTGCTCCCGACTGCTGGTGAGCGAAAGCGCGCACATCATCGCCCCGTATCACCGCGTGCTCGACAAGGTGACCGAACGCTTCCTCGGCAAGCACAAGATCGGCACCACCGGCCGTGGCATCGGCCCGGCATACGCCGACAAGATCAACCGCGTGGGCATCCGCGTGCACGACCTGTTCAACGCGGAGCACCTGCATGACAAGGTCGAGGCCAGCCTGCATCAGAAGAACCAGATGCTCGTCAAGCTGTACAACCGTCGCCCGATCGACGTGGACGAGACCACCGACGAGCTGCTCAAGCTCGGCGAACGCCTGAAGCCGTACGTGGCCAACACCTCCCTGGTGCTCAACAAAGCGCTCGACGAGGGCAAGACCGTGCTGTTCGAAGGCGGCCAGGCCACCATGCTCGACGTGGACCACGGCACCTACCCGTTCGTGACTTCCTCCAACCCGACCGCCGGCGGCGCCTGCACCGGCACCGGCGTTGGCCCGACCAAGATCACCCGCGTGATCGGCGTCTCCAAGGCGTATGTGACCCGCGTGGGCGAAGGCCCGTTCCCGACCGAACTGTTCGGCGAGGACGGCGAATGGCTGCGCGCCCAAGGACACGAGTACGGCGTGACCACCGGTCGCCCGCGTCGCTGCGGTTGGTTCGACGCGGTCGTCAACCGTTACGCGGCCCAGGTCAACGGCCTGACCGACATCGTGCTCACCAAGCTCGACGTGCTCACCGGCCTCAAGGAAATCCCGCTGTGCGTGGCGTACGACGTCAACGGCGAGCGTCGCGACGATATGCCGACCGACCAGGCCGAGTTCGCCGCCGCGAAGCCGATTTACGAGTCCATGCCGGGTTGGGACGAGGACATTTCCCAGGTCCATGACTTCAACGATCTGCCGAAGACCTGCCAGGATTACGTCAAGCGTCTTGAGGAACTGTCCGGCTGCCGCATTTCCGTGATCGGCACCGGCCCGCAGCGCGACCACATCATCCAGATCAACTCGCTGATCGACTGAAGCTGATTCGGCTGATTCGTCGATATGAACGTCGGTAACGAACGTCAATGACAAGTGCCGGTGGGCCTGTGCCTGCCGGCACTTTGCGTATGGTGCGTGCGATGGCGTGCGCGTATGACGCACACCGCATACACACCGACGGGGTGCGCGGCGGAGGAACGGAAAAGGGGAGTGCGATGACTGCAATGCCGCCTAACGACAGGTTCGACAGGTTTGACAGGTTCAGCAAACTGGTCCCGCGATTCGACCACCTGAAATGGAAGATGGCCGCTGCCGGCATTCTCGTCGGCCTGATTTCCGGCTTCCTCGTCGTCCTCTACCGTCTCGGCATCGAATACGGCACCGACACCGCGCGCTGGATCTACGCGCGCATCCGCGAAACCCCGTGGCTGGTCGCACCGTGGGCGGTCGCCGCAATCGCAGCCGCGCTCGCCATCGCATGGATGGTCAAAAAAGAGCCGATGGCCGGCGGCAGCGGCATTCCGCAAACCAACGGCGTGGTGATCTGCGGCCTGAAAATGCGATGGCAGACGATTCTGCCGGTTCGCTTCATCGGAGGCCTGCTCGGATCGCTCTTCGGCCTCTCGCTCGGCCGCGAAGGACCGTCCATCCAAATCGGCGCATCGGGCGCGCAGTTCCTATCGCACCGGCTGCGCGGCAAGAAACGTGAGGACGTGCAGGAGCATTATCTGGTCACCGCCGGTGCCGCGGCCGGCCTGTCCGCCGCGTTCAGCGCACCGCTGTCCGGCATGATGTTCGCTTTGGAAGGGGTGCATCGCAGTTTTTCGCCCGCGATTCTGATGGGCGCCACCGCCGCGTCCCTGACCGCCGATTTCGTATCGAAATACTGTTTCGGCCTGCGTCCGGTGCTTGACTTCGGCACCATCGGCCAACTGCCGCTCGGCGAATACGGGTGGCTGATTCCGCTGGGATTGGTGGCCGGTTTGGCTGGTTCGCTGATGAACCGTTCGCTGCTCGGCTTCCAAACGCTGTACGGCAAGCTTCCCGCATGGAGCCGCCCTTTGATCGCGATCGCACTCGCGCTGCCAATCGGCATTTGGCTGCCTGACGTGCTCGGCGGCGGCTCGAACCTGATCGCCATGGCCGAGCATGCGCGCGTCGGCTTGGGCATGCTGTGCGTGCTGTTCGTGGTGAAAGTGCTGTTCACCTCCACCAGCTTCGGTTCAGGCGCTCCCGGCGGCATTTTCATGCCGATTCTCGCGGTTGGCTCACTCGCCGGCGGTATCTGCGGCGAGACGTTGCGCCAGTTCGGCAACCTGCCGTCCGATTCCGTGGCGATTTTCGCGGTATGCGTGATGACGGGCACGCTGGCCGCGTCCGTGAAAACACCGATCACGTCGATTCTGCTGGCCGTGGAAATGTCCGGCACGTTGACGCACATGCTGCCGGTCGCCGCCGTCGCGTTCATCGCGCTGCTCGTCTCCGACCTGCTGCGTACGAAACCGATCTACGGCGAGCTGCTGGAACGGTACATGCGCGCGCAAGGAGGCGCGACGGCAATCGCCAATCGCATCGACAACGGCATCATGGAACTGCCTGTGGAAATGGGCGCGACCGCGGACGGCAAGCTGATGCGTGACGTGCGCTGGCCGTACGGCTGTCTGGTGATTGGCCTGCGTCGCGGCGAACGGCAAATCGTGCCGCATGGCGATACGCGGCTGCGTGCCGGCGACTATCTGGTCGTGTTGTTCAGCGGCGAGGACGAAAGCGACGCACGGCATGCGATGCGGCGGTTGTGCGACGTATCCGTCTGACGCGGCCGTACCGTCTTCCATAACCATTCGTAGACGTCTAGGGCCACCCGAAGTTATCCACAGTTATCCACAGTTATCCACCGAATCGGACATGTTCGATGTTTGGTTGCAACGCACGTGTAGACTCGTACAAGGTTAGGAAGACGGCATTTATGAGGGCGGCGACTCTTACCTGCTTATCAATTCCGCGAACGTTGAAGGTCTTGCGAAAGAATCTGTGCGCGTAGGTTACGTGTCCAACAGTTTCACGCTCAACGCGAACTCTTATTACAAAATCAGCGTTATGGTCAAGGTCATGGGCGACAGCAAAGCAAGCGTTTACCTTATGACCGACAACAACATCTCAGAAACCAACGTCGACAGTAAGTTTGAAAACATCGTCGAAGCGTCCACTGCTTCTCAAACAGGCGGCTGGAAACGCTACACCTTCTACGTCAAGACGGGCTTCTCGTCAATCAGCGCAACCTTAGGCTTGTACCTCGGCGGCGAAGACAAAGACATTGTCCTCACCGACGCGAATATGACCAAACTCGAAAACGATTTGTCGGGTAAATACGTCAGAGAAGTCGCAGAAGACGGCACCGTAACGTTCGTCGTTTACAACAAAAACACTCATAAAGACGTAAAAGATACCTACAACTACAACGGTAGCGCGAAAGGCGGCACGGTGCTCTTCGACTACGTCATCAAGGAAGACATTTCCGAAAGCGTTTACAATGCAAAAACCGCAAGCGCAACGGCGTCTGCCGCCGACGAGTACGAAGAAACCAAACGCGTCGAAATGAACCTGGACAGCTTCGGTCTTGCAACCACCCCCGACGAGAACAAACCCACTTCCCCGAAAGGCTGGACAAAGACGTCCCTGACCAAGGATACCGATACCGAGCAACTTCAAAGCGGCGTTATTTACAGCACCGAATACAAGGCGCACAGCGGCGATTCCTGCCTGATTATCCCTTACCTTAACACGGCGGGCGCAAGCTATTACGCAAGCGATGCAAAGACGCTCACGAAAGACGGATTCTATAAGATTTCCGTCTGGGCAAAATTGTCCGAAGGTCACACCGGCAAAGCGTATATCACGCTTGTCGCGACAAACTACGGCGAAAACAGCAAGTACGTTGACTACGCTTCGCAGACAATCGAGGTCAACAGCACCGACTGGAAAGAATACGTGTTCTTCATCAAAGCGCCCTCGTCCGACACGAAAATCGACAAGTACGGCGAAAATGCGAAAGACCTTTCTCTCAAAATCCGTCTGGGCTTTGGCGAATCTGCCGATAATAAAGCAAGCGGCTACGTTCTGTTCGACGACGTCCTTATCGAAAAACTCGATGTGAAAGCGGACAACTTCGACAAACACGTTGACGACTTCAAGGCGGCAAACGCAGGTCTTACGGTCAACACCGTCAAGTACAGCGCAATCGACAAAGAAGAAGAAACCACTCCCGACAAAGAGCCCGATAAAACCGAAAAAGACAACACCGCAAAAAAATTCAACTGGGTTATCTTCACTTCGGTAGCATTCGGCGCAATCGTCGTCATCGCAGTTGCGGCATTCTTCATCAAAAAGTACCTGCCCAAACACAAGGAAGGTAAACAACAAGTCGATAAGAAAAAGACTTCCAAGAAGAAGGAAGACGATTACAAGAACCTTAACGACTAATTGAACTTAACGAAAAACCTCGGTTTCCGCCGAGGTTTTTTTGCGCCGTTTTTCCATATAAAAAACGCACCGCCTGTGCGATGCGCTTGTGTTTTTTCGTTAAAACGGTTTCGGGTTTTTGTTTTTATAAGTACAAAACGAAAACTCGTATTGTCCGTTGTTTATGAGTTCCGATTCTTTTTCAAGCGACCAGCAGGAAAGCTCGTCAAGGTTTTCAAAAAATACCTGCGCCTGCCCGTCCGCCCTGACCTTCGTGATGTACGCCGTATCGCAATAAGGCAACATGGTTTTGTAAAACATTGCCCCGCCGATAATGAACACGTCGTCGGTGTCGTAGGCGAAAAGGGTTTTTGAAAGTTCGTCAAGGTTTCTCACGATGACGACGTCGTCGCGCTCCTCGCCGTCGGGCCAAAGCACGATATTCACGCGGTTTTTCAGGGGTTTGCCGCCCGGGAAACTTTTCAACGTGTTGCTGCCCATCACGACGACTTTATTAAGCGTCGTTTCGCGGAAAAATTTCATATCTTCGGGGATTGCAAACAACAGCCCGTTGTTTTTGCCGATGCCCCATTTTTCGTCGACTGCAACTATCGTTTTCATCAGATTGCCACCTCGATTTTTTTGTCAAGGTCGTTGAATTTGTAGCCTTCCAACCTGAAATCGTCGACGGTGAAATCGTAAAAGTTTTTGACGTCGGGATTTATCCAGAACTTCGGCGCGGGATACTGCGGTTTTTCAATGACTTCCTTGATAATCGGCACGTGACGGTCGTAAATATGAGCGTCGGCGATGACGTGCACGAGTTCGCCCGCTTTCAGCCCCGAAACCTGTGCAAACATATGCAAAAGCACGGCGTATTGCACGACGTTCCAGTTGTTTGCGGTGAGCGTGTCCTGACTTCTTTGGTTCAGAATACCGTTTAAGGTGTCGCCCGAAACATTGAAAGTCATGCTGTATGCACAAGGATACAAATTCATTTCGTGCAGGTCGTCGAAGTTATAAATATTCGTCATAATGCGGCGGCTTTGCGGATTGTTTTTCAAATCGAAAAGCACGTGGTCAACCTGATCGAACTCGCCTTCCTTATAAATTGATTTTTTCGCAAGCTGATATCCGTACGCTTTCCCGATACTGCCGTTTTCGTCCGCCCAACTGTCCCAGATTCTGCTTTTCAAATCGTGGACGTTGTTGGATTTTTTCTGCCATATCCACAAAATTTCGTCGATTGCGGACTTGAAAAACGTCCGCCTTACGGTGATTATCGGAAATTCCTTTTGCAAGTCATAGCGATTTACGACGCAAAACTTCTTGACGGTGTGCGCGGGCGTGCCGTCTTCCCAATGCGGGCGGACTTCCTTGTCGGTATCCCACACGCCGTTTTCAAGAATATCTTTGACGTTTTCAACGAATACTTTGTCTGCGTAACTCATATACAACCTCTTGTTTTTCCATATAATATTATCATAACGCGGCGCGAAAGGCAAGAAATTGCCCGCCGATTATGCCATACAATATAAATACAGTATAATAAAAATATATTGTATATCAAAAAATATTTGACACGCGTTTGCTGCGCTTGTTATTATGGTTTTACGGGCAACCGATTTTCAGGGTAAGGAGAAATTATGAAAAATCTTTCGTCAAACGACAAAAAATGCGTTTACGGTATCATTTTATCGTGCGTCATTATGGTGTTCGGCATACTGTTCCTTGTCAACGCGATGGGCGTTGCAAACTTTTACAAAAGTTATGCCGCAATCAAAAACCCCCTTGCAAAATATCTTGTCGTCATTTTAGTAATGGCAACGGGCATTATGCTGTTTTCAAACGTCGCGTTGCGCTTTGAAGACGATAAACTGAGAAAACGTCTGACGATTTTCATCACGGCGTTTGCGTTCATTCTGACAATTCCTTTGACTTACGTACTCATCGCAATGCTTCCCTTCCACGCAAAGTACAATATGGCGGACGTCGAAAACGCAATCGACGCGGCGCGCCTTGCTCATCCCGAGTACACGACCGCTCAGGTCAACGAGGCGGCGGGAAAAGCGTTGGGACTTTCGGGCTTCGGCAACATTATGGGCGTACATACCATTTACGAAGGCTTTGAAATGTGGTTCAAGGACGGCGCGTTTATCTGGGTAGTATTCGTGTTTATGGCAATCCTTGGCGTCGTATTCCTGATTGAGCCGCTTGCCGCAGGCATCTGCGTCGTGAAAGGCAAAATCCTTTTATTGTTCTCAAAGGACGAAAACGGAAAATTCCACCTTTTCCGCATTGCGGAACTTCCCGTCCTTAAAAAACGTCGCGAAAACGAAATTTACGAACGCGCGGCATAAAATTTAATCAGACAACAAACGAAAAGCCTTGCAAGAACGCAAGGCTTTTATTTTTTGTTCGTATTTTGTTTTTCTTATTCCGAGAAAAGATTTCTGGCAGTAAGCACGCCCATAAGCGACGCCTGCATAAGTCCGCGCGTCCAGCCCGAGCCGTCGCCGAGAGTATAAAGGTTTCTGACGCTCGTTTCAAAACGCTCGTCAATTTCCACCTTATTGCTGTAAAACTTGATTTCGGGGCTGTATAACAGGGTTTCCTTGCCCGCAAAGCCCGGCACGACTTTATCGACCGCTTTTATAAAGTTGATGATATTCGACATCGGACGATAAGGCATTGCCGCCGTGATATCGCCTGCAACCGCGTCGGGAAGCGTGGGGCGCACGTTGCTTCTTGCAAGTTCTTTTTCCCAGGTGCGTTTGCCGTCAAGGATATCGCCGAAGCGTTGCACGAGGATTTGTCCGTTGCCAAGCATATTCGTGAGTTCCCCGACCTTTCTTGCGTATTCGATCGGCTGATCGAAAGGTACGCGGAAGTGGTGCGACGACAAAATCGCGACGTTGGTGTTTTTGGATTTTTTATCCTTGAAACTGTGTCCGTTTACGACGGCAAGCCCGCCTTCGTAATTTTCCTGCGAGACGAATCCGCCGGGGTTCTGGCAGAACGTGCGGACTTTATCGTTGTACGGCGGGACGTAACCGATAAGTTTGCTTTCGTACAACACGTCGTTGACTTCTTCCATAACTTCGTTGCGGCACTCAACCCTGACGCCGATATCGACGACGCCCGCACGGCGTTTTATGCCGTACTTTCTGCACAGATCGTCAAGCCAGTCCGCGCCGACGCGACCGACTGCCACAATCACTCTTTCCGCCTTTATGACGAATTCCTGCTTTGTAACGTTGTTGATGAAATGCGCGCCTTCGCACACTCCGTCGTTTATGATAAGGTCGCCCGCCGACGTGTCGAAAAGAATGCTCACGCCGTTGTCGATAAGGAATTTTTCAATGCGGGAATACACCTCGTGCGCCTTTTCCGTTCCGAGATGGCGAATGGGACAATCAACGAGTTTCAGTCCTGCTGCGATTGCGCGACGACGAATTTCTTTGACCTTAACGTCTTCGCTGTTTGCGCCCTCGATTTTCTTATCCGCGCCGAAATCGAGATAAATCCCGTCGGTGTAGTCGATAAGTTCCTGCACGGTGTCGTAACCGATAAGCTCGGGAAGGTCGCCGCCGACTTCCGGCGACAGCGAAAGTTTCCCGTCGGAAAACGCGCCCGCGCCGGAAAAGCCCGTGGTGATGTTGCAGTAAGGTTTGCAATTTACGCACTTGCCCGTTTTGTTTTTCGGGCAGTGTCGTCTGTCGATGTTTCGTCCCTGTTCGACGATAGTGATGGTTTTGTTGCTGTTCTTACGAATAAGTTCCAGCGCCGTGAAAATACCCGACGGTCCCGCACCTATAATCAGGACGTCGCTTTTGATTTCAGACATATTATATCTCCAAAAATGTTATTTGTTGTTTGTATAGATTTCAACGGGCACGTTGCTTCCGTTGTCTTTGACCGCGCGACGGAAAAGTCTGAGCGGATTGAGATAAGGACGCGTCGCGTGTTCGCGCGTGGTGCACACGATAATCTTATCGGGGTGGAATTTAAGAGCCATCGGCACGGCATATTTCGCGTTTTCTTTGGTCGACGTGGATTTCCCTTCCAGCAAGATTACGCTTTCGTCGATATTGCCGCGGCGTTTCAGTTCTTTGAGCATGGCGTCGGCTTCGGTGACGTCCACGTTGGGATTGGCGCGTCCGCCCGACAGAATAATTTCTTCGGGCGAATACTCCTTATAAAGTTTTTCGGCAAGGTCCAGACGCTTTCTTGCAAGCGCGGATAACGTGCCGTTATCGTTCATTCTGTTTCCGAGAATAACCGCAACTATCATTGACTATTTTTCAACCTCGTCCGGGGCTTCCGATATTTTGTCCGCCGCCGCTTCCTGTTCAAAAATTTCATCCGGTGTTTCCGCATCGGAAGATGCTAAATCGTTTTCGAGTTCGTTTGCGTCCGCGCCGTCAAGCACGACTTCCGCGCTACCTTCCGCCGCAAGTTTGCGCTTTGCGATTTCGGCGCAGATTTCGTCGTAACGTTCCTCGCTTATGTTGTACTTCTTAAAGTATATCGCAAAACTTCCAAGGAGAATCACAAGGGGCAGCAACGTCATGAACGCAAACATTGTCTGATATTGCCATTTTGCGACCTTCGTGTCTTCGTTTGTGTGAATAATGTTTTCGATTTTCGCGACGTTTTCGGTTTCGATGGACTTTTTCTTTGCCTCGATAAGTTTCGTTTGCTCTTCCTTTGAAAGGGAGTCGAAATTCGGGGTTTCTTCTTTCACGAGTTGTTCCACCTGAACCGCAAGTTGTCCCGCCTCATAGTCGGCGTTGGAAATCGCCTTGTTGGTGGGGTTAAGACCAAGCGCGAGAACGACAAGCGTCGTAATGCCGACGACCGCCGCGCTGCCGAGTTTCGCCGTGAAAGGACGGCACGCAAATATAACGCCTTCGTCGCGCATTCCCGTCGTATATTCGTTGTATTCGACCGTGTTCGCGACCGAAATCGTAAGCACCTGATAAAACAGCGTCTGTCCGAAGAACGCGCACGCTCCCGTAAGTCCCGTGAATATGAACGTAACGGGAATCAATACTTCGCCGATTTTGAAGCCGACTTTGTCCGCGTCGGGGTTTATGCCCGTCGTAAGACTTATGACGAACATCAGAAGATATCCGACGATAATCATAATCATCGACAACTTTGAAATCCAGCGTCTGGAATGTTTTTTGCACATCATCGGGAAAAACACGATGACAAGCGTCGATACGCCGGAAATAACCGTGAACAGCGTGACGAGCAGCCCCTGATATGCAAAGCGATAATAAATCCAGTAACTCGCAAGAGCCATTGTAATGCAACTGCCTATGTTGTAAAGGAGCATTGACGCCATAACGGGTTTTAACTGGTCGTTTTTGAAAATGACCTTGAACATATCCTTCAAGGAACGTTTTTCGCCGTCTTCCACGCGGACTTTGGGCAAAGGTTTTTCTTTTACGACAAAAACCGTCATAATCTGGCATACAAAGAAAACTATGCAGACGATAATCGACACGATTGCGTAGGACTTACTTGCGTTGGACGCGATTGCCAGGTTGCCCTGCGTAAGCGACGGGATTGCAAGGACAGAAAGCCCCGCGCCGACGCCCGCGCCGATGTTTGCAAGCGTCGTAAGGTTGTTACGGTCGCCGGGATTCGAGGTCAGCGAAGGCATCATTCCCCAATACGAAATATCGTTCATCGTATAGGTCATGCCCCACAGAAGGTATCCGAACGCAAAGAAGATAAGATAACTCGTCCCGCGGAGCGGCACGCAGAACAGCGCGATGATAACCGCGACGTTCGTAAATACGCCCGCAAGAATCCACGGCTTGAACTTGCCGATTTTCGTCCTTGTGATTTCGATAAGGCTGCCCATGAACGGGTCGTTGCAGCCGTCGAAAATACGGCAGATAACCATAATGACGCCAACCATTGCGAACTCGGTATTCGAAAGCCCTTTCGTAAAGGTGATGAACGTCAGAAGGTACGTGTTGACCAGTTGATAAGCCATATCTCTGCCGATACCGCCCATCGAGTAGCCCCACAAATTACGTTTGCTTAACCTTTCGTTTGAGATAGATTCCGACATAATTTTTCTCCCTGTTTTTATGCCAGACAAGATTAAAACGAACCGTGGTC
>OJAM01000863.1_pt1 | contig 11983 bp, 11 predicted proteins | sample 1589071 | NCBI WGS metagenome assembly OJAM01 (sample SAMN03283243) | human gut metagenome | biome: human-associated habitat; material: feces | host: Homo sapiens | place: Peru | collected 2012
TACCGCACGCTGGAATACCTGAACAAGCAGGAGGGCATCGCCATCGTAGCGGTGACACACGATATACGCAGTGCCCTGCGCTACGCCGACCATATTCTGCACGCCGGCCATGGAACGTACTTCTTCGGCACGGCGGCGGACTATCTAACGTCCCCCTGGGGCAAACGGTTCGGAGGTGACGAGGCATGAGCTTACTGCTGGAAATGTTCACGTACCCGTTCATCCTGCGGGCCTTTGTGGTGGGTATCCTGGTGGCGCTGTGCGCGGCGCTGCTGGGTGTGCCGCTGGTGCTGAAGCGGTACTCCATGATCGGCGACGGGCTGAGCCATGTGTCCTTCGGCGCACTGAGCATCGCACTGGCCTGCGGCTGGGCGCCGCTGCCGGTGTCTATCCCGGTGGTGGTACTGGCGGCACTGGGGCTGCTGCGGATGACGGAGAGAAGCCGGATGGGCGCGGACGCGGCCATCGCGGTGGTCAGCGCGTCGGCGCTGGCCGTGGGCGTGGTGGTCACCAGTCTGACCACCGGCATGACCACGGATGTGGACAGCTTTATGTTCGGCTCCATCCTGGCCATGGACCGGGCGGATGTGGCGCTGAGCGTGGGGCTGTGCGCGGCGGTACTGGTGCTGTATGTGCTGTTTTACCATCGGCTGTTCGCCATCACCTTCGACGAGAGCTTCGCCCGGGCCACCGGGGTGAAGGTGGGGCTGTACAACACCATCCTGTCGGTGCTGACGGCCCTGACCATCGTGCTGGGCATGCGGATGATGGGCGCGATGCTGATCTCCAGTCTGGTCATCTTCCCGGCGCTGACGGCCATGACGCTGCTGCGGAGCTTCCGGGGCGTGGTCATCTGCGCCGCGGGGCTGAGTGTGGTGTGCTTCTGCGTGGGGCTGACCGGGTCGTACCTGTGGGGCACGCCGGTGGGCGCCACGGTGGTACTGGTAAATTTGGCGGCGTTTTTGCTGTCGAGAGGCGTTATGAAGCTGAAAAGAGCGTCCTAAGGGCGTTCTTTTCAGCTTTTCGACCTATTTTGCGGGTGCTTTTTGCGGAAAAACCCTTGCGTTTCGTGTGCTTATATGGTATGCTATGTGTGTACGTAAGGTTAAGGTATTGACTGGAGTGGACGAGATCGTCCGCTTTTTTTAATGGTCATCGTTCCATGATGACCGGGACGTTCTGTTGGAGGGCTTGCTGTGAAAAAGATCACCGAGGTCGTATGGGCGCTGGCGGAGCCGGCGGTGCAGGCGCAGGGCTGCCGCATCTGGGATGTAGAGTACGTCCGGGAGGCGGGACAGTGGTACCTGCGGCTGTATCTGGACAAGGACGGCGGCGTGGACATTCTGGACTGCGAGGCCATCAGCCGCAAGGTCAGCGACCTGCTGGACGAGGCCGACCCCATCGAGAGCAGCTATGTGTTCGAGGTGGGCTCCGCCGGACTGGAGCGGCAGCTGAAGCGCCCCGGCGATTTTCAGCAGTTCATGGGCAGCCTGGTGCTGGTAAAGACCTATCAGCCCAAGGACGGGCGCAAGGAGTTCGCCGGAAAGCTGGCGGGCTATGACAACGGCGCGGTGCTGCTGGACATGGGCACGGCGGAGCCGGTGCGGTTGGAGAAGAACGAGGTGGCGCTGGTGCGCCTGCGGGTGGAATTTTAAGACGACTTGATATAAGGAGAAACGACATGAAGTGTGACGAAATTTTTGCGGCGCTTGCCATGCTGGAAAAGGAGCGGGGCATTCCCCAGAGCTTCATGATGGGCAAGATCATTCAGGCGCTGACCACCGCCTACAAGCGTGACCACGAGGGCGTGGAGTACGTGGTGGTGGACGTGGACGAGGAGAAGAAGGATCTGAAGATGTACGTCCAGAAGGAGATCGTGGAGGAGGTAGAGAACCCCGCCAGCCAGATCTCTCTGGAGGAGGCCAAGCGTATCTCCGCCAAGAACGAGCTGGGCGGCATGGTGAATTTCCCCGTGGAGTCCGTGGAGTTCGGCCGCATCGCCGCCGGCAACGGCAAGCAGGTCATCATTCAGGGTCTGCGGGAGGCCGAGCACGGCATGATCTACGACGAGTGGGGCAGCAAGCAGCACGAGATCCTCACCGGCACCGTCAGCCGTATCGATCCCCGCAGCGGCAACGTGATGCTGCGCATCGGCACCGGCGCGGAGGCCACCGACGCGGTGCTGACCATGAACGAGCAGGTGCCCGGCGAGGAGCTGCACGAGGGGCAGATGGTCAAGGTGTATCTGGTAGAGGTGCGCCGCTCCACCCGCGGCCCGCAGGTGCTGATCTCCCGCACCCACCCCGGTCTGGTGAAGCGGCTGTTCGAGCTGGAGGTGCCGGAGATCTACGACGGCACCGTGGAGGTGCGCTCCATCGCCCGGGAAGCGGGCAACCGCACCAAGATCGCCGTGTGGTCGGACGATCCCAACGTGGATCCCATCGGCGCGTGCGTTGGCCCCAGAGGGCAGCGCGTCAACGCCATCGTGGATGAACTGCGGGGCGAGAAGATCGACATTATCAAGTACAGCGAGGATCCCGCCGAGTTCATCGCCGCAGCGCTGGCGCCGGCGGACGTGGTCAGCGTGCAGCTGGCCGACGAGGGCAAGGCCTGCCGCGTAACGGTGCCCGCCGACCAGCTGAGTCTGGCCATCGGCAAGGAGGGTCAGAACGCACGTCTGGCCGCCCGGCTCACCGGCTACAAGATCGACATCAAGGCGGCCAACGCCGAGTAAGAAAGGAGCGGCAGCTATGCAGAAGCCCCGCAAAATACCGCAGCGGCAGTGCGTAGGCTGCCGCGAGATGAAGGACAAAAAGGCGCTGCTGCGCATTGTGAAAACGCCGGAGGGCGAGATCCTGCTGGACGCCACCGGCAAGAAGTCGGGGCGGGGCGCGTATGTGTGTCCCGATCCGGAGTGTCTGAAAAAGGCGCGGAAAAGCCGCGCACTGGAGCGCGCGTTCGACACCGCCATCCCCGCGGAGGTCTATGACGCGCTGGAAGGGCAGATGGTGGCGCTGTGACAGAGCATTTGTTATCCACATTGGGGCTGGCGCTGCGCGCCGGCGCGGTGGCCGTGGGCGAGGAGCCTGTGGGCGCGGCGGCACGGGGCAAGAAGGCGCGGGTCATCTTTACGGCGCGGGACGCGGCAGCGTCCTCCGTCCGCAGGGCGTACAGCTTTGCCCACGCGGGCAGCTGCCTGTGCCTCCCCTTCCCTGCCGATAAGGATGCCTTCGGCCGGGCGCTGGGACGCACCAGCGTGGCCATGTGCGCGGTGACGGACATCGGCTTCGCCCAGTCGCTGGTGAAGAAGCTGGCGGCGGCGGACGGCGAGGCCTACGGCGCGGCGTCGCAGGCACTGGACATCAAGGCCAAGCGCGCCAGGGAGCGGAAAGAGGAGCAGGCGCAGCACGAGAAGAACCTGCGGCAGGGCAAGCGGCGCGTTCACGCCGCCAAGCCGCCGGAGGAACCGGCGCACCCGCCGGAAGGCCGTCCGGAGCCGGAGCGCAGGCCGCCCCGGCGGGCTGACCGCCCGGACAGGGTATATAAGGAACGCAGCAGCCGCGATGCGAAAAGCAGACGGCCGCAGAGGAAGGAAGCGCCCGGACAGCGGTATGAGAACGCTCTGCCGGTGAAGAAGGGCAAGGGAAGCCGGAAGCCGTCCGGCAAGTAAGGAAGAACACAGCGCGGCGCGAAAGCGGCGCGATCAACTGAGATGGAGGTGGCTTTATTTGGGTAGTATCGCTAACAAATACAGAGTGCATGAGGTGGCCAAGGATTTCGGCGTGTCCACGAAGGAGATCACGGAGATCCTGACCAAGTACGCCGAAACGCCCAAGAATCACATGCAGGTGCTGGAGGATCGGGAGCTGAGCCTCATCTTCGAGTATCTGACCCAGCATAACCCGGTGAGCAGCATCGCGGTGATCTATGCCGAGGGCGCAAAGGCCGAGGAGAAGAAGCCGGCGCCGGCGGCCAAGCCCGCCCAGAGCGCGCCCGCCCAGAGCGGCAAGCCCCAGCAGCAGGCTCCTGCCGCCGGGAGCGCCAAGCCCGCCGAGCAGCCCAAGCAGCCTATGTCCCGCGTGCCCCAGCGTCAGGTGGTGGATACCCGCAAGGCCACCAATGTGAATCTGGACAAGTACGACGAGAAGCTGCAGGACATGGCCGACGCCCGCAGCAGCGGCAAGCGCGACCAGCAGGCGCCCCAGGGCAAGGAGAAGTTCCGCAGCAAGCAGCGCCGGGACAACAATTTCAACAGCAGCAAGCGCAAGCAGGAGGAGGCCGACCGGCTCCGCAAGCTGCGCCTTGAGGTCATTAAGAAGACGCCCGTCACCGTGCAGATCCCCGATGAGATCTCCGTGGGCGAGCTGGCCAGCCGGATGAAGAAGACCGGCGCCGAGGTGGTCAAGTGCCTGATGAAGAACGGCATCATGGCCTCCCTGAGCCAGATGATCGACTTCGACACCGCCGCCATCATCGCCGAGGAGCTGGGCTGCAAGGTGGAGAAGGAGGTGGTCGTCACCATCGAGGAGCGGCTGATCGACGACCATCAGGACAAGGACGAGGATCTGGTGCCCCGCGCCCCCGTGGTGGTGGTCATGGGTCACGTGGACCACGGCAAGACCAGCCTGCTGGACTATATCCGCAACGCCCATGTGGCCTCCGGCGAGGCCGGCGGCATCACCCAGCACATCGGCGCCTATCAGGTGGAGATCCACGGCAAGCCCATCACGTTCCTGGACACCCCCGGCCACGAGGCCTTCACCTCCATGCGCGCCCGCGGCGCCATGGTAACGGACATCGCCATTCTGGTGGTGGCCGCCGAGGACGGCATCATGCCCCAGACCGTGGAGTCCATCAACCACGCCAAGGCCGCCGGGATCCCCATCATCGTGGCCATCAACAAGATGGATAAGCCCGAGGCCAACCCCGAGCGCATCAAGCAGCAGCTCACCGAGTACGGCCTGGTGTGCGAGGAGTGGGGCGGCGACACCATCGTGTGCCCCATCTCTGCCAAGACCGGCATGGGCATCGACAACCTGCTGGAGATGCTGACCCTCACCGCCGAGGTGGGCGAGCTGAAGGCCAATCCCAACCGCGCCGCACAGGGCACGGTCATCGAAGCCCGTCTGGACAAGGGCCGCGGCCCCGTGGCCACCCTGCTGGTCCAGAACGGCACCCTGCACCAGGGCGACATCATCATTGCCGGCACCTCTGTGGGCCGCGTCCGCGCCATGGTCAGCGACAAGGGCCAGCGCATCACCGATGCCGGCCCCAGCGTCCCCGTGGAGATCACCGGTCTCAGCGAGGCGCCCTCCGCCGGCGCCACCTTCAACGCCGTGGCCGACGAGAAGCTGGCCCGCGAGCTGGTGGAACAGCGCAAGGCTGAGGAGAAGGCCAAGGCCAACGCCCCTGTCACCAAGGTGTCTCTGGAGGATCTGTTCAGCCAGATCCAGGCCGGCGAGATGAAGAACCTGAACCTCATCGTCAAGGCCGACGTACAGGGCAGCGTGGAGGCGGTGAAGGCCTCTCTGGAGAAGCTGAGCAACGAAGAGGTCCGCGTCCGCGTCATCCACGGCGGCGTGGGCGCCATCAACGAATCCGATGTCATGCTGGCCTCTACGTCTCAGGCCATCATCGTGGGCTTCAACGTCCGTCCCGACGCCGCCGCCCGCGACAGCGCCGCCCGTGCCAATGTGGATATGCGGATGTACCGCGTGATCTACGACGCCATCAACGAGATCGAGGCCGCCATGAAGGGTATGCTGGCCCCCAAGTTCCGGGAGGTGCTGCTGGGCCATGCCGAGGTGCGCCAGACCTACAAGGTCTCCGGCGTCGGCACCGTGGCCGGCTGCTACGTGCTGGACGGCAAGCTCCAGCGCAAGGATTGTCAGGTACGTCTGGTCCGCGACGGCATCGTGGTCCACGAGGGCGTGCTGGCCTCCCTCCAGCGGTTCAAGGACTCCGTCAAGGAGGTCGTGTCCGGCTACGAGTGCGGCCTGAGCATCGAGAAGTTCAACGACATCAAGGAAGGCGACGTGGTGGAGGCCTTCACCATGGAGCAGATCCAGGTGTAACACGACGAGGGGGTGGGCAGACGCCCACCCCCTGTTTTTGAAAGGAGCGATACTATGGCATCCAATCGCATCGGCCGCATCAACGAGGCCATCCGCGAAGCGCTGGCCGGCCTGCTGCGCACCGTGAAGGACCCCCGCGTGACGGAGAGCATGCTGACCATCACCCATGTGGACACCACCAGCGACCTGCGGTACGCACGGGTCTATATCAGCGCCCTGAACTGTCAGGACGAAAAGGGCCTGATGAAGGGCCTGAAGTCCGCCTCCGGCTACCTGCGCCACGAGCTGGGGCAGAAGGTGGATCTGCGCTACACGCCGGAGCTGCAGTTCATCATGGACGATTCCATCGCCCACGGCGCCCACATTCTGGACCTTCTGAACCATGTGAAGCCCGCCAACCCCGCCAACGCGGACATCGTGCTGCCGGAGGATCGGGAATGAGCGCCCGCCTGACCGTACAGGAGACGGCGGACTTCCTGCGGACGCTGGACGAGGTGCTGATACTGACCCACGTCCGTCCCGACGGCGACACCGTGGGCTGCGCCGCCGCCCTGTGCCGCGCCCTGCGGGGCATGGGCAAGGCTGCGTATCTGCTGCCCAATCCGGAGATCACCGGCACCTACGAGCCTTACGCCGCGTCCCTGTGGGCGCCGGAGGGCTATGTGCCGCAGAGCGTGGTATCGGTGGACATCGCCGCGCCCAATCTGCTGCTGGACAACGCGCTGCCCTATAAGGGCGGCATCTGCCTGGCCATCGACCACCACGGCTCCCAGGAGTTTTTCGCGGAGCGCACCTGTCTGGACGCGGATGCCGCCGCCTGCGGCGAGATCGTATACGACGTGATCCGGGCGCTGGGCGCGTCCGTGACGCCGGAGATCGCCATGGCGCTGTATGTGGCCGTGTCCACGGACACGGGCTGCTTTGTCTACACCAACACCACCGCCCGCACCCACCGCATCGCCGCGGAGCTGATGGACTGCGGCATCGACGTGGGCGCGGTGAACAAGGCGCTGTTCCGCACCAAGAGCGCCGTCCGTCTGGCTATGGAAGCCCGGATGGTGGCGGACATGGAGCTGTACGACAACGGGCGGGTGGTGGTCATGTCCATCCCCCTGTCCCTGTGCCGGGAGCTGCACGCCACGGAAGCAGACATCGAGGAGCTGAGCAGTCTGGCCGCGCTGGTGCAGGGCACCGACTGCGGCATCACCCTGCGGGAGCTGAAGCCGGGCAGGGTGAAGATCTCCCTGCGGACAGGCCCCCGTGTGGACGCCTGCGCCGTGTGCCGGGTGCTGGGCGGCGGCGGCCACAAGGCCGCGGCGGGCGCCACAGTGGAGGGCACCATGGACGAGGTCAAGGCCGGTATACTGGCCGCCTACCGGGAAGTGGTGGGCTGAGCCATGGCGAACGGCATCATCATTATCGACAAGCCCGCCGGCTGGACGAGCATGGACGTGTGCGGCAAGCTGCGGGGCATACTGAAAACAAAAAAGGTCGGTCACGCCGGAACGCTGGATCCCATGGCCACCGGCGTGCTGCCGGTGTTCGTGGGCAGCGCCACCCGCGCCGTGTCCTATGCCGAGGCCGGGGACAAGGAGTATATCGCCGGGCTGCGGCTGGGTCTTGTGACCAACACCCAGGACACCTCCGGCGAGGTGCTGGAGCAGCACCCGGCGGAGGGCATCACCCGCGGACAGCTGGAGGCGGTTCTGGCGCGGTTTACCGGCGAGATACAGCAGGTGCCGCCCATGTACTCCGCCATCAAGATCGGCGGGCAGAAGCTCTATGAGCTGGCGCGGAAGGGGCAGGAGATCGAGCGCCCCGCCCGCACCGTGACCATCCACGGGCTGGAGCTGCTGGAGCCGGAGGAGCCGGACGGCGACTGGCGGCTGCGCGTCCGGTGCAGCAAGGGCACCTATGTGCGCACCCTGTGCCACGACATCGGGCGGGCGCTGGGCTGCGGCGGCTGCATGAGCAGCCTGCGGCGCACCATGGCCGCCGGGTTCACACTGGCGGAGTGCCGCACCATCGAGGAGGTACAGCAGCAGGGCGAAAGCCTGCTGGCGGCCACCGACTCCCTGTTCCGGCAGTACCCGGCGTACCGCATTTCCTCGGAGCAGGCGGACAGGCGCTGCCGCTGCGGGAATCCGCTGGCGGCGGAGGGCTTGCAGCCGGGGCTGTACCGGGTCTACGGCACGGACGGGACGTTTCTGTGCCTGAGCCGGTGGGAAAACGGGGTGCTGACCTCGGAGAAAAACTTTTTCGGAGCGTGAAGGATTTGGAAAAAGCAGTCATAGCCCTCGGTTTTTTCGACGGCGTACACCGGGGGCACGGCGCTCTGCTGGAAAAAACAGCGGAGCGGGCGCGGGAATTGCAGGCCGTGCCCACGGCATTCACCTTTGACAGGCCGCCCAAGGAGGTGGTCACGGGACAGCCCGTGTATCTCATCAACTCCAGCCGCGACCGGCAGGGGCTGATGGAACGGCTGTACGGCATAGAGCGAGTGGTGTTCGCGCCCTTTGACCGGCAGATGATGACCATGCCGTGGGAGGAGTATATCCGGATGCTGATCCGGGACTACGGCGCGGTGCATTTTGTGGCCGGGCACGACCACCGATTCGGCCATAAGAACGCCGGGAACGTGCAGCTTTTGCAGGAGAAATGCGCCCAGCTGGGCATCGGCTGCGACATCATCCCTCAGGTGACCCTGGACGGCATCACCGTCAGCTCCACCTATATCCGCACTCTGGTGGAAAGCGGCCAGATGGAGCGGGCCGCGGAGTTTCTGGGTCACCGGCACTGTCTGACCCGCACGGTTGCCCACGGCTGCCGCTTCGGCCGTACCATCGGCATCCCTACCGTGAACCTGACGCCGCCGGACCATGTGCTGCTGCCGGAGCGGGGCGTGTATGTGACCCGGGTGTTTCTGCCGGACGGCACCAGCGTCCCCGGCGTCACCAACATCGGCACCCGCCCCACCGTCAGCGACGGCGACGCCGTGTCGGTGGAGACCTTCCTGTTGGATTTCGACGGCGACCTGTATGACAAGACCATCCGGGTGGAGTTCTGCCGTCGCCTGCGCCCGGAGCGCAGATTCGCCTCGCCCCAGGAGCTGAAGGCTGAAATCCAGCGCAATATCCAACAAACTCGCGATTATTTTGTGGAAAACCCCGAATAAGCCCCGCGCCGCCTGCCAAAAAGCAGGCGGCGATTTTTCATGCATTCGTTCACAATTTATTTACAAAAAAGGTCAAAGAAAGTCAAAAATTTCTCTTGACATTTGCCGGAGCCGTGCTATACTATAGACAAAGGTCAAGGAAAGGCAAAGTCAAAGATAGACGAAAGAGACGAAGACCTGAACAGAAAGGAAGTGAGCGGCTTGGGTACATCGGATATGATCGCCCGGTTCATCCAGGCGGAGCTGGAGGAGGCCAACGGGGTCCTGGAGCTGCAGCGCAGCGACCTGGCCCAGCGGTTTGGCTGCGTCCCCAGCCAGATCAATTATGTGATGTCCACCCGTTTTTCTCCGGAGCACGGCTACATTGTGGAGTCGCGCCGGGGCGGCGGCGGCTACATCCGCATCACGCGGGTGCAGGTGGACCGCCAGACGCTGCTGATGCACGTCATCAACTCCGTGGGTGATACGCTGGACCTGGCCAGCGCCCGGGCCATCCTGTCCAACCTGGTTCAGTCCCAGGCCGTGGACAAAGCCGTGGGACAGACCCTTCTGTGGGCCCTGTCCGACAATTCCCTCCGCGCCGTGCCAAAGGCGCAGCGGGATACCCTGCGGGCCAACATTTTCAAGCAGGTGCTCATTCACCTGGTTTGAGTTTTCGATAAGGAGGCAATCATTATGAAATGTCAGAATTGCGGAAAGAACGAAGCAACGTTTTACTATAGGAGCAGCATCAACGGCCGGGTCATGGAGAGCCATCTGTGCCCCCAGTGCGCCCAGAAGCTGGGCCTGATGCAGAATATGCGCCAGCCCCTGATGGACAGCCTGTGGGACGATGATTTCTTCGCCCGTCCCTTCCGGATGCTGGAGCCCCTGCTGGGCGGCTTCGGCAGCAGGTTGCTGACGGAGTTCCCGGAGCCGGTGGATGTGACCCAGGAGGCCCGCCGCACTGCTGCGGAGCCTCAGGACGACAGTCTGGTCCAGGGCGACGAACGGGAGCAGCTCAGCCGCCGCCGTCAGCGCAACGCCCTGGAGACCCAGCTGCGTCACGCCGTGGAAACGGAGAACTTCGAGGAAGCCGCCAGGCTGCGGGATCAGCTGCGGTCCCTGCCCCAGGCGTAATGGGGCGCAATTGACGAATTGAAATAAAGGAAGTGTACTATTATGATGGAAAATAAATTCACTCCCCGTGCGGAAGAATCCCTGCGGCTGGCCCAGGAGGCTGCCGAGGAAATGGGACATGGCTATGTGGGCTCCGAGCATCTGCTGCTGGGCCTGATCCGTGAGGAGGAGGGCATTGCCCACCGGGTCCTGGAGGAGGCCGGCCTCACCGACGATATGATCTGCGATGTGCTCCATCGCAGCGTGGGCACCGGACTGTCCGGCGCGGCTCCCTCCCAGGGGCTGACCCCCCGGGCCAAGAGCGCCGTGGAGCTGGCTGTGTCCGAGGCGTCCCGCACCGGCGCGGGCTACATTGGTACCGAGCATCTGCTGATGGGCCTGCTGCGTGAGGGCAACAATATGGCCATCCGGGTGCTGCGCACCGTGGGCATCGACCCCAAGAAGCTGTACAGCGCCGTGGTGAAAAAGATCAACGAAGCGCCCCGCGCCGCAGCCGCCGCCGGCAGCGGCTCCGCCGCTCCCGCCCGGGAGGACGGCAAGAAGGGCGGCGCCCTGGCGGAGTTCACCCGGGATCTGACGGAGGCCGCCCGCAGCGGCAAGCTGGACCCGGTCATCGGCCGGGAGAAGGAGATTGCCCGGGTCATCCAGATTCTGTCCCGCCGCACCAAGAACAACCCTGTTCTGATCGGTGAGCCCGGCGTGGGCAAGACCGCCATTGCCGAGGGCCTGGCCCAGCGCATCGCCGCCGCCGACGTGCCCGAGGAGCTGCTGGACAAGCGGGTCCTGTCCCTGGACCTGTCCGGTATGGTGGCCGGCACCAAATACCGGGGCGAATTTGAGGAGCGCATCAAGAACACCCTGAACGAGGTGAAGAAGGACGGCAACGTCATCCTGTTCATCGACGAGCTGCACACCATCGTGGGCGCAGGCTCCGCCGAGGGCGCGGTGGACGCCGCCAACATCCTCAAGCCCGCCCTGTCCCGGGGCGAGATCCGCGTCATCGGCGCCACCACCCTCAATGAGTACCGCAAGTACATTGAGAAGGACGCCGCTCTGGAGCGCCGCTTCCAGCCCGTCACCGTTGGAGAGCCCTCTCCCGAGGCTACGCTGGAGATCCTGAAGGGTCTGCGGGATAAGTACGAGGCCCACCATCACCTGACCATTACCGACGGAGCCCTGGAGGCCGCTGTGCGGCTGTCCCGCCGGTATATCAACGACCGGTTCCTGCCGGACAAGGCCATCGACCTGATGGACGAGGCCGCCAGCCAGGTGCGTATGGCTGCCGAGTCCGCTTCCCCCGATCTGAAGGACCTGGAGGAGAAGATCGCCGCCCTGCACCGGGAGAAGGAGGAGGCCGTCACCGCTCAGGACTTCGAGAAGGCCGCCCAGCTGCGGGATATCGAGAAGGACTATCAGGAGCAGGTGGAGATCGAGCGCGACAAGTGGCGCAAGCAGATGTCCACCAATCGCGGCAGCGTCACCGAGGACGACATTGCCAAGGTAGTGGCCGGCTGGACCGGCATCCCTGTCACCCGGCTCACCCAGGACGAGAGCCAGCGGCTGCTGCAGCTGGAAAAGGTCCTGCATGAGCGCGTGGTGGGTCAGGACGAGGCTG
>OJAM01000865.1_pt1 | contig 11974 bp, 9 predicted proteins | sample 1589071 | NCBI WGS metagenome assembly OJAM01 (sample SAMN03283243) | human gut metagenome | biome: human-associated habitat; material: feces | host: Homo sapiens | place: Peru | collected 2012
TTTATTTAGAATATCGGTGTGCCTATGCAGCCGTTAGGTGCCTGAATATGCAGCATCGCACAAACGGTAGCGGCAATATCCGTCATATAGTGAGGCTGGGCACTCTCGCCGTGCTGGATGCCCCAACCCATAAACAGGCAAGGAATATGGATGTCGTATGGATTCCATGCTCCGTGGGTAGTTCCCTTGCTGCTGTAATAATCGTAGTGACCTGGTTTCAGTACAATCTGAACACCTCCGCTGCGCTCGCGGTTATAACCGTTAATGGCACGGAACTTCAGCTCTTCAGGGATGCTCTCGATAGAGGTCTTCTCCATGTCGAAGGCATAGTGCACGTCCTTGTCTTTCTTCAGTCTGTCTACTACCACCTGCTTGATGGCTGCGTAATCCAGACCGAGTTCCTCGATGATGTCTGTATTGAAGAATACCTGATAGTTCATAATGGTCTTTACTAGGTCCTTGTCGGTGTTGAACTTTGTCTTCAGACTCTTGTTCAATTCATCTACCAGTCCCTTCTTGTTCCAGATGCCGGCAGGGATTCGCTGATCCTGCAGGAAGGTAGCGTTGTTTACGCCTCCATGGTCGGCGGTCAGCGTTTTCATCTCTTTGTGTTCCACCTTCGGCAGGGCGCAGCCCTGTGTTGGATTCCTGCTCACCAGTTTCTGCTCGATGGCAAGGTTGTACGCCGAGCCGATCATCTGGTGGATGTTGCGCACGGTTTTCGGTGCTAACCCTTTCGGTTTCTTTTTCGCTTCGATGCGGTCTACCCGGCCACCGTCCAGCAGGTGCTTATAGAACCGCTGCAAGTCCAGAGATGTCAGGTCTGCCAGCGGAATGCTGCCGATCTGCGGCTTGATGTGGTTCTTGAGGAAGCCTTGGGAGGTTTTGAAGGTCGATGGACGCAGCTTGATTTTCGCGTAGTTCTCCATCCAGACCTCCAGCCAACTGCCGACTGTGAAGTTTTTTGCCTTGCCATAGTCGATGCCCACATTTTCCTCGATGGCGGCCTTTAGTTTCTCTTTCACTTCCGCCTGTGTCTTACCGAGAACATTCTTAATGATGGCCTTGCCGGTTTCGGGATCGTGGCCGACGGTATAGCGTCCTTCCCAGCGACCGTCTTTGCGTTTGCGGATATTGCCCTCTCCGTTTGCTCGTCGTTTTGGCATAAAACCTACCTCCTTTGTAACGGTACACAATACCGTAAAGATCAGAGGAAAGCTACCGGATAGCCACAGTATTATCAGAAAGTTATCAATTTGCGGTTCCAGCTTATCTTTGTTTAAGGCGTACCAATATCTGAGCTGCCACAGAAGAATTTTATTGACTGTCGCTGTACAAAACGTGACGATTTTATATCAAAGCGCCGCCGCAAACCGTTGTGACACGGGGCTTTGCGGCAACTTTTCTCAAATTTAGCGTCAAACAGTTCCGGGAACCTTGAAAAAAGCGTCAATTTCCAAAACCCGCAAACCCTTGTGGCAGCTCGCACTGCGGGCTGCTGTGAATGGGCATTGGCGCGGAAAAGCGCCAATGCCTTTCTCCTGCTTTCTTTTTCGTCCTCGAAAAAGCCGTGAAAAGCGCAGGAAACGCAGTCATACCAACGTTTTCAGCACATTGTCCACACGGTCTTCAAAACCTCCGGCACAAACGCCCCACATTCGCTTTCACGAGTGAAAGCGGGTACGCACTCGCCTTTGCTCAAAGGATCGCACACAACGGCTCACACGGCGAAACACGGGGCGTTTCGGATGGGGGCGCTATTACTACCCTCGGAGCGTTCCACACGTTTCGGAAACCCTGCGTGGCCGGGGTTTAAAACGGCAAACTTTGCCGCTTTTGGGGCTTGGTCGTGGGTGCTCCCGAAGAACGCAGAGAGCCTTCGGGACAGCGATGCGCTTATGCGCGTCGCTGTTCCGAGGCGTCGCGGCCCCGCTGGGCTGCGTGATCTGTTTGCAACTTGGTGATGTTGCTGTTTTTTCACTCTGTGCGCAGTACTTTCTGAACGTGCGAGGTGGGGGTGGTATCACTACCCTCGGAGCGCTTTGCGTGCTGCTGAAACGCTGGACGGCCGCTTGTCAAAACGGTTCATTTTCCGTTTTCTGAGGCCGGGTAGCCTTCATTGATTTCAGCGGCGCAAAATGTGCTTGACAGGTACAGTCTACTTATGATAGACTTCAAGTATCAAAAATCTATCATAAATAGACCAGCAAAGAAAGGAGGCACACATGGACGGTTACAAACTGGGCGTTGTTGAGACGCGTTTTGCAGAACTCATCTGGCAGCACGAGCCGCTGACCTCTGGCGAGCTGGTGAAACTGTGCGAACAGGAACTGCAATGGAAAAAGTCTACGACCTACACAGTTTTGAAAAAACTCTGCGAACACGGTATCTTTCAGAATGAAAACGGCACGGTAACTTCCCTTCTCTCACAGGAGGGCTATAACGCCGTACAGAGCGAGAAATTTGTGGAGGACACCTTCGATGGTTCTCTTCCCGCGTTTCTGGCGGCTTTTACCACCCGGAAATCTCTTTCGGAGAAGGACATTGCGGAAATTCAGCGCATGATCGACCGCTGCGGAAAGGAGTGAGCCAATGGCCGCCGTCTTTTTGAAGCTCTTGAATCTAAGCATTTCCGCAAGCTGGCTGGTGCTGGCCGTGCTGGTACTGCGCCTGGTATCAAAGCGTTCGCCCAAGTGGGTGAATGTCCTGCTTTGGGGTATTGTCGCGCTGCGGCTGGTTCTGCCATTCTCCATAGAGAGCGCGTTGAGCCTGATTCCCAGTGCCGAAACGGTCAGTCCCGCAGCCGTGCAGTTTGACCCCGCGCCGACCATCACCAGCGGCGTGAGCGTTATCGACAATGCTGTGAATCCCTCGCTCAGCGAGCATTTTGCCGCCGTGCCAACAGCCAGCGTCAACCCGCTCTATGTCTGGACGGAGATCGCAGGCTGGGTGTGGCTCATCGGCCTTGGAGCCATGCTGCTCTATGCGCTCGTAAGCTATCTTCGGCTGCGCCGGCGCGTGAGAGTATCGCTCCCCATTCAGGATCACATTTATCTTTGCGATGCCATTTCCTCGCCGTTCATCCTCGGCGTTGTAAAACCACACATCTATCTGCCCTCCGGTCTGGACGAGGTGCAGCGGCAGAATGTACTGGCGCATGAGCAAGCGCATCTCGCGCGGCGTGACCACTGGTGGAAGCCGCTGGGCTTCGCGCTGCTTGCGGTTTACTGGTTCAACCCCGTGCTGTGGCTCGCCTATACACTGCTCTGCCGCGACATTGAACTGGCCTGCGATGAGCGGGTGATCCGCACGATGGACGAGAGCGCCGTCAAGACCTATTCCACGGTGCTGCTTGCGTGCAGTATGCCGCGCAAGGCGGTCATCACCTGCCCGCTGGCGTTCGGTGAAGTTGGCGTCAAGGAGCGTGTGCGGAATGCGCTTCACTACAAAAAGCCCGCGTTCTGGGTGGTCGCGGCGTCGGTCGCCGTGTGCGTCGTTGTAGCGGTGTGCTTTCTGACCGATCCGCCTACGGATACCGACGCCGCCGGACTGGTCGGTTTCCATCGGGAACAGGTCACTTATGCCGATGTAACGGACGCAAGCGGCGCGCAGCCATCCAGCGTCCAGTTAACGGCGGAGGAAACGAACGCCGTCTACGCTCTGCTGGATGCCATGCAATATAAACGCCTTGGTGCTGCGTCAGCAATGCAGGGCTGCTATGCAAGGCTCTATTTTATCAGCGCCGCGGGCGAACGCTGTGAGGTCATGCTCTCTGAACGTGAAATGCTGGTCAACCCCATCACAGGCGGCAAGACAGCGCGGCTGTATGAACTGCGCTCCGGGAGTGCAGAACTGAGAGACTATCTGCTTGAATGTATTAGCGCAAGCAACGCGGCAGAAGAGGATTTTAGTATCAGCGGCACCGTCTTTTCCTATGGCGGTGAAAGCTGGGATCTTGCGGAGCAAAGTCCCGCCATCACCTCCCTCCTCGGCTGTGACGCAGTAGGGCAGTATGTAGTGATCACCGGCCACGGCGGACCGAAGAATGCTTTTTACTTCATTTTTGATACAGAAATCCGCCGATTTTCCAACGCTTTCGTCGGCACACACCTTGTTTGGCAGAACGACGATCTTTCTACCGCCGTCTATGCTTATGGTGGCAACATTCTCTCGATTGATGGGCGCACACTTGCCGAATTAGACCTTGCGGAAAATGAGTACGTCTATGACCTTGTCTATTCACAGGACGGTACAGTGCTAACTGTGAGCATCGTAAGCAACGAAGAAACGGAACGGGTTGTCCGTCTCAATCTTCCCAGTCAGAATAAGATTGACAATCTGCACGGCAATGCATCCACCCTGCTGACTGCAATCGATTTTGATGGGGATGGGACGGAAGAAGAGATATTTTTCGAGGAAGTTGCACCGGGGCAGATATACCGGATCTATGTCGAAGGCAACGGCAGTGAACGATGGAGCGCCGAACTGGGTCTCGCCCATGTGGGCTGGGACAGCTATTTCCTCTACCGCGACGGTGACACCAGCGCCATCCTGCGTTATAACCCAGCAATGTTTCAAGGCTTCTGCAATTATGACTATGAGTTGTTCTCCATTGGCGCAGATGGACAGAGGCTCCTCACGCAGCGTAGCGTGGAATTTGATGTCAATCCGGATTCCGACGATCCGTGGCCGCCCGATGCACAGGTCTTTGCCGATGAGGTGAACGCACTACTGGAAAAAAGTACGCTGCTTATCTCCACGCTGGACGGTGAGCTGCACTTAGAGGATGGGACCACCTTCCGCTGTGTTTCGCCGTCATAAAGCGTATGCTGATCGATTGCTTGCACAATTGTGTGATTACACTTGACCCAGTTTTGACCCAGAACAGGATTTAAACTGTACCCAAGAAAATGGACACGAGATTTTGACCCATGGCCCCGTTCGGCGGACACGCATTTGACCCATAGGGTCAGAAGCACCACACCTGTGTTATGATAGAACTACCGAACGGAGGTACTGTATGGGCACGAAGAAGAAATTCACACCAGAGGAACTGAAGCATCTGCAGGCAAATCCCTACACGCTGCGGGTGACGGCAGACAGCATATCCTACACCCTCGCTTTCAAGGAGGCGTTCTGGGCGCTCAGTCTCCAGGGCTACACCGGCACAGCCGCCTTCCGCAAGCTGGGCTATAACACGGAAGTTCTGGGTTTCGAGCGGATCCACAATACTACAAAGCGCATCCGGCGGGAGGCCAGATCGCCGGAGGGCTTTCATGAGGGCGCCCGGGGCGGTGTGCGTATACCAGGCGGCGGGAACAACCAGACAGAGGGGGCATCTGCCCCGTCTGACGAAGCCGCCAGACGCATGAAACGGGAGATTTTGTGTCTCCAGCAGCAGATGGCGTTCTTAAAAAAAGTCATGCGGCTGCACGGCAAGCCGGGAGAATAGCCATGGACAGCGCCGGAGAGAGCTTTGAGGCCATTCGCGCCGCGTTGGCGGATCGGAACAACATCCTCACCGTGAAAGACCTGTGCGAATTGGCAGGTGTCTCCCGCTCCGGCTACTACAGCTGGGTGCGTTCTGAAAAAAACAGAGAGCTTCGGGAGGCGAAGGACCGGGCGGCATTCGAACAGATCCTGGAGGCATACCGGTTCCGGGGCTACGCAAAGGGCGTTCGCGGCATTCATATGCGGCTTTTGCACATGGGTATCCGAATGAACGTGAAGAAGATCCGCCGCCTGATGCGGAAATACAAGCTCACCTGCCCCATCCGAAAGCCGAATCCCTACCGCAGATTGCAGCGATCCATCCGAATGGGCAGCGCCGCGGAGAATTTGGTCAACCGGGAATTCGAGTCTCATGGGCCGAGAGCCATCCTCCTGACGGACATCACATACATCCCGCTCTGCGGCAGATTCTGCTACCTCTCCACGATCCTGGACGCCTGCACAAAGCAGGTCCTGGCCTATGCGATGAGCGAATCGCTGGAAGTGGATTTTGTTTTGGAAACGGTCCAGCTGCTGGTAAAGCACCATGGGATCTCGCTGAGCAAGGAGACCGTGATCCACAGCGACCAGGGGACCCACTACACCAGTCTGAAGTTCATCCAGCTGGTGGAGAACAGCGCGCTGCGGCGGTCCATGTCCCGCAGAGGGAACTGCTGGGACAACGCGCCCCAAGAGAGCTTCTTCGGGCACATGAAGGACGAGCTGGCCAGTGAGATCCCGGGGTGGACGTCTTTTGAGGCCGCCAAAGCCTCCATTGACCGCTGGATGGATTACTACAACAACGACCGCTGCCAGTGGGATCTGGCGAAGCTATCCCCTAACGAATATTACCACTACATCACCACAGGTGAGTACCCCGCCGGTATGCTGCCGCTATGGGTCAAATGAAAATGTCCTTGACTTGGGGAGCACTTTAGAAATGTACGGAGAGCGGCAAAGAGAAGCGGGCAGGATATCCTGCCCGCATTCTTGATTTTTCACATCGCTCGGTCGATGACAGTCCCGATGGTATCGGCGGCGTCCTGCTTCATCTGCGCCGTGGCGTGCGTGTAGGTGTTCAGGGTGAAGCCTGCCGAGTAGTGGCCGAGCGCGCCGGAGAGCGTTTTCACATCTACGCCGTTTTTCAGGGAGAGCGTGGCGAAGGTGTGGCGTAGGTCATGAAAGCGGATGTGCTCTGCACCGATCGCTTTCAGGATTTTGTCGTGCGTTCGGCGGAAAGCGTCCGGATCATGCATTGTGCCGGTTTTTGACGAAGGAAACAGATAGGGGCTGTTTGGGTGCTTTCGGTGCTCCTCAATCAGCAGTTCTACTGCCTGTTGAGGAAGCGCCAGCGTGCGCACGGAGTTCTTTGCTTTCGGGGGGCTGACGACCAATTCACCGTTGATGCGGTTCACCTGTTTGGTGACGGAGATGGTTTTTGCCTCGACATCTAAATCTGACCACCTTAGGGCTAACAGCTCGCCCCGACGCAGACCGGTGGTCAACTCCGGATAGAAGATGGCCAGCAGTCCGCGCCGCTCGGCCTCTGCCAGATACAGCCCGATCTTCTCCTGTGGCAGGACGCGCATTTCTTTCTTTTCCAGCTTCGGCAGTTTGCAGCCTGCGGCAGGATTTGCGAGGATCAGCCGTTCGGCGACTGCTTGATCCAGACAGTTGCTCAGCAGCGTGTGTACGCCGCGAACAACACGCGGGCTGAGACTTTTGTTTTTTGGCTCGGGGAAGCCTTTGCGCTGGACACGGCCGTTCTTTTGAAGGTCGTTATAGAAGCGCTGAATTTGAAGCGTAGCCAGCTTGTCCAGCAAGATGTCACCAAGAGCGGGAACGATGTGATTGTTGATGTAGTTTTTGTAGTATTCCCTGATGTTTGGGCGGATGCGCGGCTCGGCGTAGACCTCGTACCATGTCCGCAGCCACGATGCGACCGTGTAGTTTCCCATCTTTGAGATGTCCAGCTTTTGACTCTCCGCGATAGCGGCTTTCAGCTTTTGTCGCGGAGCGATCGCTCCTGCCGCTCAGACATAACCTGCTGCATTGGGATAATGGTGTAGCGTAAGTTGCCGTTCTGCTTGATACCGTGCTTGCTCACGATATCCGTGTGCTCCGTGACGATGAGACCGCATTCTTCCAAGGCTTTGATACATCGCAGCACCGTGCTGCGGGAAAGATGCAGAGCCCTTGCCATAGTTGGCATCCCCGGATACCATTGACCTGTGCGCCGGTCCGCGCGATACAGCAGATACACATAGACCGCCAGCGCATTGGCGGAGAGGTCAAAGAGAAAGAGTTCATTCGGCATGGGGAAGCAGCTGCGGATGTGTTCCCAACCGACAGGCGGCTTCGTTCTTCTCATATATCGCTGCCTCCCTGTGCGTGCTGTGCTACCCATGCGATGAATTTTTCCTTCGGCACGACCATGCGGCTGCCGACGCGCAGCGTGGGAAAATCCTTTTCGTGCATCAGTTCGTAGGCGCTGGAGATGGACACGCCCAGCACCTTTGCCACCAATTCCGCGTTGAGGAACAGCGGCAGCTCTTCATAGCTTTTGTAAATGGATTCTTTCAAGAGAAAACCTCCCATACTAAATTCAGAGAAAAGTTTTTCTTGCGTTTCGGAGGTCTCTCTGTTAGACTGTTCGCAGATGGAGTCTGCGTTTTCCGAAACGCGGCGTACCGCTGAGCTGCTGCAACAGTTCAGCGGTTTTCCTTTTTATAGGAACGATGGATACTGCTTCCCTCCTCCCTTAATGTTCTTCTGCCATGCACCGTACCCGTTCCTGCCCTGCGGCCTTGTTTGACCTGCACGGCGTTTTTCTCTGCCTTGGCATGCTCGGCATTTTGAAATGCGTCCTGGCATACTTCTCCGGCGAGTATCATCTCCGGTGGTGGGTATTCAGTTATCGAGGTGCAGAGACGACCGATTTTTTCTCTTGACTTTATCACCCATACAGGTTAGACTTATTTTTGAAATAAAAATTATTCGGTCTATGCATTTAGACTAACAGAAATGAAAAAATCTGTAAAGACCAATAAATGAACGGATTGCAAATAAGTCTAAAACAGGAGAGCGAAAATGATCTCTTTTCAATTCGAAACCTACATTGCGGATGATGCGGAGCATTATAGCTATGGCGCGGACTACGGAAAGGGCATGGTGCAGACATCGAAGACCGTGTCGTTTCCCGAGAGCTTGCTGTCACTCGTTGACATGAACATCGACGAGATCGAGCCGGCGATCCGGCAGCTCAACGAGGTACTCTGTCAGCTTACGACAACACGGGAGAAACAGTACGCCGAGGAAGTAAACGCACTGTTGGATGAGCTCGCACTGCGGCACATCTATTTTCAGCAGCTTGCGCTGGACTGGAGGTATCGGCTGTCACGGGCGATGATCTTCGAACAGTACACGGAGGATATGCTGCCGCGCAAATATCTCTATGCGTTACCGGACACCTTGCGACGGATGCAGGGACAGATCGTGGAGCTGTTTGAAAATGTGCTGGATGCGGACAACAGCGACGAGCCGACCTCGAAGCGAATGGTCGACTATTATCAGCGCAGCGGCGAGACGGCATTTCGATTCTATCCGCAGCCGATTGGGTTTAAGTTGATCGGTGAAGTGTTTACCGAGGTTCTGACGCCAAATAACATCTACGATATCCTCGACTTCCAGCTCCGCGCCTGTGTGAAGCAGGAAATTAAGATGCGTCGCTGCAAAAACTGCGGCAGGTACTTTGCGGTGATGCGGCATGGCGCGACGGAGTACTGCGGTCGCGTGGCCGACGAGCGCGGGCGCACCTGTCGGGAGGTCGGGGCCATCAATACATGGACGCGCAGCAAGCAGGACGATGAGGTATTCAAGGTCTACCGCCGAGAGTACAAAAAGCGCTTTGCCCGCATGAAGGCGGACAAGCTCCCGCCGGAGGATTTCTATGCGTGGAGTGAAGAAGCCAGAAAAGAAAAAAAGAAATGTGACCTTGGAGAGATCTCTCGGGACAAGTTTTATGCATGGCTCAATAAGGACCGAGGATAGAAAAATCCAAGTCCCATCTGATTGTGAACAGGTGGGACTTGGGTTTTATTGTCTGCAGTATCAAATAACAGGAGAAAGCCGCGGCGGTGATCCCGCATTATATAGGGGAAGCAGGTGAAAAGCAAGAGAATATCCGGCGGACGCATTTCGGGGTGCAAATCCATACATTTCGGGCCGTCCGCAGTCATTTTTTCGCAAAAGAAGGTATACTTTTCCGTGTAAAATCACCGGGAAACCACGGCAAAGTCCCCGGGGACTTTGCTTCTCCCCTGATGGGGAGAAGCAATCGCATTGTCAGCAGACGCATCCACACAGAGTTCAGAAGGGAGAAAGAGCATGAAGAAACGGATCGTCAGCCTGCTGCTGGTCTTCTGCATGGTCATCACGCTCGTACCCGCCAATGTTCTGGCGGACGAGGTGAAGGGCCTTGCGGAGACGACAGCGGGCCAAACCCAGACGGCGGGCACGACGGCGGCAAAGCCGGAAAACCCGTTCACCGACGTCAAGAGCGGAAGCTGGTACGAGGCGGCAGTTTTGTACGCCCGCGCCAACGGCTTTTTTGACGGGACCAGCGCGACGACCTTCGAGCCGGAAGGCTCGATGACGCGCGCAATGTTCGTCACGGTGCTCGGCCGCATGGCGGGCGTCAAGGCGGCAGACTACGCCGGCGCGACGGACTTCACCGACGTCGCGGAGGGAACCTGGTACGCGCCCTTTGTCAAGTGGGCGGCACAGTACGGTATCACCACCGGCACCGGAAGCGGGAAGTTCTCGCCGGACGGTAAGATCACCCGCGAGGAGATGGCGGTCTTCTTCGTGCGCTATTTTGAGACCTTTGACGCGATGCCGAAGGCCGATACGACCGTCACGACAAAGCCTGCCGACCTTGACGAGGTGTCCTCGTGGGCGCAGGACGCGGTGGGCGAGCTGTGGGCGCTGGGTCTGCTTAACGGCGACGGCGTGAATTTCGCGCCCAAGGATAAGGCGACCCGCGCCCAGACTGCCGCGCTCTGCCAGCGCACGGACAAGGCCGTGGAGACCTGGTATTCCGAGCCGGGCGTGAAGAGTGAGCGCGTGAGCGTCGAGCCGGGCAGCGCACAGGAGAGCGGCGATAAGAAGCCTGAGGAGCAGAAGCCCTCGGGCGGCGGCAGCTCCGGTGGTTCCGCGGGCGGCGGCACGACCACCACGACCTATTATGAGGTCAGCTTTAAGCTGGGCGAGGGTGTGGCGCTCACAGGCGTGGCGCTCCCCGAGACAAAGCCCTATGTGCAGGGCACGCGCATCAGCGAGCTGCCGACGCCCACAAAGGCCGGAGCGATCTTTCTGGGCTGGTACTATAATAAGGAGCTGACGCAGGGCGTGGAGACCGGCGATACGGTGACGCGCAACATGACCCTGTACGCCAAAATGGCAGCGGGCGAGGAAGTGCAGAGCATCGAAACGCCCAACTATGTGACCAAAGCTGACGTTAAGGCGGGTGGGTTCACGTTCAACGTTACCGGCGTGAACTCCATTACCCAAACCGGCGATAAGCAGACGCTGCGCTTCATCAACGTTACCGGCGGCAATGTGGACGTGGAGTATACCGTCAGCGGTCCCACTGACAGCGTCTACACCGTCACGGCCGAGCTGGAAGCGGGACAGACCTACAAGGTTGAGCTGCTGGACAGCGCCGCCGAATTTGTGCTGGACGGCGAGGAGCAGGGCTCGTCGGTGCGTATCCTGAATATTCTGACGGAGAAGCAGGTGACCAAAAACGCGGCGCTGACCGCCGAGGTGAAGGAGAATCAGATCCCGGTCAGCGAGACAACCGGCCTTGCCGATGCGGTGTTCAACGGCCTGTATCAGATCGACGAAAACGGCGCTGCCACCCGGAACGCGGAGAACGGCACGTTCACCTATAAGGGCGAAAAGCCCCTGCAGGTGGGCGATGTTCTTGCGGTCACGCGGGGCAATGTCAATCTCGACGACGTGACCTCCACGGAGGGCGACGTGGCCTATATCAAGGTCACGAAGGTCGATGGAGAAAGGATCAGCTATGAGATGGCCGACGTGGAGGATGTGCTGTTCCTGCCGGATGTGCTGCCCATTGAGAGCGACTGGGACACGGACGGCGAGGAAAACCAGATCACCATTTCCGCCGCCAACCTCAGCACCGCGCTGAAAAATGTGGACGCGGACAGTCTGGATGTGGGCGATTTCCTTGCCTTCCTGCATAACGCCGAGACCTCCGGCTCCGGTGCCGAGTACGGCAGAGTGACGGGCTTCACGCAGGACGGTGAGCGCTGGGTCATTACATACGAGGATGCCGACGAGCGTAAGGTCGAGAAAGCCTTGGATGTCTACTATACGCAGGAAAAGCCCATTGAGGTGACCGCTGAGGACATTGCCCGCATCGAAAACGAGCTGCGGAATAACATCAAGAAGAGCGACT
>OJAM01000869.1_pt1 | contig 11954 bp, 8 predicted proteins | sample 1589071 | NCBI WGS metagenome assembly OJAM01 (sample SAMN03283243) | human gut metagenome | biome: human-associated habitat; material: feces | host: Homo sapiens | place: Peru | collected 2012
CGGCCGCACGCGAGAGAAGCGAACGGGCGAAGGCCGTCCAGGGGATTCCCGCCGTGCAGACAATCCACACGGCGACGCCAACGACGTTGAAGATCCAGATGAGCACATAGGAGAAGAGCCGCCCGTATTCCTCGATGTCCGGCTGATGCTGCAGGAGCGAGCGGATCGTGAAACAGCAGTGGAAGCACCAGGTGAACCCCACCGCGAAGAGCCAGGCTCCCGGCATCGGGAGCGGGGAGACGAAGCACCGCACGGCGAGGGCGATGAGCGCGACGACCACGGTGTAGAACGGGAAGAAGTACGGCGCGAGGGTGATCCACACGTTCGACTTCGAAAGCGTCACGGATCCGCCGGATGTCCCGACGCGCAGCTTGGAGACGCGCGCGCCGAAGAGGAGTCCCCACAGGGCGTGCGTGAGTTCGTGTCCGAGGACGTAGGCCCGGACGGGCAGCGGCAGGAACTTCCAGACGGCCAGCTGGGCGACAAGTCCCGCAATCACGGCCACCACGCCAAGCGGCACAACGGTCCCTCCCTCCGCCGGAATCTCACCCATCACATCGACGAGCGACCGCGTCACGCCCCATGCGAGCGGCAACGCCGCCCCCGCCAGCAGAAATCTCAACGCCCCCGCCACCGCACCGCTCAATCGTCGAAGATGAACACGAGTTCACCCGGGAAGACTCGTCGGTTACGGCGCGCCAGCGCCTCGACGAACTCGCGGTCGGTGTTGAACCGCCGCTGTTTCGCACGGATTTCCGCGATTTCCCGGTTCTTCTCGTCGATGCGGCGGAGGATGCGCTCCCGTTCGGACGCCAGGCCGCTCGCCTGTCGGTACTTCGGGTAGGAGACCATCACGCCCGTCACGACGATGCTAATGAAACCAAGGAAGAAGAAGACCTGGAGGATTCTATGGAGAAACTTGTTCATGTGCCGCTGGGCGCATATTCTAAGATTATTCAGGCGCGGAAGTCAAGCCGAATCGGCACTGTCGCCCGATTCGGGGTGCGATTGTAAACTGTCGACGGACACGTTCGCCGGGCAGCCCTGGTGCGTCATGGCCGGCTTCGTTCTGGTCTCGATTCCGACGGCGGCCGTCTTCCTTCTCTGTCAGAAGGTCATCCTCCGCGGCATCGTCCTCCCCTCGATGAAATGAGGCGAGGGTCCGGCGTTCAGTCGCGGATCTCGGTCACCTTGTGGCCGTTCTTGTCCGCATAGACGTGGATTCTGCCCCACGGCGTCGGTACGTCGCCCTCGATCCAGTCGAGTCCGCCGAGGTTCGGCTTCACGTCGTAGGTCTTGAAGCCCGGCGAGGTCGGCGTGACGCCGAGGTAGTACCTGCCGAGGAGATAGACGGGGCTCGCGCCCCACGCGTGGCAGAGTGACTTGCCGAAGCGGCGCCCGTACATCGCGTAGTGCTGCTCACCCGACTCGGTCGGGTTGTAGAGCTCCCAGAAGCTCGTCGCGCCAAGCTTGAGCATGCCGCCCCAGTAGGCCTTGATCTCCTTCGTGACGTCTGCCTGTCGGCCCAGCGCGCAGAGCGACTCGAGTTCGTAGAAACGCATGTACGGCGTCTGGATCTTGAGGACGTCATCGTTGAAGATGACGTTCTTCACGACACTCTCCTGCTGGGCCTTGTCGAAGTAGCCGTAGAAGAGGCCGAACATGTTCGGATAGCGCGTGATCATCGGATCCGTCCGGCCGTCAGCGTAGATCATGTGCATGAGTCCGCCCTTCTCGGCGTTCCAGTACCGCGGCACGATCTCCGCGCGCAGCTTCTTCGCCCGCGCCAGGTAAGCCGCGGCATCCTCCTTCGCGCCGACTTCCGTCGCCACCGAGGCCGTCGCCTCGAGCGCCCGCACGAGGAGCATCTGCTCGAAGCTCGTCACCCCGCCCTCGTTCGGCAGCGGCTTAGGCGCCCAGTCGATGAATATCCAGTCGCCGGGACGATTGGCGGGCCGTCCCTCGGCATCCAGGCGTCCGATCGCGAACTCCATGAGCGACTTCATCCGAGGATAGACCTGGCGGGCGATGTTCGCGTCCCCCGAATAGAGGCGGTATTTCTCGACCGCATCGAACCAGTAGAACGTGTAGTCCATGATGCGGTTGAGATGCACCTTCACCGGATCCTTCCCGCGTAGCGTCCAGAGCGTATCGCGGCAGCCGTCGTAATCGCCGAAGACATAGTAGTTCATGAGGAAGCTCTGCACCGCGTCGCCGCTCCACACCCAGTGGTCGCGCTTGACGCCTTCGATGAAGACCTCGCGGCAGGTGAGCTCGAGCGTGTGCACGGAGACGTCCCAGATGCGGTTGATCTCCGGATCGCTGCAGCGGAAGCTTCCGCGCACCGGAACGTCCTTCCACTCGTAGTCCATCGCCATCGAACCGACCGTCACGTCGCCCGAGACGCGCCGGAGACTCACATAGCGGAAGCCGTGCGCGATCTCGCGGCGGAATTCATCCGTCTCGGAAAGGTCCAGCATCTCCCAGCCGTCCAGCGCGCCCGCATTCGTGTTCGCAAGATCGAAGGCCTTCAGTTCCGCTTCGCTCTCGGCGTAGATGACCTTGACCTTGCCCGCGCCCTTCACGTCGCGCAGCTTCAGGTAGCCGTAGGTCTCCTCGCCGAAATCCGCCGCCAGCGTGAAGCCGTCCGCCGGACCCTCCAGCGGAATCGTCGCCACCGGCAGCTTCTCCTTCACCGGCAGCTTCGCGAGTCCGGGCGGCGTCGTCGGATCGGTGAATCGCGCGGAGGAATCGACCGGCACGTCCTCCGTCTTGTCCCATGTCGTCGTCCATCCGGCATTCCACGTCCCGTCGGACACGAGCGTCTTGCCCTTCACCCAGACGGACGGCGGACGCGCCGTGTTCTGGATCTTGATCTCGATGCCGCGCGAACCCTTGGGCAGAACGAACTTCCCGTCGATCGCCGAACTTTCGACGTAGCCGTATCTGTCCGTCCAGTAGCAGACCGCCGCGTGACCGTCGCAACGGACCTCAAGCTCCTCGTCCTCGCGGATGTCGAGGTTGTCCTTTCTGAAAAGAACGCGCGTATGCGGTTCGTACATCGGCCAGAACGGCGTCAGGCGCGAACCCCACTGCAGACGCTGGCTCTGCAGCTCGTTGCCCCACCAGATGCCGTAATCGCCCGGATAGGAAATCCACCGGACCTCGCCCGCCGCCCAAACCGGCAGGACGGATCCCGCCAGCGCCATTGCCAAAAGCTTGTTCTTGAGTTTCATCCGTTCATCCTATCAAATCGTCAGCAGAATTGCCAGCACGCTTTCACCAGAAGCGAAGCAGCCGCCAGGACGACCGCCGTCATTCCAATCGCATGTTTCACATTGTCGCAGACGCGGAAGCGGAACCCCTGTGCGAAAAGCCACTTCCGGACGACGATCTCAGGCAGCGTGTCCCGCGACCGGATCGCGGACATGATCTTCGAGCGTTTCTCTGGCGTAAACTTGTTCATCACGACACTCCTTCAGCCCAACGGAAAGGACTCCTGCTCGTACCAGCATCCGCGGTCCAGCAGCATCTTGAGGCAGTCCCCGTACGGACATGCCGGATTGCGCTCCAGGAATCGCGCGAGGCGCTGCCGCTGCGCGTCCGTCAGAGGGATCCCCGGAACGCAGCCTGGCACCGCGATGACCTCCTCCGCAACAATGCGCGAGCCCGGCATATTGTCCTGCACCAGTGCGGCAATGTTCAATCCGTCAAGATCCGCATCGCCCCAATGGGCAGCGACAAGCCCTTGCCCAGAAAGGCACCGCATCAACTCTAGCACCGCGCAATTGGGATAGCCTTCCGTGTAGAGGACCGGTCGCCCCACCGCAACAAACCGGATAAGAGGCGCGGCGTTCTCGCTTGTCGCGATCTTCTTCTCGTCCCCACGCCAGTCGATGCGCACGATCCGCAGCACCGTCTCCGCCGGCAGCTGACAGACGAGTCCCTTCCGGTAGAGCTGCAGCGGGAAGTCGAAGTACGTGCCGTCGTCGAGCCAGAACCCGAACGGTGCGAAAACCGTCACCGCACTCGTATACGGATTCGCCTCAATGCCCAACGACGCAAGGATTTCCTTTTCATCATCGGATGCCGTCCGCGCGAATGCCGCCACAATCAGGACGAGCTGTCTCCTCAGCGGACCCGACCTCAGGATCTTGCTGTCGTTAAACCAGTCGGCTCCCAGCTGCGACAGCGTCATCAACCGACCGGGCTGGCAGCGCGTCATCCGCAGCACGGATGCGAACAGCGTCTTCCAATTCGGACGGTTCCCCGAATCGGACAGATGGCGCACGACTTCCGAAGACTCGCCCAGGGCCTCCAGCGCAAATCCGGCCGCCGGGTACTGCCACGTAAGCCGAAGCAAGAAGGTCTCGACCGCTTCCGCCTTTGCCTGAACCGCTTCGCCCACGCCCAGCGCCGCGGCGACTTCCTGCCAGACGGACGGTTCGCGCAGCGTCGGCAGCAACGTCCCGAAGACCTTCCCGTCCCCTGTACGTCCCGTCCGTGTCTTCAACAGCGCCTCCAGCCGCCGTTGCGCTTCGAAGTCGATCGCCGGTCCCGTAAACGACTCCGGCAGCCGTCTCCCCTTCACCGTCGCCCGAGCCCACCGCAGGAAAAGCGGACGAAGCGCCGGCGCTTCCGACAGAAGTTCGGTCACGGGCTCAACGCCGACTTTCACCGCGTCTCCTCCATCACCGTCATGCCCACGGCGGGGCCTTCGTCTCCAAAGAGGCCGCCTTGGCTGGGGGTGTTGTTCCAGTGGATCGGACTCAGGTGGACGTCGAGGTTCTCGTCCTTGACCACGATCAGGGAGACCGAATGCTTGATCTCGCGCTTCACACCGTCCTGATCGGGCGAGGAGACGAAGAGCTGGAGCCCGAGATCATCCGCGAACGCGAGAAGCTGATCGCGCCGCGCCGCGTCGATGCCGTAGAAGGCCTCGTCGAAGAGAAGCGGTGCGGCCTTCGGCGGATCGGACGATTCGCTCCCGTGATAGAGGAACTCCGCCACCGTCAGGATGAGGAGATAGTTCGGCACCGCCTGCTCGCCGCCCGAGCCCATGCTCTTCAGCTTGCGGTCGATCACCTTGCCCTCTTCATTCTCCACCAGCACCTTCAGCTGGAAGCGGAACCACTTGCGGTAGTCGAAGAGCGGCGGCACCGTATCGAGGTCCGCGTTCATGATCTCCGCGCGATGCGCCTCGAGATACGTCCTGAGCTCGTCCTTCCCTTCCGCCACGTCGAGGAGATGTCCCTTGCGGACGAGGTCCACGAAGCCTTCGTATTCGGGCAGCGGCGCGACCGTGAATTCGTAGCGGTTGGACCCGAAGCGGCGTCCCGCCAGCTTGCGCTGGATCCGCTTGACGAGTCCGTCGATCTGCAGGTAGTTGACATACAGCCGCTGCATGACCTCGCCCATGAAAATGCGCTCGAAGACCTCGCGGCTCCGACGGTCGATGACCTCGCGCAATTCGTCCAGGCGACGCGACTCATCCGCCATGACCTCACGCAAGACGCTCCCGCGCCGGTCTGCGATGATATTGTTCGCCACATCGAACGAGAACGAATACGCCTCGCCCTTCGCATCGCGGATCTTGTTCGCAATCGTCGCCTCGGCGACACGGGCATCGGCGTAAAGCCGCTCGCGGCGCATCGCGAAGTCCGCGTTCGGCGCGAGGAGGTCCGCGTCGGTCCGACGGACAAGGTCCGCCACCGTCTCCCCTTCCGGCACCTTGTCCGCCAGTGACGCCGCCACCCGCGCGGCCTCTTCCGTCGCACGCGACGCTTCGACAGCGCGCACGGTCTGCTGATCGGCCAACGCCTGGAGACGTCCCTTCACCGCGCCGAAGGCTTCGTGGATGCGACGCTCGTCATCTTCGCCTGCCGCGACCTTGCGTTCCAAGGAGGCGACTTTCTTTTCGAGCGATTCGTCAATGCCGGCCTCTCGCATCTGCAGGCGAAGGTCGTCCAGCTCGTCTCGAACCAGCTTTTCGTCCGCCTGCTGTTCACCAAGCCGCGACTCCGCGAGATGCGCGCTCTCCTCCGCCCGCGCCACACGCGAGGACGCGGCGCGGCAGTCTTCGCCCAATCGCCAATCGGCCGTGCGGACCGCTTCAAGCTTTTCCTCGAGTTCACGGACCAACGCGAGCGCGCGGTTCGCCTCGCCCTCCGCCTTCTGCGCCGCTTTCAGCGTCCGCTCCGCTTCCGCTACGCGCGCCTCTGCCGCACGCACCAGCCGTGACTGCTCCGCCTCGCGCGCCTTGCGTCCGATGAACCGCGGCTTCACGTCCGAGAACAGCCCCTCGCGGCAGCGATAGCTCCAGGTCTTGAGGGACAGGAAGTCCGCGTCGTGCGGTCCCGTCTTCGCCACCAGCTGCGCCGCGACAAGGCGAATCGCCTCCGGATCGGACTCCTCATACGACAGGTAGGCGCCGAGCCAAGGCGTGAGGACGGACGGATCGGCCGCGCCGTTCTGTCCGCGTTCGGACACAGCCGCCGCGGTCCCCTCCTGCCAGACCGCACGGCGCACGACATCGGCCTGGTCCGCATCCACCAGCCACGTCGCGAGGAAATCATCGCCCAGGAGCCGTTCGAGCAAAGCGAGGTGACGCGCGTCACAGCCGGGCGCGGGTTCGAGAAGCTCATAGACGGGACGGGCGGAGATCATCGCGGCGCGAAGCTCTTCGCGCACGGTCGCAAAGCCCGCAACCTGCGGCAGGCTTTCGCCTTGCGTCGTCAGCCGTTTCAACTCGACGGACGCCGCATCGGCAGCCTCCTGTGCCGCACCACTGGTCCGTTCCGCCTCATAGGCGGCACGCGTCCGCTCCTCGCGGCTGGCGACAACAACGCGCCGCGCCTCGTTAAAGGCCGGTTCGGTCGAAACGTCAAGGACGCCGTTCGCAACGGCAAAGAGCGCGTCGGTCAGTGTCCCGAAGGAAAGTCCGGACGTCTTGGCCTGCTTCTGGAAAAAGTCACCGGACGCCTTGGCCTGCGCGGCGCGGTCCTTCTGGACGCGGGAGAGTCCCTTCTGTTCGGCGACAAGTGCCATCCGCTGCGTTTCGGCAACCGTGCGGGCTTCGGCCGTGCGGCGTGCCGCATGCTCGAGACGAAGACGCGCCTCTTTCTCGCGTCTGACGAGGCCGGACGAATCCTTCGCCCGCAGTTCCGCAAGGCGTCCGCGCAAGCGCTCCGTCTCGGCATGCGCTTCGACGGCCTGCTTCGCGAGCGCAGCCTTTTCCTGCTCGCCGGCATCATGCGCCGCCGTCAGCTGCGCCACCTGGGCTTCCGCCCGCGTGCGCATCGCTTCCGCCTCGGACCAAGCAACGAGCGCGAGGCCGAGGCGATGGTCCGCAAGCCGGTCGCTCTCGCGCTGGAGGTCCGTCAGGTACTTCGCGCGCTCGTCGATCTGTTCGAGCTTGCCCTTGCTTTCCTCGAGTTCGCGAAGTCCCTTGAGGAGCGGCTCGAACGTGTCGCGCGAGGGATCCTCAAGGAGCTGACGGAAGAGTTCGTCATAGTTTGCCGCACGCGCGGCGATCTCGCGGTAGGCCTTGCCCGTGCGCAGGAGCTTGCACACGTCGGCGTATTTCTCCTCGCCGCCGAAAAGGCGTTCCCCGACAGCCTTCGCATAGTCGTTGATGTGCGCATAGGCGCGGCCGCCGGTGAGATCGTTCATCCCTTTCTTGAATTCGCTCGGCGTCGCGGCGCGTTCGCGTCCGTTCTCCGTGACCGTCAGCGGAAGGTCAGCGATCGGGACGGATGCGAGTCCGCCCCAGCGCTCGATGGCGACGTCCATGCCTTCGGCGGCAAGGCCGACGGCGAGGGAAAGCGTGCGGCCCGAATCGGACGTGAGTTCCAGCGCGGCATACGTGATGCCGGTCTCGCGATAGGGACGCCCCGTCACCGCATTGTAGCGGAGGACGACGCCCTGATAGCTGCGGCCGCCCGAATCCTTCGCCCCGGCGACACGTGCGGCCGAATTGAACTCCATATCCCGTCCGGCGGTGAGGACGAGATGGATTGCATCAAGGAGCGTCGTCTTTCCCGATCCGTTGTCGCCCAGGAGGAAGAGGTGTCCGCCCTCGGGAAGCTCCACAGTCGTCGTACCGAGGTTATGGAACTCCACGAGCCGAACAGCCGAAACGCGATAATTCTCACGAGCTTTCATAAATTCGTCCTCACGATTCAAATCCTGTTAATCCAGTCAAAACAGCCCCATACAATTCTGCTTGCACGAAAGTTTTAGACAGGATTTACAGGATTAACAGGATTGTCACCCGTTCGCCCTCTTATCCTTCACGCGCAAGCTTGATCCCGATCCCGTCACCTTAAAACGATCAATTGACCGAAGCAACTTTGAGAGCTGGGAATAGCCATAGTTACGGCTGTCAAAATCCGGTCGCTTCTTCGAAACCAGGCTACCCAACCCACTCAACGCACAACACCCGTCATCACCTGACAACTCCGCAATGCATTGCGCTAAAAACTCGACTGTCGTGGATGAGATGGTCTTCTTTATGGGCGCACTTGCATCCGAACCCGTCTTCTTTACATCTTTTTCAGAATCGGGCGCGCTCGCCATGACAGCCGCCAGAAAGCTGTCATCAGTCGAGTCTAAAACCGACTTCTCTTTCTGAGTCGGATGCTCGTCTTTCAGATCAGGCGCAAGCGACAGAGTTGATCTCAGAATTTCAGCATAGATAAACTTATCGCAGGCCTTGATGAACGGTTTGGGCGTCTTCTTTTCACCAATGCCAAAAACTTTCTTGCTGGACTCTCTCAGCCGTAAAGCAAGCGGCGTGAAGTCGCTGTCACTCGACACGAGGACAAAACCCTCGACACAATTGTCATGAAGGAAATCCATCGCATCGATGACCATGGCCACGTCTGTCGCATTCTTCCCGACCGTATAGGCGTATTGCTGTACTGGCACTGCGCCAATTTCCAACAGGACTTCCTTCCATCCGACCAGCGTCTGCGACGCCCAGTCGCCATAGGCCCGTTTGACGACCGGTGTTCCATACTTGGCGACTTCGCCAACGATTGCCTTCACGTCAGATTTCGCAACATTATCCGCGTCAATCAAGACAGCCAACCGCATTTCAACAACATCGCTCATAAGTCAATCCTTTCTTTATCCGATCTCCAATCCTGTCAATCCTGTTAATCCTGTCAAAACAACCCCACACAATTCTGCCTGCACGAAAGTTCTAGACAGGATTTGCAGGATTAACAGGATTTGAGGGGCGTGGAACGTAGGCTCGGTACTTATGTTTGAACTGAATAGCCAGGTCCGAAATGCTCATGCACTCGCATTGCCGCCCCTATCACGGCATAGCTCAGTTCTTTTCCATCCACCTCTAGACCCTCCTTCCACTCGCCTCAATCCTGTCAATCCTGTCAATCCTGTCAAAACCATCATTCCACATGTACCTCCCCTGTCTGCGACTCAACCGTCTCGACGAGCTGGTTGGCCTGGTAGTGCCACATGGCGGGCAGGGCTTCGTAGATCGTTTCGGATTCGCCGACCGATTCGTCGGCAGAGGGACGCACCTTGCGCAGGAAACGGTAGCGCTCGAGGGACGGCATGATCTCGCGCAGAATCTGGCGGACCTTCTCGTCCGTATAGGCGTCGGTCTTGTCCGGGAAGAGCTGACGGAACCGCAAAGCCGAATATTCAAGCCAGTCGCCGAAAAGGAACTTGAGGTTTTCGCGATCCTCAGTCGTCACGCCCTGCTCACGCGCCTCGCGTTCGAAGAATTCAAGGAGCAAGAGGAAACCGATGCAGGCGTCGCGGCGCGTGAAGCCGAAGAGATCGCGGTTCGCCTGGGTGATCGCCTCGTTGTACCATTTCGGCTTGTAGAGGCGAATGCATTTCGCGTCCATCACCAGCGTCCAACCGAACATCTTCTCGAAGAACGCGGCAAACGCCTGACGGTACCGCATCACAGTCAGGAACGCACGCTCGTCATCCGTCTTGTAGAAATACGGCGACTCCAAGAGGATATTAAGCGTCGCCCGCACCAGCTGTGACGTCGCATCCCCCTTTTCAATCAAAGCTTCGAGTTTCATTTGGGATCCTTCTCTTGATACACACGGAGGGTCAGGTCTTCGAAGGCGAGGGCGCCTTCGGGGGTGGCGACTTCGACGGGGGCGGATTCGGGGCGGCCTTCGACGCCGAGATAGCGGCGGGCCTTGGCACCGTTTCCGAGACGGACGCTTTCGATGAGCTGGACGAGTCCGCGGCAGTCGTCGAAGGACGCGTACTGTCCGGCGCTCAGGCGGACGGATTCGTTCGCGGACGGCGAGATGCCGCGTGCCTTCATCCACTCCTTGAGCCGGTCGCCGCGTGCCTGGTCAATCGAGAGGACGTCCGCCTTCTCGCCGACCTTCCGCGGCGTGATCCAGGTGACGATGCGCTCGCGCTTCTTGCGCTCGACGAGTTTCGGAAGCGGATGCTTTGCCTTCTCGCCGTCGGGACTGATCTGCGCGTCGCCGCGGAGCGAGGCCGTCTCGAGAAGCCGTCGCATCCAGTTCGACGGCACCTCGTCTTCCGCCAGAAGCGCAAATTCCTTGAGTCGAGCCCCCAGGTCCTCGAGCCGGTGATTGCGCCGTTCGAGTTCGCGCAGACGCGCATTCAGCTTGCCCCAGACGCGACGCGCCGAGTCCGTCACGCGCGACATCAGCGAAACGAGACTGCCCTCGGGCGCATAGAAGGCCATGGCATCCGCGAGAATGCGGAACGGATCGGGAACGCGAACGGACGAGATGTGCGTGAAGCGCGCGGCCTCGGTGCGGAGCCGCTCGACGCAGGCGGTCCAGCGTCCGACATGGGATGCCTTGCCGAGTTCCAGGAGGTCCGTCACAATCTCCTCGCGCAGGACGCCGAAGCGCCGTCCGAACCGCTCGAGGAAGACACCGAGCTCGCCGACGATCGCCTTCGCCTCGTCCGGCTTGAAGACCGTGCCGAACGCGAGGAGGCGCAGATTCAGGACCTGCAGCGTCTTCGCCGTCGCCTCGACATACAGGCGCAGCTGCTCGACGCGATAGAGGATGTCGCCGGCCGACTCGTAGTCGACCTTCTCCGGATCGACCGTCCGCAGCTTGCGCCGCAGCTCGTGGAGAAGCGAGCACTGCATGTCGAGAAGGTTTCCGGTGATGTCCGCACCTTCGGGGGAGAGGTCCTTCGCATGGCGGTCCTCGAGCCAGCCGACGAAGGCAATCGCGTCATCCTCCAGCCGCTTGTCCCGATAGCCGCGCAGACGCTCCTTCTCAATCCGTTCGGTGAGAAGCTTCCAGTCCTTCAGCTGGCGGACGGACGCCTTGAACTGCTGTTCGGCGTCCGGCGAGGCGTCTTCGCCGCAGACCTCGCGCAGGACGGACTCATGCAGCGGCTCAGGTTCGTGTCCCTCGCGCAGTTTGGCGAACGCGCGCAGAATCGCCACGTATTCGGCCGCACGGTCGCTGGCGAGGAGGTTGCCGAGCGTGACCGCGCGCTTCGACAGCCAGACCGCAGATTCTGCGACCAGGGCCGAGTCGATCAGCGGCGCCGAAACCGTCATCGCGACCGGTTCGGACGAAACGCCCGCCGCCGCAAAGAGGCCCCCCGTCACATTCTCGTTCTTACGTCTCATAAGCGACATGCTCATTCTTTATGCCGCCATTATAGCACAAAGCATGGCCGTTGCGAGAGACGGGCGCATCTCGGGTACGATTGTGCGATTCGGCCCAGCGGGCGGTCTCCCACCTTCTCCCTAGCGGATAATCAGCGTAAGGCCGCGCTGCGCGACGAGGTAGAGGTCATTGTCAACCACGCAAAGCGACATGAACCCGTTCACGTGCGCGCCGACCGGCGTCAGCGTCGCCCCCTCCGCAACGTCAAGGGACGCGAACGTGCAGAGCTTCGTTTTCGCCCGCACCGGTCCATCGGCGGGCAGCGCCTCGATGCGCACGGAGAGG
>OJAM01000870.1_pt1 | contig 11951 bp, 13 predicted proteins | sample 1589071 | NCBI WGS metagenome assembly OJAM01 (sample SAMN03283243) | human gut metagenome | biome: human-associated habitat; material: feces | host: Homo sapiens | place: Peru | collected 2012
AACAGCCTTTGCGTTTTCATGAATCCTCGGAGTTGGATACTGAGACGGGGACGCTGGTGCTTTCGCATCCGGCGTATATGCTCGCGTTTTGGGCTGTTGGGCGTTTGCAGGAAGAACCGGCTTCTCCCTGATCGGAGAAGCCGATTCGCGCACAGAACGACTTACCTGCGGCTGGCTCTGTGGCGGGTAGCTCGGTTGCGCAGAAACGGGCGGATATTCTCTCGGTACTGTAGTAGGCTGTCGGGACTGCTCGTGTTGTGGAACAGATTCCGTTCTGGCTTCCCGCTGCGGTTCGGATTTTGTTTTCGGCTGCTTGTGGACAGCTTTTTCTGCCAGATGGCGGGCTTGCTGCACGGCATGATCGGCGGTGTCCGTGATCTTGCCGCTCTCGTAGCGATCTTCCGGCTGCCCGTCCTGCGCTGCCTCGCGCAGCTCCTGCCGAAACTGCTGAAAGGAAGCATCCGTGCCGCGGCGGAATGCTGCCTGCGGCGCGGATTTGAGCGTTTCGGCTGCGCGCTCCTTCAGCGACGATTTTTCTTTTACCTCCCGCATTACGACGCCTGCTCCACCCGTTCAGATAGTTTCGTCGTCATCAGCTGATACAGCCTGCCGTTTTTCGGGAAATGATCCACGAAAGGCACGATGGTGCTGCCGCACTTGAGAAGCCCGTGACCGAAATCTACACCTGAAATGTAGGAAAGCTGGTTATCCGAAATGTTGAGCAGCCGCGCCAGCTCGATCCGGTCCGTACTCGCCTGATTGAGCATGAGCAAAAATTCGCTGTTCGCAAGCATGGTTCTTGCTGTGTGGGATTGCAGCAGATCGTCGACGTTCTGCGTCAGGCCCGTGCCGCAGGCCCCGTATTTGCGCATTCGCTTCCAGAGCGTGAACAGGAAATTCGCGCTGTACTCGTGCTGGAACAGCAGGTAAATTTCGTCGATGTAGAGCCATGTATTTTTGCCGAGCTTGCGGTTGCGGATGATACGATTGAACACGCTGTCCAGCACAACGAGCATACCGACCGGCAGGAGCTGCTTGCCGAGGTCGCGGATGTCATAGCAGAGGATTCTCGAATTGGTGTCCACGTTCGTGTACTTGGCAAAGGTGTTCAAGCTGCCTTCTGTGAACAGCTCCAATGCCAATGCAACGTCCCGCGCTTCGGGTTCCGGCTGCTCCAGGAGCGCAGCGTGGAAGTCCTGTAATGTCGGCACAACGCCGAGATAGCCGTTTCGGATGAACTCGCGGTAGACCTGCGCGGTACACCTGTCAATGATGGATTTCTCCTTGGCGGACAGCTTGCCCGCGCCCACGAGCTGCTCGCAGAGGGACAGCAGAAACTCGGATTTCAGCACGACGGGGTTGTCGCCGTCGTTGTAGCCGGATTCCATGTCGAGAGCGTTGATATGATTGGGCGAGGTCGCGGAAATTTCAATGACTTCGCCGCCCAAGCCTTCGACCAGCGGGCGATACTCGGCTTCGGGGTCAATGATGATAATGTCATCGTTTGTGGACAGCGCGATCTCCGTAATTTCCCGCTTGGCGGCAAAGGATTTGCCGGAGCCGGAGACGCCGAGGATGAAGCCGTTGCCGTTCAAAAGCTCCTTGCGGTCGGCAAGGATGAGATTCTTGGAGATGGCGTTCTGCCCGTAGTAGATGCCGTGCCGGTGACGGATCTCCTGTGCCTTGAACGGCATAAGCACAGCGAGGGCTTCTGTCGTGAGTGTCCGCAGCGCGTCAATGCGCCGCAGACCGAGCGGCAGCGCGGTAATTAACCCGTCCTGCTGCTGAAAGCTCAGTTTTGCGAGCTGGCACAGGTGCTTGCGCGCAATGGATTGGAGCGTTTCGGTGTCGCTGTCCAGTTCCTCTTTGCTTCCGGCGAGATGGACAAGCGTCACCACGGCAAAGAGCATCCGCTGGTCGCGGGTCGTGAGATCGTCCAGCATTTCGCGGGTTTCCTTGCGCTGCTGCTCCAAGTCATACGGCACAACGGCAGAGAAATTTTGGTTGCTGTTCTGCCTGCGCTGCCAGTTGGTGACGTTCGTCTCCACGCCGAGGAGCTTATTTTCCACCTCGCGCACCGCTTCGTCCGTCGGCACGGGGATCATGTCGATGGAGAGCATCATGCGCCGGTTGAGGTCAGTCAACTCCAGAATCATGCTGTCCTTGATGTAGCTGGCATAGTCCTTGAGGAACAGCACACGGCCATATTGACTTCCCATCTTGAAATAATCCCGATGGAACTCCAAGCTATCTGGGCAGATCGTATCCTTGAGGTTGTGTCCACGCCTCATGGCAGATTGCAGGTCGAACGGCAGTGCCGCTTCTTCTGGTCTAAAGAAGCCGCGCAGCACATCCAACCGTTCCGCAGCGTCCAGCTCGTTGGAGGACGAATTGAGCCGCGAGAGTTTGGAGGACACTTCGCCTGTTACACGGGAGAAGAATGTACGCGCTTCATCCACGTTTTTCTTGTGTACGGAAACTGTGATAAACCGCTCCTGTTCCACGCTGGCGGAGCTGCCGGAGATTTTGCTTTCCAGCATCCCGTTGAATTCGTTCACGAATCCGTCGAGCGAATCTCCGCGCTGCGGGAGCAGAACGGTATCTTCAAACGCCTGCCGGTTGACCTGCTTGTTGCAGATCGTGAGCTTGGTGGTCGAGCCGCTGTCAAAAGCGTTCAGCAGTTCACTGTAGCCGAGAAACATGGCGGTCTTGTCCTCTTTGGACGCGATGGCATAGTTGATGTCTGAGAAGCGCAGCGTTCTGGAATATTTCGTGCCGAACTGAAAAATCCCATCCGCGAAGATCCGCTGGATGGGAATGACGTCCTGCACACTGCGCGGGATTTTATATGCCGTTCGATCCTGCTTGATGGTGTTGTTGAGGGTTTTAATCAAGCGTCAGCACCTCCCGCATTGTGTTGTTGTCCAATAAAAGCTCCGCGTACAGATTCTGTGGATGATATGAAAGTGTGCGCGGGCAGAGGATCTCCGAGCGGACGACCGCCAGCAGGAATCGCTCGGCGGGCATGCCGTTGTAAGTAAAAAAGCCGCACATGGCAAACGGGAACGCCGCCAGCATGCACACCCAGCCGACCTCTGCCGCGCCGATGAGCGGCTTCAAGCCAAAATATGCGCCAACCGCCACACCGATGGCCAGCAGCGCGAACACCATCTGCCGCAGAGATAGGCCAAAAAGAATACTCTCCTGATACCGCTGAATTTCTTTGTTGATTTTAACTTCGATGATGAATCCCTCCAATTTTTCTGTATTTTTAGGATTGATCCTTGCATTTTTTCTTGTTCCAAGCTAACATGGCACAAACTTTCAAAAGGAGGTCGTGCCATGTTGATGATCGTATTTGGGGCAGGCTGCCTGCTCCTATCTGTACTGTTTCACGCCGCGTCGCTGCTGCACCTCGGTCTGCCGCTTTTGTATGCGCTGATCGTGCCGACGCTGTTTTCCGGCTGGTATTACAGCCACTACGCGCTGGCGAATGGGATCTGGTATGCACTCATTGTCCTGGGGCTGATTTCGTGGGCCGTGTCGCTGGTGCGGAAAGTTCGGCGCATGATTTAACCAAGTCCCATCAATTCCCGGATGATCCGGTCGGACATTTTAATGGAGCCAACGAGCACCAGCATATTGAACACCAGTTCGCCAATGTAGTTCCAGACGACCGTTGCCGGGGCAAGTCCTTCCGCTACGACAGGCGGGCTGGATGCAAATTGCGAGAAAATAATGCAGGCAAGCAAAATGACACAGCCCTCCAAGCAGATGGCGGCGTAGCTCTTGATGAACGCCATACCGATGCTGCTGGAGGGCTGTCCTGCAAAGCTCGACAGCGGGATCGGCGCAATCGCTGTCGCCATATATAGCTTAAAAAAGCGGCCGTAGACGGTCAGAATCATGACGAGGGACAGCACCCAGATGAACAGCGAACCGAGCAGCGTCACCGCCCAGAGCGGAATGCTTTCAAGCAATCCGACATCTTCAATCGTTGACGCGATCTCGGCTGGCAGTGTGGATGCTTCCATTGCCGAAAGACCGGATGCGCCCATGATTGTCTGGATCGCACCCTGCGCAATCGAGAACAGCGCCGTCATCAGCTCCATGCCGTAGGTGACCGCCGCCTGTGCCAGCACAAAGCGGATGAAGCATTTGAACGCCACCTCCGGGCGTTTTAGTTCCGTAAAGCTGCCGCAGGTTTTCATCACGCCAATCACAAAAAACAGCACCAGAAGCGCATACGCGATTGCCTTCAACGCGTCGTTGATCCCGACAATCACATTCCAGATCCCGCCGCCTTTGAAATTTTCCGGACTGGTGGTCAGCAGCGTCCAGATTTCAGCCAGTTTGCCGTTCCACGTTTCCAGCGAGGAATTGAGGTTATCTATGATCCAGTTTCCACTTGAGATGGTATCACCTCCAGTTGTATCGGGGAGAGTTTTTTCGCTCTCCCCATATTTTTATCAGCCGGTGATCAGCGTCAGAATCTCCTTGGTGAACGTAATGACGATGCCGCCCGCAACAGTCAGGATGCCGTTCGCGCGCTGCGACGGATCGTGCGACTTGAGAGACAGGCCAACCTGCAAAATGCCAAAGCCGAGCAGGATCAAGCCGACCGCGCGAATGAGCGAGAAAATGAAGTCGCTCAGATTGTTGACGACCGCAAGCGGATCGCCGTCTGCCGCGAACGCCGGGACAACAAAAACCGCCAGCATGAAAAACACGCTGGCGAAGATCGAGTAGAGCCGTTTGGCTTTGGATTCAAAAGGTTTCTTCAATGAAATTCCTCCTTTGATGGATTCGAATTTTCTGCGCCGTCCACACGAAACAGCGGACGACCAGTGTAAACAGCCGGTTTGGTGCCATGATGAATGTACGGTGCTGCGCCGCCGAGGGAGCTGTGTGAGATCGCCGGATGGTGCATGAGATCGTACTTTTCATCCATGACCGGGCTTGCGCCGCGGATGAACAGCAGCGCATAGCGGTTGTCCAGCTTTCGCACCTCGTCCGGTGTCAGCAGCTCGCGCCCGGACATCTGGAAATTGGTTGAGTAAGAACCGGATTTGCCCTTCGTCTGCCCGTGCGTTTTGGTATCAATCGTGGCTTTTCCGAGCATTTCGGAAACGTATTTGTGTGTTGACGATTCGTTGCCGCCGAGATACAAAATGGTGTCGCAGTTGCCCGGTATGGTTTCCCAGCTATCCTTATACAATTCTTTGATCTGCGCCATATTCTGAATGATGACGCTTGCCGAGATGGAACGAGAGCGCATCGTTGCAAGCTCGCGGGTGAAGCCTGGCAGCGGCATGGCTGCAAACTCATCCAGCACAAAGCGAACGTGACGCGGCAGCGGGCCGTGGTGGATCTGGTCTGCGCTGTAATACAGGGCTTGAAACGCCTGTGCGTAAAGTAGACTCACAAGGAAATTAAACGTGTTGTCGTTGTCGGGAATGACAGCGTAAAGCGCAACTTTCTTTTCACCCAGCGTGTAAAGGTCCATGTCGTCATGGTCGGTCAGGGCTTGGATTTGCGGCAGATTAAAGGGCGCGAGACGGACAGCCGTACTCACCAAAATCGATTTTGCAGTCTTGCCCGCGGCCAATTTGAAAACCTTATATTGCCGGACAGCGACGCTGTCCGGTTTTCTGCGCTCTATGGATTCAAAGAGCAGATCGAGCGGAGACACATGCCCTTCATCTTCCTCACGCACCTCGGCATATTCCAGTACGCGCATGACCATTGAGAAGTTCTGCTCATATTCCGGTGCTTCCTGAAACAGCATGAGGATGATGGCCTGCAGGAGCGCAGTTTCGGCCTTGGTCCAGAATGGATCGGACTCGTGGCTGCCCTTTGGTGTTGTGGACTGGATCAGGTTATTGACCAGCTTCAGCACGTCCTTTTCGTCGCGCAGATAGCGGAATGGATTGTAGCCGTCCGACTGTTCCAGATTCACAAGGTTCAGAACGCGCACGTCGTAGCCCTGCTCTTTGAGATAGCCGCCCGTGGCAAGCAGCACCTCTGACTTTGGGTCCGTAATGACATAGTTCGTGTTTGCGGTCAGGATGTTCGGCAGCACAAAACTGCGTGTTTTGGCTGCGCCGCTGCCGCCGATGACCAGCACGTTTAGAGAGCGGCGGTGTTTGTGCGTATTCAGACCGAGCCGGACGTGCTGGGTCAGCGGGATGCTGTCTTTCTGCGCGAACTGCGCGTTGACGGATGCGGGTGTAGCCCACGCCGCAGAGCCGTGTTCCTCGCCGTCGCGGGTCCTGCCCTGATTCGTCCGATAAAGCAAAACTGCCATGCCATAAGCGGCAAGGCAGATGAGGATGGTGGGCAGGCTTTTGTCCGTCCACACGATATTTGTCGGCTGCTCCAATGCTGATGTCAGATTCCGCAGCAGCTCTGGCAGCCCGCCGCCCAAGGACTGCGCCAACAGGAGGGCAAGCCAGACGACGGGGATTATGCCAATGAGATAAAACAGGGTGTCGTTTGATTTTCGGATAGGCATCACCTCGGAAAATATTTGCAACTAAAATCAGTTGCAAAATTGTTTTGGCCGTGCTATACTGATCATAGAAATGAGGGATAGACTTGGGTCAGAAAGAGAAACTAATCAAAAGATTAAAAACCAAGCCGCGTGATTTTACATTTGATGAAGCCGAAACATTGCTGGGGTATTTGACGTACTCTCGCTCCAACAAAGGAAAGACGAGCGGTTCGCGCGTCATGTTTACCAGCGAACAGCATGCGCCGATCTTGCTGCACAAGCCGCATCCGCGGAAAGAGCTTTTGGAGTATCAAGTCAAGCAACTGCTTGAGGTGCTGGAACAGGAGGGATTGATTTGAACAATACAATGCAATATAAGGGGTATGTTGGAAGCGTTGAATTCTCCGAAGCCGATGGTTTGTTTTTCGGAAAGGTTCTCGGTATCCGTGCATTGATCTCCTATGAGGGGACGAATGCCGCCGAGCTTGTCGCTGATTTTCATAGTGCGGTAGACGATTATCTGTCGCTGTGCGAAGCAGAAAACAGCGAACCGGAAAAAGCCTATAAAGGCAGCTTTAACATCCGGGTATCGCCGGAGCTGCACAAGCAGGCTGCGATTTGCGCAATGGCGCAGCAGGTCAGCTTGAATACGCTGGTCGAGGATGCTCTGCGGGAGTACGTTGCGGAGCGAAAAGAAGCCGTATAATAAATCGATGGCGCTGACGAACCATACCGTCAGCGCCATTTTTATATTCTGCTATCTTTCAAAGCTGGTAATCCGTTTCAGATGTGTTTGCTCTGGCAGTCCTTTCTCCATGAACTGCTCCAATAGCGCTTTCTTCTTTTCATAGCCGGTGAGAATGGAATCCACGAACGCGATGCTGTCGTCCTTGGCGTACAGCTCCGCAATTTCATTCCGACCGGGCAGCAGGTCTATACAGACGCGGCTGCGGTCGGTGACGAGCTTGAGCAGCTCTGCTTCGGTCTTACGGAAACTGTTGACCGTGATCTCTGTGCAGTCGCTGCGCTCCGGCAGGCGTGGGGCATCCCAGAACATCGAATTGCCGGAATCGAAGATCGGAGCCATCCGCACAAATTTCAATGTCTGGCTGTCGCGGAGGATACCAAAGTTGTTGAGATGCCGGTCCGTATTCGTCAGCACGAAATCTGTGAGGACTTGATATTCGAGGAATCCGCGCACTTCCTGCTCTGACAGACCGTGCTCGGTACAGACATGAATGAAATGCTCATAGGTCGAGACAGCGTTATCTTTCTTCTCGGAATCCACAACGTCAATCGCCGGAATAAACTCCAGCGCCTCCGACGCGAAATCCTCGCAGATACAGCCGTACTGCTCGCCTGCGCTGCCGGTGAATTTGACCGGGCGATACCGCACATGGTTGGAAAAGCCCTGCTTTTCATGCAGCATGGATGCCAGCACTTCATTGAGGCTTTGCTGGGAATTCGCACCGCGGTTGCCTTTGAGCAGGCAGCGCGTATCGTCGACAATCACCCATTTCTTGATCAGGTCGCCTTGCAAAGCAGCCTCCGGCGAATAGAACTGCGCCGACGCAGTTTCTGACAGGTCGCCAAAAGCATTGGAGAATGGACTAACATCTTTCCACGTCAGGTCGCTCTTTTGCGGCCTGATCCAGTAATGGTCAGACAGGCTGAGACCGAGGTTCTGCACGAGCAGACTCTGCGTGGATGGGATACCTTCACGCTGCAAAAGCGCGGCGATATTGCCCTGACTGATGGGGACGGCACGGCGCAGCCACCATTTGCGCAGACTGTCTGCGCCCTGGCTGCCGCCGAGCGGCAGCAGCTCTGGACTCGCACTGGGTGTGACCTTGAGGATAGCGCCGGACAGATCGTCGAGCTGCAAGGACGCAACAACATCGTCTTTGTGCATCAGCTCATATCCCTGCTCTGCCATGTACGCCACCTCCCAGCTTTTTCTGCTTCGAGCATATCATAATTCTTCGCTCAAATCCAGTTTGCGTTTACTTTGTGATCTCACTGTGCGTTTTTTCTCTGGTCGGAACACGCGGTTCAACACCGGACAGCTTTTCGCGGAAGGACTGAAGCTGTTCGCCAATGGACGGGCGGTCATTCTTCGAGTTCTTCCTGCTCGTAGGCGAGCTGCTGGCGATATCGTCCGAGGAGCGTTCCGACCGAGACTCTTTTTTTGATGAGCGTTCCTCCTGCGACTTTTCCAGCGAACCGAATAGACGCTCGAAAATGACGTTCGCCAGTTCCAGATCGGTCGTCGGAATGACAAGGTCAATGGGTGCGTCCGGCTGATCCTTGTCCTGAATACCGGCAAACAGCACCTTGTCCTTCGCCTGACGGCTGAACTCGCGGTACTGCTCCGGCGTCAGGGAAAACGTGCGGATATCGCGCGTCTGTTGGAGAATTCTCTTGAGACTGGTTTTGCCGTAGACCTTTTTATGATTGCGCGCCAACGCCAGCAGCATCGCCGCGGCATTTTTTGCCGCAGAGCCTGCCAGCTTGACCGCAACCTCGCCGCCGGAGAGCATCATGTGAACGACCTGCTCGGCGGCTTCGCTGTTTCCTACGTTGATGGGGAATCACCTCCTATTCATGGGCGCGTGTTTGCGACGCTTCTTTCTCATGGTGGGATTTTTCCTGTGCAGCGACATCGCGCTGCATGACCGCTGCCGAGTCTGCAATCTCGCGGCACAGCTTGATCTTTTGCCGCTCGGCACGGATCTGCTTGTTGATCTGCGCAAGCTGCTCATAAATCTCCGCTTTTTCCTCTGTGAGCGTCTGCCGCGAAACGCCGCAGGCATCCAATATGGCTTTCGCTTCCGCATATTGCGCGTACTCAGCTTCCATGCCCGAAAGCCCTTCTTCGTAGAGAGCTTTACTCATAGCAAGGGCTTCTTCCGCAGCCAGCGCATCAAAGAGCTTCTTGCGCTTTTTCTTACGGACGTTCAAAATCGTGCGCTGCTTGGCAAGCTGCGTGACCGTGCTTTCTGCCTGATGCATGCAGGCGGTCAGGTCATCCGCTGTGGCAATGCCATTCTCTTGCAGGAATTTCAGCCGCGCCTTATAGGTTTCGGCTTTCATGATCTCCCGTCGAAGATGCGGCGTCGTGCGCGGCGGGTATTGCCGCTTTTCAATGCGGCCAAGCAGATAGCAGTAGTGATAGTAAAGCGCAAGGAATCCCTTGTACTTTGGATGTGGGCGATATGGCTGCGGTTTCGGGCGCGGAATAAACGCCGGTCTGATACCGGCTTCAATCTCTGCGAGATTGCCAGCAATGACGCGTTCGATGTTTTCTTCTGAAAACGCCGCGTTTTTGCGCTCCGGATACATAAAGCGTTCCTGCCCGCGCAATCGAAAGCCCAGCCGGTTGCCGTGGTGGATCTCGTAGCCCTTATGCTCCATGAGCAAGAAGAAGTGGCCAAGATCGTTCGCGTCGGCAATCGCATCGCGCAGGTCCGCTTCCAGCATGGAGCGGAACGTTGGTTGCCCTTTGGACTGGCGGAGCCATTCGATGTAACTGACCGCTTTGGAGGGCTTTCCCTCCATAATGACAGACAGCCCATGCTCCCGGCAGAGCTTATCTGAAATGCCGCGAATCTGTTGGTAGTAGCTTTTGGCGTTGCTGTGGTATTTTCGCCCGGTCACCTGATTTACAGAATTGAAAATCATGTGTGCATGGATGTGTTCCTTGTCCACATGAACGCCGATGACGACCTCATAGCCTGCAAGGTGGTCCTTTGCAAATGCCTGCGCGATCTCCAATGCCAGCTCCGGCGTGATCTCACCGGGCTTGAATGACTGGATGATGTGATAATACTGAACGCCGTCGCGGTTATTTTTCGCTTCTTTGGTCGCAAGCATCTGGTGACAAGCATGCCCTTTGTCACAGTTCAAATAAGCCGTCAAAACTTCCTCATCCGTCTTGTCGGGGTTCACCGCATAGTTGATTGCCAGATCCAGTCTGGCATGCCGGGCGAGGATCTTGGTTACTGCCATGACTGCTGACTGAGCTGGTACATGAGTTCGTAAACACGATCCAGCATCCGCAGCGCGCGTGTGACCTCATCACGGCTGGCAAACCCGGCGTTCGCTTTTCGGGCGAGCTGATTGATGTTATTGCCGATCTGATGGATCTCCGTGCGCAGACTGCGAAGTTCTTCTGAGGGTGCGGCTTGGATGCTTTCTCCGAGGATCAGCTTGCGCAGGTAAGCAGACAGCGGCAGGCCGCTGGCCTGTAAGCCCTTTTCCAGCGCGGCGCGTTCGTCCTCGTCCAATCGGATGTGCAGGTTATATTGATTCTTCCGCACGGCGCTCCTTTCTCCGCCCGCAGGCGGCATATTGGGGTCAGGGTCCTCCCTGCAAGCTGCGTTTTGGTACCAAAACGCTATGCTTGCGCTCTTGCCGCAAGGCGGCGAGAGCCTGACGCCCTGCCTTTGGGCAGGGCGAGAGAGGAGAGAGATTTCAATTTTCTTCCCTTCATAGATGCCTTCGCGCTGCTTTGGCCATTCAAATCGGTTTTTGAATGGCGTAGTCGCTACAATAGTCGCTATGGAATCCCGAAGGACTGGTTTCTGCCCTTTGTAGTCGCTACTATAGTCGCTACGCAGCATTCAGCTCTGCTTCCAGCCGCTTTCTGGCAAGATCTGCGTACACATCGGTGACCTCGATGCCGGTTGCGTCATAACCTTCTTTCACCGCAGCCAGAACCGTCGTGCCGGAGCCTGCAAAGGGATCTAAAATATGACCACCCGGTTCCGTGATCCGGACAAGATCCTGCATAAGCTGCAACGGCTTCTCGGTCAGGTGGATACGGTTCTGCGGATTACCATACTTGAACACACCTGGCAGGCACGGCACAGGTCGGCTGACCGGCATATCTCCGTTCGAGCCCCAAACAATATATTCTGCCTGCTGGCGGAAACGGCCTTTCTGCGGACGGGAGTTTCCCTTGTCCCACACGGCAATCCCGCGCCAGATCCAGCCTGCCCATTGGAGCGCATCGCTGGCGCAGGGAAGCTGCCGCCAGTCAATGAACATACAGACCGGCGCGCCGGGCTTGGCTGCACGTCTTGCAAGATACAGCCACTCTGCCGCCCAGCGGGTCCAAGACCGCTGATCCTTGGCGTCGCCGTCAAAATCGGGCGGTGCGTTGCCGCCCATGCTGGAATATTTCTTTGCGGTGGCTTTGGATTTCTCCGCCTGTGTGCGGCCACCGGACGCATACGGCGGATCTGTGATGACGGCGTCAAATGTGCTGGGAGGAAAGCTCTCCAGCACCGTAAGGCTGTCTCCGTGGATGATCTCCCATCTGGGCTTATCGCTCATGGGCATCCGCTCCCTTCGTTTTTTGAGTATGTTGTCGATTCTGTACCCGTTCGTGCGTCAGTTCAAAAACGCTGAGATATTCCGCAGTCGCGTTTGCCAACAACGTATAATCACGCGAACC
>OJAM01000871.1_pt1 | contig 11948 bp, 7 predicted proteins | sample 1589071 | NCBI WGS metagenome assembly OJAM01 (sample SAMN03283243) | human gut metagenome | biome: human-associated habitat; material: feces | host: Homo sapiens | place: Peru | collected 2012
CCATCGACCACAGCGCTTCCACCGTAAAAATCCTCCTTGATAAGGGCAGCGACATCACCAAAGTTGTTCCTATCATTGAAATTTCGGAGGGTGCAACCATTTCTCCCGCATCCGGAGAAGCAGTTGACCTTTCCAAGACTGTAACCTATACCGTTTCCCGCAACGGCGGCAAACATGAATATAAATTCACCGCAAGCATGAACACCATGGATAAGGGCCGCGGCACCAAGGATGACCCGATTCGTATTGAAAATGTGGACGACCTTATTATGTTCCGCGACAATGTAAATGCGGGTACATCTTATCAGGGACTTTATGTTGTTCAAACCGCAGACCTTGACCTTTCTCAATTCGGCAACCAGTGGAACCCCATCGGTACCGTAAAGAACGACAGCGGCTATCAGTCCATTCCGGACAAAGCCTTTATGGGTACCTATGATGCACAGGGTCACAAGATCCTTAACATGAGAAGCGTTTGGGATTCAACCGAAAGAGGCAAAGCCTTCTTCGGTTCCGTTAAAGGCGCAACCGTAAAGAATATTGTTATCGACAGCAGCTGCTACATCTCCGCTTCTATGTATCTTGGCGGCGTAGCAGGCGTTGGACAGGATTCCACCTTTGAAAACTGCGTGAATAACGCGGAAATTTACGCGACCGCATATGCAGAGGGCCTTGCAAGCGATTACCGCCAGGCAAACAGCGGCGGTATCTGCGGCAGCGCAAACGGTTGCACCTTCATTAAGTGCTCCAACGCGGGCAAAATTTCCTGCGACATCACCGTTTCCGGCTGGGGCTATACCGGACCCGGCGCACTCGGCGGTATCTGCGGTATCTGCGGTGATGGCGGTACTTACATCCTTTGCAGCAACTCCGGCGAGATTATCGGCGGCGCAAGAATCGGCGGTATCTCCTCAAGAGGTACTGCAATCGGCTGCTGGAACACCGGTAAAGTAGAATCCACTTATCGCAGAAATACCAACCCGGGCGACGCCATCAACCTTGCAGTAGTCGGCGTCGGTGGCATCCTTGGTGACGGCACCGCAGAAAACTGCTATAACAAGGGCTATGTAACCGGTACATGGATCGGCATCGGCGGCATCGTCGGCAACGGCGTTGCAAATAACTGCTACAACACCGGCGCAGTCAGCGCCAGCAGCAATGCCGGCGGTATCGGCGGCGTGTTGAAGGGCGAAATGAACTGGACCGGTACTCTAGTGGCGACGGCCACTGTCTCCGACTGCTACAGTGTGGGCGCTGTCACCGGCGGCAACGGCGCGTTCGGCAGCGTGGACGCAGGCTCTGTCACCGTCACCAACTGCTACGCCCTGGCGGCGGACGCCAACGCCACGGTGCTGACAGAGGAGCAGATGAAGTCCCTGGAGCTGGACACCGAGGCTTTTGGCTTAATTTGCGGCGGTTATCCCGCCCTGAAATGGCAGAAGGACGTGACCTTCCACAAGGCCGAGGGCGGCACGGTGGTTGAGCCCACCTGCACAGAGCGAGGCTATACCCTCCGCACCTGCACTCTGTGCCAGGCATCCTATCGCGACACCTATGTGGCCGCCACCGGCCACACGGAGCGCGCCGGCACGAAGATGGTCTATCCCGCGTATTACACCTATACCTGTGATGTCTGCAATAAGCTCATCACGGTTTGGGCCGATACCCGTTTGGAGTATGTGACCTTGCCCACCACCGGCGTTGTCAGCGCCTCTATGACGGATCAGGGCAAGTATCCCTGGAGCTACAACAGCGCGGCGCAGCGCTTCGAGAGCGGCAATGCGAATGTGAACAAGTCCGCATCTACGACCTCCTTCGTGTTCACGCTGGATCGCCAGCGCACCATCACCTTCGACTTCGGCGTTTCCTCCGAGGCGGGTTACGACAAGGCTACCATCACCCTGAGCAACGGGGCGGAGACCAACAACATCGCTGCGGGTATCAGCGGCGCAAAGTCGGACACCTACAACGGTATCCTGACCGCCGGCACGTGGACGCTCACCGTGTCCTTTAACAAGGATGACGCTAGCCGCGGCGGCGATGATCTGGCCTATATCAGCGGCCTGACCATAGCGGATACCGCGCCTGCGGCAGCCACCGAGGGCGCGGAGGCCACCGTGACGCTTCATGAGGCGTACACGCTGGATCTGACAACCGTCTTTTCTGATTTTGATGGTGACTCCCTGACCTATATGGTCAGCGTCAACGGCGCTGACCCCGTAGCGGCAGACGCTGCATACAGCTATGCTGGCGACAGAGTGGGCACGGATACGCTTGTGTTCACCGCCAACGATGGCGAAAAGACCAGCGCCCCCTATACTGTCACCCTGACGGTGACAAAGCCTGCTGGGCCGGATGTGCAGACTGTCTACCAAACCACCGGCGACTATTTGGCCTCCAAGGGCACGCCCATTGTGGGCAGCATCGGCGGCGAGTGGCTGACCATCGGCCTGGCCCGCAGCGGCCGCACCGTGCCCGCCGGGTACTATGACAACGCGGTGGCCTATGTCAAGAAAAATATCAATGCCGAGACCAACCGCCTGGACAAGAATAAGTCCACGGACAACGCCCGGCTGATCCTGGCCCTGACGGCCATCAGCAAGGACGTGACCGATGTGGGCGGCTACGACCTGCTGGCAGGTCTGGACGACATGAAGTACATCAAGCGCCAGGGCACGAACGGCCCGGTGTGGACGCTCATCGCCCTGGACAGCCACGATTACACCCCGGCGGGCAGCGTGACCCGCGACCAACTGGTGGAGACCATCCTGTCCCTGCAGAAGGACAGCGGCGCGTGGTACATCAACAGCACCAACAAGACGGACGACGTGGACATGACCGCCATGGCCATTCAGTCCCTCGCACCGTACTACGAGACCAATGACGCGGTGAAGACCGCTGTGGACAAGGCGCTGACCTGGCTGGGCACCATGCAGAAGGCTGATGGCTCGTTCGCCGAGATGGCGGGCGCTGCCAGCAGCAGCGAGTCCACCGCCCAGGTGCTGGTGGCCCTGTGCGCCATGGGTATTGATCCTACCGCGGACGCACGCTTTGCCAAAAACTCCTTCCACGTGCTGGACGGTCTGCTGACCTTCTACACGGGTACGGCGTTCAAGCATCAGGCATCGGATGCCACGGTGGATCAGATGGCCACCGAGCAGAGCTACTACGCGCTGACGGCGTATATGCGCCTGGTGGGCGGTCAGACGGCCCTGTACGACATGACTGACGTGGCCTGCGGCAAGCACACCTTCGGCGCGTGGACGGTCACTAAGGCCGCCACCTGCACCGAGGCCGGTACGTCCGTCCGCACCTGCACCGTCTGCGGCGCGGAGGAGACCCTGACCGTCCCGGCGCTGGGACACAGCATGACCGCCGTGGCGGCCAAGACGGCCACCTGCACCGAGGCAGGCCACAGCGCCTACTGGTCCTGCTCCCGCTGCGGCAAGTTCTTCAGCGATGCGGCGGGCAAGACCGAGATCGCCAAGGACAGCTGGGTCATCGCGGCCCTGGGCCACGATGTCGGCACCCGTGCGGCGGTGGCGGCCACCTGCTACGCCTCCGGCCATGAGGCGGATACCTACTGCAAGCGCTGCGGCATGGTTATCAACGCCGGCGCGAACATTCCCGCCACCGGCAAGCACACCTACGTCAACGGCGTCTGCACCGTCTGCGGTGTCAAGAACCCGACGGCCAACGTCAAGACCGATGACATCAAGGTGGACAGCAAGGACGACAAGACTGTGTCCGGCGGCGGCCTGGTCATCAAGGCCAAGGTAACGGTGGATGACGAGAAGCTCATGGAGATCAAGGCGGCGGTGGAGAGCGGCTCTATCACCGTCACGGTGGACAACGAAAAAACCATTCAGGCCACCGATGAGCAGAAGAAGACCGACGGCGGTAAGAGCGCACTGGAGAGCGCCGCTGCCAGCGCCGCAGGCGAGGCCAAGAACGAGCTGACCAAGCTGATCGACAAGCTGGCCGATATGCGTAAGGACAACTCCGGCAAGAAGGACGCGCAGATCGAGAAGGTCGTGGACGTGGCGGTGGAGCTGGTCAAGACCGTCAACGAGCAGGTAACGTCCGTGGCCCAGCTCATCGAGCTGCCCCAAAGCGTCACCGTGACCATCTCTATCACTGATGAGATGTATAACAGTCTGTTGAACCGCAAGGTCTGCGTGGTACGCAGCCACACCGATGCCAGCGGTAACGTGACCACCACCGAGCTGCCTGCGTACCTGGGCGGCACGGAGGGCAACCGCGTGCTGAGCTTCCAGACGGACAAGGCATCTACGTTTGCCATCGTGTCCTATGAGACTGTCTCCACTGGCGGTGGCAGTACCGGCGGCAGCGGCAGCATTACCGTTGTCAAGGCCACCTCTGCCAACACGGCTGACGACAGCCAGATGGTCATTTGGCTGGGCAGCGCGGTCATGGCGGCGGCAGCTGTCGTGGTGCTGACCCGCAAGCAGAAGCGCGTGAGCAAGTAACAACGAAACAGCCAACGCAGAGGCGCGAAAGCGCCTCTGCGTATGGCGCTTTTACGAGGTATGGAAAGCATGAAGAGAGTGAAGAAAATTTGGCTTTTGGCGCTGGCGCTGTCCCTGCTGCTGACCTGCGCCGCCTGCGGCAAGCAGAAAGCCCCTGCCGCCGACACGACCCACGACACAAAGCAGGAGCAGACTGCGGACACCAAAAAGGATGACGCGGCCAAAACGGACGACAAAAAAGAGGACGACAAAAAGTCCGAGGAGCAGCAGAAGGCGGAGGATGAGGCCAAGAAGGCCGAGGAGGAAGCCAAAAAGCTGGAAGAACAGAAGAAGTTAGAGGAAGAGCAGAAGAAACAGGAGGAACAGAAGAAACAGGAGGAACAGAAGAAGCAGGAAGAACAGCCCAAGCAGGACGAGCCTGCCAAGCAGCCGGAGCAGCCTAAGCAGGAGATCGACCCGGCCACCGGCAAGGACAAGTACCAGACCGATCCTGTGCCGGAGGGGAAGCCCATTCCCGTGGAACCGGGAACATCCTCCGCAGGCGGCAGTGCCACCTGCACCTTTTCCATCTCCTGTGCCACCATCCTAAACAACTGGGATAAGTGTGACGAGAGCAAAAAGCCCCTTGTGCCTGCTGACGGCGTGATCCTGCCCACCACCACGGTGACATTCACGGAGGGCGAGAGCGTGTTCGATGTGCTCCAACGGCTCTGCCGCGAAAATGGGATCCATATGGAGTCCAGCTGGACTCCTATGTATAACAGCGCATACGTAGAGGGTATCAACAACCTCTATGAGTTTGATGTGGGAAGCCTGTCCGGGTGGATGTACAGCGTCAACGGATGGTTCCCCAACTACGGCTGCTCCCGCTATGCCCTGCAAAACGGCGATGTGGTGAACTGGGTTTACACCTGCGATCTGGGCTATGATGTAGGCGGAGGCTACTCCACCGGAAGCTGATGCCACATCGCACAGCATAGGGAAGTAAGGCTTAAACAAAAGAACTGTATAGAAACACCGCCAGCAAAGCGGCAATCACGCTGCTTTGCTGGCGGTGCTTTTTATCATAGAAGTTCAAAAAATCGACAATTCCATACAAAAAACATCGCATTCACGTAGACCATTGTAGAACGAAACTATGACACAAACGGCCATAAATCGTGTAAAATTAGCATATCAAGAACAAAACGGCGTGTGTCCACCGGCAAGAGGCCCACCGCGATTTAACAAGTGCTGGCTTTCAAAATACACAGGACAGGAGGGAACATCAGTGCCTTTAGTTTGTTACGTTTCGGAACTTGAAAAGAACGTGTCTTTGGACGCTGAACGTTTGCTGCGTCTCTTGGGTGTATCCGGAAAGCTGTCTGGGTTTCACTTTGCCGTGTACATGTTGGAACAGGTGCAGGAGAAGCCGGAATATGTCCTGCTGATTACGAAAAGACTCTACAGCCAAACGGCACAGTATTTTCATACTACTACCAACTGCGTGGAAAGGAATCTCCGAACCCTTGTGCAAGCGTGTTGGAGACAGCCTAACCACAGCTTACTTGAGCGCATTGCAGGCCACCCGTTGTCGCAGCCACCAACGAACGCACAGTTCATTGATATGGTAGCCGCTTTCCTCCGAAAGTAAGCTCTGCACGGTTTAGCCCCCTCCGCCCACAGCGGCGGCGTATCCCCCCATTTGCGCTGCCGCTGTGGGTTTTATATAGACTGGCAGCTGCTGTCAAGGGTATTGACTTCGGCTGCGGGCCTATATGCCCATGCTCCTTGAAAAGCGCACTTTGCGTGTTATAAAGCAGACAGGTACGTTCGTGCCGGTGTGAGCCAGAGAACAGCGCCCGCCATGATCTCCTCTACAGGAGGGAGCGAAACAGGCGTTGTTCGGAAGCGGGGCGGCACCCTGTTGGCCATGACCACCGGCACCCTTAAAGATACTCCCGCATTGGACGCCCTCAAAGCATCGTGCGGCGCACCCATCAGCATGGGCCGGGGTGAGATTCCCGTGAGGCTGGCAGCCACCAGCCGCCTGCTTTGCTTGCGAGCTTTACAACCGTAAAAGTGTGGGTAAGCAAAAGCGCACTTTAGGAAGCGCGTTATTGCTTACTCATCCTTACGCATATCACCCTGATCCCCACATACCCTGTAAAAAGGAGGAGTTGCCTATGACAGAAGTTGATCGTGATATTGCCTTGGTTTTGTTGAAACGTCTATGGAAGCGGGAGTTGATTTCAGAAGAAACATATGTTTCTGCCTGCAACTCCCGTTTTTTTGACAAATGCCGATTTACCTCTGATACTGAAGCTATGGAAGAAATAACGGTTGAGGAGGCCGATACCCATGATGACAGTTCGATGGTTGAGAGAGCAGATGCGGCAGGGCAAGTCAATTTATGACCTACCGCTGCGCGTGACCTTCTATGCCCGCGTTTCTACCGAGAAGGTGGAGCAGCAGGGCAGTTTGGAAAACCAAATTCAATACTACACAGAGTTCATCCAGAAAAATCCCAACTGGACGTACATCCCCGGTTACATAGACGAGGGTATCTCCGGTACCAGCACCTACAAGCGGGACAGTTTCCTGCGGATGATTGCAGACGCCCAGCGGGGGATGTTTGACTTCATCATCACGAAGGAGATCTCTCGCTTCTCCCGTAACACGCTGGACAGCATCCAGTATACGCAGGAGCTGCTGGAGAACAACGTAGGCGTTCTATTCCAGAATGACAACATCAACACACTGGACAGTGACAGTGAGTTCCGGCTGGTGGTCATGGCGGGCGTGGCGCAGGACGAGGTACGCAAGCTCTCTGAGAGGCTGAAATTCGGCTTTCGTCAATCTATCAAGAACGGTCGTGTACTGGGTAATAATCGCTTGTGGGGCTATGATAAGAAGGACTGCAAACTGACCATCATTCCGGAGCAGGCAGAGGTAGTAAAGCAGATATTTGAACTCTATGCCACCGGACAGTATGGCCTTCGCAGCTTGTCACAGGAGTTGACCCGGCGCGGCTATACCAGCTTGCAGGGCAACGCCTTTAACACGAGTACCATCGGCCATATCCTGCAAAACCCTAAATATAAGGGTTGGTACTGTGGCAACAAGACTCAATCTTTGGATTACCGCAAGAAAAAGACGGCGTTCCTTGATGAAAGCGAATGGGTGTCCTATCCCGACCCGAATATTCCGGCCATCGTGTCGGAAGAAGTATGGGATAAGGCCAATGCCCTTTTTAAGCAGAGGAGCGCCCGTTCGAAAGCCTATGGCGTGGGGTATCAGAGCCGGTATCCGTACAGCGGCAAGATCATTTGCGAGAAGCACGGAACATCTTTTCACCGGCAATCCTTCAAGACGCAGGAGGGCGAAACGGAGTTCTGGAAATGCAAGATGTACCGTGAACACGGGAAAGCTGGCTGCGACCTGCCTACCATTCGCACCACGGAACTGGATACTATTTTGGCAGAGCAGTTTCAGAAGCTGGTAAAGCATCAGAGACAGATTATCCGCATGGTGTTGGATTCCGTTACAAATACACAGAAGAAGGAAGACCACTCCAAGGAGATTGCCCGACTGCAAGCGCAGATACAGCAACTGGAGGATAAGAAGGAAAAGTTACTGGAACTGAGTATGGCCGACGCCATTACCATGCAGGAGTTCAAAAAGCGGAATAGCCGCTTCAATGAACAGATCACCTCGCTGCAAACACAAACGATTTCCTTGCAGCAACAGGAGCAGCAAAAGCAAATCGCAGCCACGGACACGGCTGCGCTGGAAAAGGCATTATGGGCAGATCTGAACTGCAAGGAGCCGATCCAATCAGAAGTGGTTGCCACGATCCTCGACCACGCTGTGGTATGTGAGGACAGTGATGACAAACATATCCATTTAGAACTCTATTTGCGGCTGGGGCAAACGGCTTCAGCCTATTATGAACGAGGCAAATTAGCCTTCAAGGATGCATCTTCAAGAAATATTACACCCAGTCGGCCGATCAGGAGGATCTGATCTCCATCGGCACCATAGGGCTCATCAAGGCGGTGAACACCTTCCGCCCCGACCGGGGCATCAAGCTGGCGACCTACGCCAGCAGGTGTATTGAAAATGAAATCCTCATGCATTTTCGGGCGCAGCGGAAGGTGCAGGGGGAGGTGTCGCTCAGCGACGCGCTGGAGACGGGCACCGAGGGGGATGCCCTGTATCTCAGCGACGTGGTGGGCGAGGAGGACACCATGCTGGAGGAGCTGCAGGACAAAGAGAATCGGGCGCTGCTGCGCCGGCTGATCGCGGAAAAGCTGACAAAGCGGGAGGCGGACATCCTGCGGCGGCGGTACGGGCTGGACGGGCGGCTGCCCCAGACCCAGCGGCAGGTGGCGGCGCACTACGGCATCAGCCGCAGCTATGTGTCCCGCCTTGAGAAGAAGGCGCTGGGCAAGCTGGAGGAGGCGCTGCGGGAGCGGATGTAAGGCGCTTGTCTAAGTTGCATGAGAAATTATCTGCGCAGTGATAAAAATTCTCGCAATCTGACATTGTATTCCCACCCAAGATTGTTATAATAGTTGACAAGGAGAGACTAATGTGGGAGGAAATGCGTACTTATGAGAAACTTTAAGTGCTATATCGCCGATCTGCGTAAACGCGTGTTTGCCGAGGTGGCGCGATTGGCTTATGAAGGCGGCGATTACCGGCGGATGGAGAAGCTGCCCTACGAGATCGTGCCCGGCGAGGTGGGCAACCAGCGGTCGTCCATTTTTCTGGAGCGCGCCATCGTGGGCGAGCGTATCCGGCTGGCCATGGGACTGCCCCTGCGTCCGGTGGCGGAGCACAGCCTGCTCAGCGACGGCATCGAGGAGAGCGCCGTGGCGGAGAAGTACTACGATCCCCCGCTGGTGAACATCATCAAATACGCCTGCAACGGCTGTAAGCCCACCCATTACGAGGTGACGAACGCCTGCCAGGGCTGCCTGTCGCGGCACTGCCAGAACGCCTGTCCCAAGGGCGCTATCGACATCGATCGCAGCGGCCACGCCTGCATCGACCAGAGCAAGTGCATCAAGTGCGGCAAGTGCAAGGACGCCTGCTCCTATCAGGCCATCATCAAGTTCACCCGGCCCTGCCAGGAGGCCTGCGGCATGCACGCCATCGGGCAGGATGAGCACGGTCGGGCGGACATCGACTACGACAAATGCGTCAACTGCGGCATGTGTCTGGTGAACTGCCCCTTCGGCGCCATTGTGGATAAGGGCCAGCTGTTCCAGCTGATCCACGCCATCAAGAAGGGCGACAAGGTGGTGGCCATCATCGCGCCGGCCTTCTGGGGCCAGTTCGGCGACAACGTGACGCCGGGCCAGATCCGGGAGGCCATGAAGCTGCTGGGCTTCGACGCGCTGGTGGAGGTAGCCATCGGCGCCGACCTGTGCGCCATCGAGGAGGCGGAGGAGTTCCTGCGGGATGTGCCGGAGAAGCAGCCGTTCATGGCGACCTCCTGCTGCCCGGCGTGGTCGGTCATGGCCAAGAAGGAGTTCCCCGGCTTTGCACCGTACATCTCCATGACCATGACGCCCATGGTGCTGACGGCCCGTCTGCAGAAGCGGAAGGATCCCGACTGCCGGGTGGCGTTTATCGGCCCCTGCGCCGCCAAGAAGCTGGAGGCCAGCCGCCGCTCCATCCGCAGCGATGTGGACTTCGTGCTGACGTTTGAGGAGCTGCGGGGCATGTTCGACGCCAAGGGCATTGACTTTACCCAGATCGAAGATACGTCCGCCCACTACGAGGCGTCGGCTCCCGGCGTGGGTTTTGCTGCCGGCGGCGGCGTAGCCAAGGCGGTGGAGGACGTTATCCACCGGCTCCACCCGGAGGTGGAGGTCAAGACCGTGGCGGCGGAGGGCCTGGAGGAGTGCCGCAAGATGCTGCGCATCGCCCGGACGGGCAAGTACGACGGCTATCTGCTGGAGGGCATGGCCTGCCCCGGCGGGTGCATCGCCGGCGCCGGTACGGTGCAGCCGGCGGAGAAGTCCCGGCGGAATCTGGAGCGCTACAAGCAGGCGGCGCCCGTGAACAATCCCATGGATACCCCGTATCTGGAGGACATCCATCTGGTGTATGAGAATCCCGACGAGTGGGATCGCATTGGCCGGCACTGAGCCGCGAAAATTCAAATTGTACGCAAAAAAGATGTCCGGCTCTGCCGGACATCTTTTTTTGTCGTATCAGCCATCGCCGCCCAGCACGATGCGGTAGTAGTCGTACTGGATGAGCAGCTTGGCGTAGGTATATTTCGTGGAGACAAGGTAGTTGACGCTGGAGACATAGCCGTCCTCCACCGTGACGCCGGGGTTGGGGGTGAAGGTGCCGGTGGGTGCTTCGTAGACGCCGGCGGCGGTGGCCCAGCTGTTGCCGGCGGAGGTGGGCAGGATCACCAGCGGGAAGGACCCGGAGGCGCTGGCGGCGTTGTAGCTGTCGTCCAGAATGTCGCGGCCCGACAGGAGCCGGGAGTCGTAGGACAGGCCAAAGAGGTTGCTGAGGGTGGGCACGATGTCCACGGCGCTGCAGGGGACGTCCACGGTCACCGGCTCCGTCATGCTGCCGCACCAGAGGATCAGGGCGTTGCGGTAGCGGGAGGTGTCCAGATCCGTGTCCTGACGGCCTGTCAGCTCGGCGTAGTAGTCCACGTCTGTCTCCGCCAGGGCGTAGGGGTAGTGGTCGGCGGACAGGCAGATCACCGTGTCGTCGGCGATGCCCTTGGCCTCCAGCTGCTCCACCAGATGCTGGAGGAGATAGTACCCCTCCCCGGAGTAGCTGTACCCCGTCCCGGGGGCAAAGTGGAGCTGCATGGGTTTGGCCTCCCAGTTGGGGAGACCGGAGCCGTGGCACAGAACCTGGCGGGGAGTGACGGTGCCGTAGCGGGGATCGTCGCTCCAGGGCTCGCCCTGCATTTTGGGGGCGATGGGCTCGTCCAGGCCCAGCTTGCCCGCGGCGATCTCCCGCAGAGCCAGGGTGGCGAAGAGGGACTTGGTGAGGGACGCCGCTTCAAAGAGCGTCCCCAGGGTCATGGGCGTGCCCCGGTCGTCCCGGACGCCATAGGCCCCGGAGAAGGCGATCTCCCCGTCCCGGATAATGGCAACCGTGGCCCCGGGGACCTTGGCCGCCCGGAGACGCTCCTCCACCGGGAGAGTGCCGTTTTTCAGCTGTTCGTATGTTTCCACGCAGATGCGCATGATCTCATCCTCCAGTTCACCAGAGGGGCTCTGCCATCCTCTGGAAAGATTGAGACCATTATACCCGCTTTTCCGCCCCAGCGCAACCCTCCCCCGGGATTTTCCCCAAAAGGAGCAGGATCGCCCCCTCGGCCAGCCGCTGCCGCAGAGGGCCCGGCAGCCCCGCCAGAGAGAGCTCCCGGGGCAGGCAGATCCCCCCCGCCGCCGTGCGGATCTCCCGCTGAAGAGCGGCCATGCCCCCCTC
>OJAM01000874.1_pt1 | contig 11906 bp, 14 predicted proteins | sample 1589071 | NCBI WGS metagenome assembly OJAM01 (sample SAMN03283243) | human gut metagenome | biome: human-associated habitat; material: feces | host: Homo sapiens | place: Peru | collected 2012
CGGAGCTCTATGACATCGACTGCAACGCGCTGCACGAGGGTATGCGGCGCACGCGTGTTCTGTATGATTTCGTCCGCGCGGCGGAGGATGACAACGGCGCGGACTACTGCATCCTCGATTGTCCCCCTGGGTACACCGTGGCGAGCGTCAACGCGCTGTTTGCCTGTGACGAGGTGATTGTCCCCGCGAAGATCGACGGTTTTGTCTTTGACGGTCTCGAGAGCGTGCGCGCTCAGATCCGCAGCCTGCGTCGTGCGCGTCCCGACGTGCGGATTGCCGGTGTGCTCATCACAATGCGGAACAGCAGCGAGGTCGTGCGCGAGGGCGAGACCTTGCTGCGCCAACGCGGGATCCCGGTCTTTGAGCAGGTCATTCGGCGCACGGATAAGGTCGTGGAGACCACGTTTGAGAAAAAACCGTTGATCGACTACTGCCCGCGGAGCGTGGCGACGCAGGACTACCGCCGCTGGGTGGCGGAATATCTCGGAGAGGAGCTTGGTCATGGCGAAGTTTGACATCACGAAATTTGCCGAGGCTCTGCCCGACCGCGCGGATTTGCCCGATTCGGGTATGACGCGCGAGATCCCAGTGGACGACATTCTCGACAATCCGCGCAACTTCTACCCGCGCCCCGACAACAATGCGCTCGCCGCGCTGATGGAGTCCATCCAAGCCAACGGCCTGCTTGAGCCGCCGACCGTCGTGCCGGCGGAGGACGGCAAGTATCGCCTGATCTCCGGCCACAGCCGTATGGCGGCGCTGCGGCTGCTCGCGGCGAACCGGGACGAGACCGTCGCGAAGCAGTTCTCCACCGTGCTCTGCCGCGTGCTGCCCGCGATGACGGCGGAGCAGGAGCTGTGCGCGGTGATCGAGGCAAACCGTCAGCGCGTGAAGTCCAACGCGCTGCTCGCGCAGGAGGCGGAGAAGCTCAAGGAGACCTATATTCGGCGCAAGAAGGCCGGCGAGGAGTTTCCGCTCGGCCTGCGCGAGTGGATCGCTAAGGAGATGCGGATCAACGCGACGAAGGTCGGCAATTTGCAGGTCATCAAAAAGGGCCTCAAGGTGCCGGGCATCATCGCCCGGTGGGAGAAGGGCGAGCTGCCCGAGGCCGCCGCGCTTGAGATCGCCCGCATGGACGACGAGACGCAGTACCGCCTGCTCGACTGGATGATCGACAACGGTCGGAGCTATTCCATCAAGGATGTGCAGGAGTTTGTCAAGAGCCGTGAGGCGGGCGCGCAGGCGTCGGAGGACGAAAAGTACATTGAGCTGTTGACATACATGCGCGATAGCCTCGAACAGACCTTGCGGGACTGTGCCGATCGGCAAGCCGGTATTCTGGCTTTGAAAGCCAGGTTCCGGTGGGCCGGCGGCGGGTCGAGCGAGGGCGGATTTAATGGGACCTCTAAGGGGCTGGAGCTATACGGCGAGGATGGAAAGCGCATCCTGCGTCCGTGGGCAACCGTGTGGGATATACTCGCCGCCATGCGGCTGCAGGACGGCCCAGCGCCAAGCAGCAAAGCGGCAAAGGCCCCGCGGGAAACCGTTGAGCCAAGGTTTGGCGAAGGTGAAACGCCGCTTTCGCTCGTGTGGCATGGGTCGGGCGTTAAACCGCCGGAAGGCGCACACATCGTTTTGATTGACGAAAACGGAGTAGCAGACGAGGACGTATACGTCAGCGGCAGGCTGAAAAGCGGATGGGCCGATTGGGAGGAGGTCGTTCTCTGGACGCTGTACCCGGACGATCCTGCGCAGTCCGAGTCGGCGAGCGAGAAACAACTCACCACCTTGTGCGCCGTGGATCTCGCCGCGCCGGAATGGCAGGCCGGAAATCCACCGAAGGCGGGCGAATATTATGCCTGCTTTGACATCGGCAAGAATGCCTGCCGCCTTGCGACTTGGAGCGGATGGGACTGGCGCTTTGTCGGCGGCGCTACGATCGAGGCCCCGTGCCTCGGCTGGTGGCCGCTGCCCGCGAGGGCGTCGGCAAAGGAGGGCGCATGAAGAGGTCTGGACTGCTGCAAAAGCGCGACGCGCTGACGCAGGAGCGGCTCGACGTGATGCAGCGGACGATGAAGCAGTACATGCTCGACACGCTCCTCATCACGATGCACGAGGATTTCGGCTGGGGCTATGAGCGCCTCAGCCGCCTCGCGGAAAAGTGGAGCGAGACCTACGACCGCTATTTTCCTGCGCTCCAAAGCACCGACGAGTCGGATGTCTGGCAGGAGCGCCTTGACCGCGCGACGCTTGCTTTTCTCGGCGACCGCACATTTTACCCCTTCCCGGAGCGCTATCCGGAGATCAAACGGCTCGGCTATGAGCCGAAGAGGAGGAGCCATGCTTGACTATGATGACCTCGCCCCGCGGTATGTGGGCATCTGCCTAATTTGCGGCGAGCAGGTGTTGAAAAAGAAGGCGGTCTCGATCATGTACCGCGCACCCTACGCGTCGGTACGGACGCTTGGGTACTTTTGCCGTGGTTGCTGGATCAAATTTTTGGAGGGAAACGGCATTTCGGAGCCGTGAAAGGAGGAGCACATGAAAAACAATGAGATCGTCAGGGCGCTGCGGTGCATTTCCACCGCAGGCGGAGAGAATGCCTGCGAGCATTGCCCGTACTGGAAGGAAGAGGAAGTCCCGGAAGAAGAACGGCCCATATACGGAGCCGACACGATGCATTCATGCGATGTCGACCGCGTCGGACTGGACGGCGCGGATTTCACCATCACCCGCGAGGAGGCGGAGAAAGCATTGGAGGCGATGAAGGATGACTGACATGGAACGCAAAACCTTCTGTGCGGCACTCAGCCGCTACGGCGCGCAGGCGCAGATCACGATGGTTTTTGAGGAGATGGCCGAGCTGCAGGATGTGCTGTGCAAGTTCCTGCGCGGGCGCGTGGATGGCGACACGCTCGCCAACATCGCCGAAGAGATCGCCGACGTCGGGATCATGCTCGACCAGATGGCGATCGAGTTTGAGGTCGAGGACGCGGTGGCGGAGCAGCGTTCATACAAGGTCCAGCGGCTGCGGAGCCGGCTTGAATACGTGGAACAGGAGGGCTGACAATGCCTGAATTTAGACGCTTAACCTACAAGACGCCGGACGGGGCGTGGGGCATCGAGGGCGTGAGCCTGCTCACCTGTCCGGCGCGGCTCTATGGCACGGCCGCGAAGCTGTGCGACATGGAGAGCCTGTGCGAGGACGTGTACCGCGCCAAGGACGCCGAGCTGACGCTCGACGCGCTGCAGGAGCTGGTGGACAAGGGCCTCGGCGGACGCTTCATCGACCTGCGCAAGGCGCTGGAAGGGGTGGAGCTATGACGGAGAGCACAGTATTAGTCGTGCGCGTGCCGCGGCCGATCGAGGACGCCGACGCGTGCATCGAGCATATCAAGCGCGGACTGCGCGACGGCATTCTCGTTCTCGGCGCAGATGTCAAATACAGCGTTGAGACATTCCCGCCGCTCGGCGCGGTGGAGGTGGTCGAGGGTAACGCCGTGCCTGTCGTGATCGGCGGGTCGAGGCCGACGCCTGCGGGCGGAGGTGGCGGGCTGGTTGTTGGCGGGCGCGTCGTCCGCTCGGTGCCCGATTCGGGCACCGAAAATGAGCCTCCCAAAAAGGATCTGCCCGACATCCCCGCGGCGGAGGGCGTGAGCCGACCGGAGCCGAAGCCGGTCGAGCCGCCGGAGAGACCGCCCGAGGAGAAGCCCGACGTGCCGAAGCCGACGGAGATCAAGCTGCCGTTGGCGGTCGGTCAGGCAACGCCGCGGTTTGCTGGGAGGGCGTCGAGCGAGAAAGCGGACATCCACGCCCGGCTGAACCGGTACTGGTCGGAAAAGGGGCCGGGCTCGATGATCAAGCTCTCCGAGGCCTGCGGGCTGGACGCCTCGAAGCTCTACCTGATGCAGCGCAACGACGGGAAGTTTGACATTGAGCACTGGCGCGCGGTCAACGCGGGGCTGGACAAGCTCGGATACGGAGGGGCGAAATGACAAGAAAACGGATGATCAAACTGCTGATGGGGTTGGGCGCATCTCGTAATAATGCGGTGTGGGTAGCAAACCAGTGTGACGGCGCAGTATCGCACATAGACTGCTTTTCCTACATAATCGCGGAGTATATTAAGTCTTGCCGCAGACAGCAGGCCGAGCGTATCATTGAGGGCGACATGACCGGCGCGGTCGCCGGAATGGTCGGGAGCGTGTATGGCTGAGCGGTTCTACTGCGTGCGCCAGCGCGCGGGGAATCTGGTCAAGGAGTACCGCGGGACGTTGCCGCCGCGCTATGCGCCCTCCGACACCGACGAGGACCGGCGCGCCAAGGCCGACCTCAAGGCGCAGCGGCGCACGGTGCTCAACCGCGACTCCACCGACCGGCTCGAGCTGATGATCGCGCTCATGGGCAAGTACGCCACGCACTACATTCTGGAGTTCGACGACGAGCATCTTCCGGAGCGCTTTGCCGACGTGCGCAAGGCGCTGCGGGCTTTCCTGCGGCGCGTGGAGCGCTATCGAGGCAAGGGCGGGCTTGACTACATCCCGGCCATTGAGGGTCTGCACGGGGCGCACAGGTATCACATCCACCTCGTCGCGGACTACCGGCAGCTCTCGCCGGCGGAGGTGCGGTTCCTGTGGCAGTGCGGCGAGGTGACGGACTGGCCAGTATTTAAGCGGCACGGCAAGGCGCTCGGCTACCGCTACCTCGCGCGCTATCTCACCAAGGAGCGCAGCGACGGAATCATCATCCCGGTGGGGCGGCATCCGTGGAGCTGCTCGCGCAGTCTGCGCGCGAAGCTTCCGCCGCCGGAGGTGTGGCTCGACGAGAGCGACGCGATCACGATACCGTTCGACGCGATGCTCCCACGGGTGCGGACTGGCGGCAGTCAATTTGGCAGCTACCGGGTGGCGAGCTGGATCGAGGCGTAAGGAATCGCGTGCGCGCGTGCGCGCGACATTACTTGTAACCTATTGGCTTTTTAGTGACAAACGCAGAAAAGAGGGTAAAAAGTGTTGCAATCAAATCAAAAATGCGGTACACTATTTCCAGTGATTGATGGATATGCAATGTGTCCGGACTGCCTGCGGCAGGGACGGCGCAACCGCCTCCAGGAGATCACTCCGGATATGCAAAGCCTGCGGCAGCCGTTGTACTGCCGGAAGTGCAAGCGCCGGTTTATCGTGAATATTGCTGCTGGCCAGTGTCTGGAAGACCGGAGCCGATGAAACTCTCGAGAGAGGGTGTTTGTCGGTTCCGGTCTTTTTGTTTTGCCCGGAGGTGATAGCCCGATGGCCGGAAAGCCGGAGCTGACACGGAGGTCGGTATGGCTTGGGCAGGTTATCACACAACGCGCTGGCGAAAACTGCGGCGCAGCATCCTGCGGCGCGACGGGTACAAGTGCCGCGAATCGGCGCGGTTCGGCCGTAGTGTTGATGCCACGACCGTGCACCACATCTGGCCCGCGGAGGATTATCCCGAGTACGCCTGGTGTGCGTGGAACCTGCTCAGCCTGTCCGGTAAGCAGCATGACGCGATGCATGATCGTCTGACGCACAATCTTTCGCCGCTCGGCGAGTCTTGGCGTCGGCGAACGACCCCCCCAGCCTCTCCGCCCGGCTGATGAGAGGCCTATGTAACCGGCCCCCCCTTCTTCCGACGGAGGAGAAAAAGTTTGAGGGGGTGCGAGAACAAAATCCGCGCCCTCGTGCGGCGCGGGCGCGATCGACGCGGCTGCGCGCGAAAGGCTCGCATTGCTTTAAGTAAACTTTTGCCCGATTCGGGCATAACCCCTGCGTGTTCCCTGCTCTTTGCCGGGCGGCATGATGTTATTCTCCTACCCCCGCAGCCTTCGATTTGCGAGAGGCGGGGAATGCGCAGGAGCCGAAAACAGCGTCCGGTGTGGTCCCCGGCTCTTAGCAGCCGGCCATAGCCTTCACGGATCTGTCCCCCGTGCTCTCGCTCGTCGAGGGCCGGGGAGCGCACCGGATATCTGACCGGAGGTGAGACGATGGGCCGCGAGGCCATGATCAAAGCCGACATGGAGGCCGTCGGCACCTACTCCCCGATTTTTGACAAGGCGATCAAGTCCCTGGCGAAGCAGGAGCGCGAGCTCGCGAAGGCCGAGAAGGTTTGGCGCGACAACGGCGGGAAGATGGTCGCAGAGCTGGTCAATAAGACCGGCGCGACGTACACCGCCAAGGACCCGCACTATGCGGTCGTGGACCAGCTGCGCAAGGACATTCTTGCCCAGCGCGCACAGCTCGGTCTGACGCCGAAGAGCCTGAAAGCCATGAAGGCGAAGATCGTCGACACCGGCACCGTGAAGCGGTCCCGTCTGGATGAGCTGCTGGAGGAAGCCCGCGAGTTCGCGGTCGAGCACGCTGCGGAGTACCAGGCAGCCGTGGACGGCTATGTCTCCGGCGTGCTCTCCGGTGAGATCGTCTCCTGTGAGGAGATCGTGCTTTCCTGTCAGCGATACATGCGCGACCTTGAGAACCCGAAATGGGAGTTCCGCAGCGAGCCCGCCTGCGAGGTTGTGGCTATCATCGAAACGATGATGTGCCACCAGCAGGGCGAATTTATGGACGGCACGCCGCTGCGCGGGTCCCCGTTCAAGCTGCTGCCGTATCACCTGTTTATCGTGTTCAACATCATGGGCTTTTACGTCACCGGCACGCAGCTCCGGCGCTTCACCGAGGCCCAGGATTTCATCCCGCGTAAGAACATCAAGACGACCTTTGCCGCGGCTCTGGCGTGGGCGCTGGCGCTCTACTACGCGCCCAGTGGGTCTAAGGTCTACGAGGTAGGTGGCGCGCTCAAGCAGGCGCTGGAGGGCTTCGATTTTCTTTCCTACAACGTCCGTCGGCTTCGCCTGACAGTCGCGGACGATCCGGAGAACGGTCTGCGGATCATCAACAACAACGTCGAGCACTCCATCACCGGCGACGTCGGCGACGCAGGCTTCATCAGCATCAACGCGCTGGCCGCCAGCACGGACAAGCAGGATTCCTTTAACTGCAACATCGTCATTGCCGACGAGGAGCACACCTACAAGGACCCGCGCCAATATCAGGTGCTCAAGGATGCGACAAAGGCCTACTCGAACAAGCTCGTCATTGGCATTTCCTCCGGCGGCAAGCTGGCGCACGGCTTTCTCGCGCGGCGTGTGGAGTACTGCCGGAAGGTCCTCAAGGGTACGATCACCGGCGACGCAGCCGACAGTCTGTTTATTTTCCTTGCCTGCGCGCCGCGCATGGACAACGGCGACATCGACTATACCAACCCGACCGTGCTGCAGGGCTGCAATCCCGGTTGGGGGCAGTCCATCCGCCCGCAGGATATGCTTAACGACGCCGCTCAGGCAAAGGACGACCCGCAGCTTCGCCCGGAGTTTTTGCAAAAGTCGCTCAACGTGTTCACAGCCGAGCTGAAGGCCTATTTCAACATCGACGAGTTCCGCGCGAGCGACGGCAAGTACAGCTGGACGCTCGACGAGCTGCGCCGGCTCCCGATCCGCTGGTACGGCGGCACGGACCTCTCAAAGCTGCACGATCTGACCGCGGCGTGCCTGTTCGGGCACTACAGGGGCGTGGATATCATCGTTCCGCACTGCTGGTTCCCGATCGTCGCCGCGACGCAGAAGGCGCAGGAGGACGAGATTCCGCTCTTCGGCTGGAAGGACGACGGCTGGCTCGATATGTGCAACGACAAAGTGCTCAACCACCACGACGTGGTCAAGTGGTACGCGGCGCGGCGCACGGAGGGCTTCAAAATTCGCCGCATCGGTCACGACCGGAAGTTCTGCCGTGAGTATTTCATCGAAATGAAAAAGCAGCACTTCCCGATCAAGGACCAGCCGCAGCTGTTCACCCGAAAAAGCGAGGGCTTCACCTACCTGCGCGACAGCGCGAAGCGCGGCACGCTTTACTACTGCCACGCCGAGCCGTTTGAATACTGCGTGCAGAACGTCCGCGCCATCGAAAAGGCAGACGATATGATCCAGTACGAAAAGCTCGCGCCGCATCTGCGCATCGACGTGTTTGACTGCGCGGTATTCGCGGCCTGCGCTTATCTGGAGGACCTGGAAGCACGCAGCAAGGGCGCCGGCTGGTACGATACGAAAGAAAAAGAAGGCGGTGACGCATGAAAACATACATTCGCAGCCGCGTGAAGAGCGCGGCGAGCACACAGAAGCGCTCCGGCAACGACCTGCTGGGCCTTTACCTCGGCGGAAGCCTCGACGATCTGAGCGTTTGCGGCTACACGTCGCTGCTCCAGTCGCCGGACGTGGCCGCGGCCATCTCTCCCGCGGCGGAGATCATCGGCTCGACCACGATCTACCTTATGCGCAATACCGATAACGGCGATGTGCGCGTGAAAAACGCACTCAGCCGCTTCCTGGACGTCACCCCGTATGCGCTCGGCACACGGAAAACGCTCATGGAGTGGATCGTGACGACTATGCTGGCCTACGGAAACTCCTACGTCCTGCCGGTCACGCAGAACGGCCAGCTTGCCGACCTCGTCCCCATGACGGGCGCAAGTGCCAGCGAGACCGCGGACGGGGGCTATTCGGTCCTGTGGAAAGGCCGGACGTTCATGCCTGATGAGGTGCTCAATTTTCCATTCAACGTCGACCCGCAGCAGCCCTGGCGCGGCCGCGGTGTGCGCATCCAGCTGCGCGACGTGCTGCAGAATCTCAAGCAGGCGTCGGCGACGACCAATCAATTCATGTCCAGCAAGTGGAAGCCGAGCGTCATCGTCAAGGTCGATGGCCTTTCCGACGAGTTCTCGTCCGAAGAGGGCCGCAAGCGCCTGCTCGAACGATACATTGCGAGCGAGGACGCCGGGCAGCCGTGGATGATCCCCTCCGACCTCATCGACGTTCAGACCGTCAAGCCGCTGAGCCTCGCCGACCTTGCCATCAACGACTCGGTCCAGCTCGACCGGCGCAGCGTCGCGGCCGCGTTCGGCACGCCTCCCTTCCTGCTCGGCATCGGCGAGTACAAGCAGGACGAGTACAATAACTACATCCGGCGAAAGATCGTTCCTCTCTCGACCGGCATTGCGCAGGAGCTCACGCGAAAGCTTCTCACCTCGCCGGACCTTTACTTCAAATTTTCCACGCGCCGGCTCTACGCCTACTCGCTCAGCGAGCTCGCGCAGGTCGGCGACGACCAGTACGTCCGCGGCATCATGACCGGCAACGAGGTGCGCGAATGGCTCGACCTTAGCCCACGCGAGGGCCTGGACGAGCTGGTCATCCTCGAAAACTACATCCCCCGCGGCATGATCGGGGACCAGAACAAACTGAAAGGAGACGGCAGCAATGGAAATGAATGACCGCACTGCCCGGCAGGTCCGCTCGCTTGCGCAGAAGTTTTCAACGCGCGAGGCGGACGGCAATCTCTACATCGAGGGATACTTCTCCGTATTCGATTCGCCTTATCCCCTCTGGGAGGGCGCGGAAGAGATCGTCAAGCCCGGCGCGTTCGCCGACTGCCTCGGGCAGGACGTGCGCGCTCTCGTCAACCACGATACCACCCTTGTCCTCGGGCGTACGAAGGCCGGCACGCTCGAGCTGAAGGAGGACAGCCACGGCCTTTGGGGAAAGATCACGATCAATCGGGACGACGCCGACGCCATGAACCTCTACGCCCGCGTCCAGCGGGGTGACGTCGACCAGTGCTCGTTTGGTTTTGATATTGAGCGTGAGACCTTTATAGATCTTGGCGACGGCCGCTGCCGCTGGGAGATCGAAAAGGTCACCCCGCTGTTTGAGGTCAGCGTCTGCACGTTCCCTGCCTATGAGGGAACGTCGGTCAGTGCCCGCAGGCAGCAGCTCGAAACCATCAAGCAGCGCGAGGCGCAGGCCTGGCGCGAATCCATGAAATCAAGACTGGAGGCAACGAAACATGGCACTTAAAGTTTTGCTCCTGCGCAAGAAGCTCAACGAGCAGAATGCGGAGCTCGCGAAGCTCCGCACCACGCAGGCCGGCTACGCCAAGCGCGAAGCCGAGCTGGAAAAGGACATCGAGGCCGCCGCGACCGAGGAGGAAAAGGCGGCGGTCGAGGAGGCCGTCACCGCCTTTGAGGACGAGAAGCAGGCCACCGAGGACGCGATCGCAGCCGCGACCGAGGCCATCGACTCCCTCACTGCTCAGATCGACGAGCTGGAGACCGCGGCGCAGGACGCTGCCGGCTCCATCACCGGCGACACTCCCCCTGCCGACGACGGCGGCGACGAGAACCGCGCCCGCGGCAACATCAAGAAAAGAGGTGCAAGAACCATGATCCCTGAGACCCGCGAAATGCTCCACGGCATCGAGCTGCGCACGCTGCGCGCGCAGGTTCAGCGCAGCGACGTCACCGACTTCCTGCAGCGCGTGCGCGACCTGATGGGCCAGAAGCGCTCCGTCAAGGGCGCCGAGCTCGGCATCCCCAAGACCCTGCTGCCCATCCTGCGCGACACCACCGAGCGCTACAGCAAGCTCTATTCCCACCTGCACGTCACCCCGCTCAAGGGCAAGGCCCGCCAGAACATCGCCGGCGCGATCCCCGAGGCGGTCTGGACCGAGGCGACCGCCAAGCTCAACGAGCTGGACATCGACTTCTCCCAGATCGAAATGGACGGCTACATGGTCGGCGGCTTCGTCGTCATTCCCAACTCCACGCTTGAAGACGACGACAACCTCGAGCTGCTCGCCACCGTCATTGACTACCTCGGCCAGGCTATCGGCAAGGCTGTGGATAAGGCGGCCGTTTACGGCGACGGCGACAAGAAGCCCGTCGGCTTTGTCCATCGCCTTTCCCTGAGCGCAAAGCCCGGCTGGTGGGGCTCTCAGCAGGCCGATTTTACCGACCTGCACACCATCAACGTCATCAAGCTCGACCTTTACGAAAAGGACGGCGTCGCCTTCTTCCGTCCGCTGATCGCGGCCCTCGGCAAGGCGAAGCCGAATTACTCCAACGGCCAGCTCGTCTGGGTCATGAACCGCACCACGCACATGGACCTCATGGCCCGCGCCATGAGCTGGAACAGCGCCGCAACGCTGCTCGCCGGCATGGACGACACCATGCCCGTCATCGGCGGCACCATCGTCGAGCTTGACTTTATGGCCGACTATGACGTCGCCGGCGGCTTCATGGATCTTGAGCGCTGGGTCGAGCGCTCCGGCGCGACCATCGACTACAGCGACATCCCGCTCTTCATCCAGAACTGCACGACCTTCAAGGGCCTGCAGCGCTTCGACGGAAAGCCGGTGTTTGGCGAGGCGTTTGTCATCGTCAACTACAACAACACCGAGCCGGTCACCTCTCTGAGCTTCGCGCCCGACTACAACGGCGACCCCGCCACGCTGGTTATTTCCGCAGCGGTGCCCGCCTCCGGCAGCACCACGCTTACTGTCTCCGGCGTGACCGGTGTTAAGCAGATGTACCTTGTCTCCGGCGTGCCCGTCAACATTCCCAAGGGCGCGGCCCTGGGCGGCAGCTGGACGGTCCTGCCGACCACCAAGAAGGTGAGCGCGGTCTCCGGCAACTTTGTCACCGTCTGCGACCTTGACGCGGCCGGCCGCGTGATCGGCGTCGGCGCGGCTGCCGTGCCCGGCTCCGCGGGCTAAGCGAAGGGAGGCCGTGACCTATGGCGGATGTGAAACAGTTCACCGATCCCGAGCTTCTGCTCAACATGCTTGAGCTGGATCTCGATATGCGCAAGCCGGACGATCGGCGCGTCGGCCAGCTGCAGGACCTGCTCAACGTCGCGGCCTCCCGTCTTGCCCGCAAGGGCATCACGCTGCGCGAGGGCACGGACATCATCGTTGTTGCGACCGGTCTCATGGTACAGGAAGCCGTTAAGGCTGCCGATGCACTGAAAGAAGAAGGCATCAGTGTTGAAGTCATCAATA